>TARA_R110002020_G_scaffold97701_8_pt1 | contig 20646 bp, 14 predicted proteins | sample TARA_R110002020 | Tara Oceans TARA_R110002020 (sample SAMEA4396489) | marine metagenome | biome: Westerlies Biome; feature: [MES] marine water layer (ENVO:01000295) within the mesopelagic zone...; material: water (ENVO:00002006), including particulate matter (ENVO:01000060) such...
CATCTACTGGAACCAGACCCTCAGGTACAATTGGCGGTTCACCGAACTCCCCAACAAATGGAGGAAACCTTCCAGTAAAATCCTTGCCCATGGCACCTGTGGCATTACAGCCATTGACTTTTCAAATGCCGGAAATGCCTCGGGAATTCCGTGGAGTTTGGATTGCTACGGTAGCGAATATCGATTGGCCAATTTCTCCTGATGATTCTTACGAAAAGCAAAAGCTTGATTTCCTGAATCTCTTGGACTATTACAAAAACCTGAATTTCAACGCTGTAATCGTTCAAGTTAGAACTGCTGGCGATGCTTTTTACCCAAGTAATCTAGCTCCTTGGTCTAAATACCTGACAGGTAAACAAGGTCAGGCTCCCAAAACTGCTGAGAACCCGCTTACCTGGATGATCAAAGAATCCCACGCTCGTGGTTTGGAATTTCACGCTTGGTTGAATCCTTACAGGGCTACCATGAATCTAAACACGGCAGACCTTAGCCCTGATCACGATTATAATTTGCATCGTGACTGGATGCTGAAATACGACACCAAGTATTATTACAATCCTGGTTTGCCTGAAGTAAAAAATCACCTTTTGGCTGTCATTAAAGAAATCGTAGATAACTACGATATCGATGCGATTCACTTTGATGATTACTTCTACCCATATAAGGTTGCTAAGCTGGACTTTCCGGATAAAACCACTTACAACAAGTACAAGAAGCCAGGACAATCCCAGGATGATTGGAGGAGGGACAATGTAAACCAATTGATTCTTGCTTTGAATCAAACCATCAAGCAAAGTAAGCCTTGGGTGCAATTTGGGATTTCCCCATTTGGCGTTTGGAGAAATCAAAGTATGGATCCCAAAGGCTCGCCTACTCGCGCTGGACAGACAAACTACGACGATCTATATGCTGATGTGTTACTTTGGATGAAAAATGGCTGGGTGGATTACATGATCCCACAACTCTATTGGAGCATGGACCATAAGCTGGCTTCACATAGAATTCTGAATGACTGGTGGGCAAAAAACCATTTCAATACCAACATTTACATAGGAAATGGCCCCTACAAAATCCGGGATGACTCCGACGCTGCATGGGACAATCCTCGTGAAATAAACAATCAAATTTCATACACTCGTACGCTTCCAACTATTCAGGGAAATGCTTTTTTCTCGGCAAAGTCCATGAAAATCAAAAATCAGGATGTTGCTCAATTACTGAAAAGTGAATTGTATAACGAGCCTACTTTGCCTCCATCATTCCAACCTAAAAGTCCATCAATTATAGATAAGCCGGTTGTATTCAGCGTGGAAGCAAATTCAGAGCTAACTTCGATCCGAATGGCAAATCCACTTGACCCTGCAATTCGCTATGCATTGATCCAAGGTGCAAACGATCTAAACCAGCTAGCTGATTCAGAAATTCACCCTGTCTGGGTAGGTGGAATGCGAGCTAGAACTTTGGAAGTAAAAAGTTTGAATACTGAATACCTGGCCATTCGATGGATAGACCATTACGGTAGAATCGTCCAAACACAAGTTTACCAAATCCCCTAAATCAACTCTTATGAAAGACATGCTTGTCCGATTGATCGGTTTGCCGGATGTTTCTCTTGAAGAAGCACGCCTGTTGAAAAAGGAGAAAGTTGTCTTTCGCAGAGCAATAGCGCCCGAGAAACACTTCGTGAGCACTTGGGTATTGGAGCATTTTGGTGAGTATTGGCAATCTGAGGTAGAAGTAGCGTTTAGTAGACAGCCTGTCGCATGCTGGCTTGCGCAAAGAGGAAATGAAATTCTAGGATTTGCCTGCTATGAGAGCACAGCAAAAAACTTTTTTGGTCCGACTGGCACACTGGAATCTGAGCGAGGAAAAGGAATTGGTAAAATTCTCCTGATAAAATCACTGGAATCCATGAGGGAAATGGGCTATGCATATGCTATCATTGGCGGTGTCGGACCGGCAGAATTTTACGAAAAGACAGTTAACGCGAAAATAATAGATGGATCAGAAGTCAGTATTTATGAAAATCTGATCCGAAAAGCATGAGCAAACCAAACAAAAAAACTCCTTGGATCTGGATTCCTTCCCTCTATATGACGGAAGGAATTCCGTATATCGTCATCATAGTCGTATCGGTAATTATGTACAAAAAGCTCGGTGTCTCTAATTCTGACATCGGGTTGTACACGAGTTTGCTTTACTTACCCTGGGTTATAAAACCTATATGGAGCCCGATTGTTGATCTTATTGGCACCAAAAGAAAATGGTTTCTAAGCATGCAATTAGTCTTGGCTCTTGTCTTTTTAGGAGTGGGACTGACTACTGCTGGCAGCAACTTTTTCTTTATGACACTAGCATTTTTCTGGATGGGAGCTTTTGCTTCTGCCACAAATGATATCGCCTCGGATGGCATGTATCTCATCGCTTTGAAACCTGAGCAGCAGTCTTTTTTTGTGGGTTTACGAGGTACTTTCTACAGAATTGGAATGATCACAGGGCAAGGTTTGATTGTAATGGTCGCCGGATATTTGGAAACTTCTTTGGGAGATAATACTAAGGCATGGTCCTTTACTATGATCATCGTGGCAGTTTTGATGATTATTCTGACCGCGATCAACTATTTCTCTACTCCAAAAGTAGAAGAAGAATCCAAAGAGAAAACTACACGGGAAGCCAGCTTTGGAAAAGTATTTACCACTTTTTTCACTAAGAAAAACATAGGAATCTCGCTGGCATTTGTACTTCTATATAGACTAGGAGAATCGCAACTAGTAAAGATGGCTTCTCCGTTTTTGCTCGATGTCAAAGAAAAAGGAGGATTGGCCTTAAGCACTTCTGAGGTTGGGTTTATGTACGGAACGATCGGAGTGATCGCTTTGCTCCTTGGGGGAATTCTAGGAGGAATAGCCATTTCCAGAGATGGCTTGGGCAAGTGGATGATCCCGATGGCCCTTTCACTTAACCTTCCAAATCTACTCTACATAGCCTTGGCATATTTTCAACCTGAAAATATATTCTTTGCTGGAACTGTCGTGGTCATTGAGCAATTTGGTTATGGTTTTGGGTTCGCTGCATACATGATCTTTCTGATTTATTTAGCCGAAGGCCTCTTCAAAACTTCCCATTATGCCTTAGCGACCGGCTTTATGGCGATGGGAATGATGTTTCCAGGAATGCTTTCTGGCTATATTCAGGAATGGCTGGGCTACACTGGATTCTTTATTTGGGTGGGAATTGCGATGATCCCAGCGCTGGCTATTGCCGCAAGTGTGAAGTATCCGAGGGAATTTGGGAAGAAACTGGACTAACTATTAAACCTCTCACGCTAGACACTTCGACATTCAGCCTTCTACGTTCATCATTCGTTATTGAAGTTCTAATTTAGAATGATGAATGATGAATTTAAAATAATGAAGTTTGAATACTCCCCACTAACTTAGAAAGAATGAATTTCCACCAAAAAATCGCCCAATGCTTCTCCCCTGCTGCATTTATACATGATTCGGAAGAGAATTACCAAGCACTAGAAAAACTGATTCTTGAGCAGGAAATCGGAGGTTTGACATTTTTTCATAGCCGCCACTCAGCAGCAGCCAACTTCGAAAAGCGGGCGGAAGTGCTGGATGTGAGCGGAACGCTGGAGAAGATGATCGCATTGATCAATCGCTATCAAGCTATTTCAAAAACTCCTTTACTGATTAGCATAGATGGAGAATATGGCTTGGCAATGCGCATTGAAAAGACACCTCAATATCCTTTTGCCATCACTCTAGGCGCAATTGAAAACCATGAAGCAGATCTTGTTGAAGAGGTTGGCTATAGAATTGGTCTGGACATGAAAGCTGCCGGCATTCATTTGAATTTAGCTCCTTGCTCCGATGTAAATACCAACCCAAACAATCCGGTGATTGGCTACAGATCCTTTGGCACAGATCCCCAAAAAGTTGCTGAGAACTCATTAGCAATGTATCAGGGTATGAAAAAAGCTGGAATTGGAGCTTGTTTGAAGCATTTTCCAGGACACGGAGATACGCAAACAGATTCACATTTGGGATTGCCTGTGATTCAAAAGTCAAAGGAAGAACTAAAAAAAGAAGAGCTTTTTCCGTTTCAGTTTGGAATCGATAATGGCGTAGAGATGATAATGGTGGGACATCTGGCGGCACCGGCATTGTCTGGAGGAAAGGAAATCGCTGCAAGTATCTCCCGTGAGATTATTACTGATTTACTAAAAGTCGAGATGGGTTTTGATGGAATTGTCATCTCTGACGCGCTTAATATGAAAGCAGTTGCTGACTTGTTTCCAGAGCCTGGCCAACTTGAATGGGAAGCCTTTCACGCCGGGAATGACATTCTCTGCTTTTCGGATCATGTGAAAGAAGGAATAGAACAAATTTCGAAAAATGCTGCCGAAGAAGAAATTGAAGCTGTATTTAACAAAGTCTGGGCACTCAAAGAAAAACTGGGTGTATTCGATTTTAAGAGCTTGGAAATGCCAGAATTTGATTGGAATAGTCATTCAGAATTTCAAGCCAACCTTGCGAAGAAATATGTATCTGTAATTTCCGGAAAAATTGATTCAGAGGAATTAAAAAGACTGGCTTCTCAAGGTAAGCTTTCACATCAGTGCTTTTTTGGAAATAATGACACAACCTTCTCGAAAATTCTAAATCAAAAATACGCTTCAGATATAACTAAAATCTCAATCGATAAGGCAGAGAAAGTGATTATTTCTCTTTTTGTTCCATCTCACAAACCGCTAAATCAGTTTGGAATGGATAAAGAGACTGTAGATAAAATTAAAAATCTAGCTCAAACCAAGTCCTGCATTTTGGTACATTTTGGAAATCCTTTGGCGCTAAAACACCTTGGCGATTTGGCAGACTTTGAAGCAGTGATTTGTGGCTATCAGGCTTTTGAGGAAGCTCAGGAGGTTGCCAGTCATTTTTTTTAACCGCAAAGCACACTGAGGTTTCGCAGAGATCCACAGAGAATAATAAACTTCAGGTTGTGTCTGCCTTTTCTAGAAAATTCACAAGACGAAATTTTATCAGACTGATTTGACTACTACCTCTGGATAAGCTGAACGACTATAGAACTAAGGTCTCTGCGTTATCTTCTGGACCCACTGCGGCTAAAAACAAATAAGCCGGCTCCCTTTCGGAAAACCGGCTCTAAAAGAAATCATCACGCATTTGCCGCTGGGTTAATCAGCTACAATTACATTCTGACTTCTTAAATTAAATACTTTCAAGATCTAATTCAGTTTTTACAAGGACAGCGTCTTCTTTTTGATCTTTTACTTTGCCCAATGTTTTATCAGCAAAATCCTTTAAAGAGTTATTCTCTCCATTGTCATTTTGATTTTCATACATCGACATGGAATCATTAAGCAGATCTATCTGAAACTCGATAAAAGCCTCGTCAAAGTCCTCTCCGCTCAACATCTCCAATTCATCATATTTAGCCTGCATAGCCGCAGAAAGATCATTTGAAATCTCCACATCAGTATCGGCCAACAAGCCCTCAAGCTCAGTTTTACTTTCTGTATTTTCAGAAGTAAGCATGGTTCCATACTCTAATACAGAGTCATCTTCTCCATTGTCCAATGCCAATTGTCCGAAACTGATCTGTGCATTTAAGTTTTCGGAGGAGGACATCGCAAAGTTTCTATCCTGCTGATTATAAGTATTCAGGATAGGATCATCATCGTCGTCCTCGCATGATGTCATTCCGACTAGGCAAAACGAAGAAAGCAGCACAGCTCCAGTAATCCTTGCTTTTCTACTAAAGGTGTTTGCTGCGGGTTGGTTTACATTACTTGTTCTCATAAGAAAATTAGTTGGTTTAGTGTTCTACCACTATTCTTACAAGTACCATTCCCATGGCGATTTTAGCAAAATAGAGCACTTTTCTCCATTTCGCATGTGTAATGCTTACTCAGTCTGTTGAAAGTATTGCGCTTATAGCAGACTCCTTACTTCACTTCTTCACAAGCTCCCAAATCTCAAATGGATAGTAGTCTAACTCCTCTTCATCATTAGCTACCTTCACAAGAACTCTGTTATTTGGAAGCGTCATTTGAATCAGTCCGGAAGGAATGGTCAACTCTCCAGGTAGCTGAACTCCGTTTTTAAAAAGTATTACTCTTTGAAACTCCGGATCGTTCATCCAAAATATCTTCCCCTCACTTTTCCTCAGTTCATTCGCTGCTTCTGAAATCTCCTTTACATAGATAAGTCCTAATAAATCGGAGTCAAAATTTAGGATTTTTTGGTTTCTCGAAAAAAGAAGTGATTTATTTGAAATACCCAAATTTGCCTCTCTAAGCGGAATATCATCTAAGGCTTTAAAAAATTCATGCTTGACTGGGATCCTTTGAATTACATTCCAGTTGATTGGATTATAAACTGTGATTTCATTATCAATAGAAGTGGTGAAAAACAAATTGCTATTCTGCGCATCAATCCTGAAAATTGGATTAACATTCACTGGAAACACTTCATCTTCTATTCCCTGAAATACTTTTCTACTTGACAATGGGATGGCCGATTGAATGGTTTTACTCGCTGCATCATAGTAGTCAATCATTTTAATTTCTTCGGGGGTTGCATCATTAAACACCGAATTATTAATGTTGGATCCATTTACTATAAATGAAACTTGATCCCCTCTAGTCAATGGAACAAACTTGGACCGTGGCCCAGAATACACGAAAATAGTACTCTTCGGATCAAACTTAACTCTAGTAATCAAATTGAACTCTAAGTCATATTTCAAAAGCTCAATTGAAGTTTGTACCCAGATATTCCCATCAGGAGAAAAACCCATAGTCAGTGCCGATGACCTATAATCTTCCGGCCCCTCTCCCTCACGCTTTTTACTTGCTAATATTTTTCCTTCTGAATCAAAAACAGCAAGTTCAACTCCCATTGACTCCTTATAAACATAGCCAGCATATATATCCCTTTTCGAGTCATAGTCTCTTATTCCGACTTGAGCAAGGCTCTCTACACGGATTTCCCTCACTTTTTTGAAGGTATATTCCTGAGCAGAAAGAGTGGATGATAAAAAAGTGGCACAAAAGAAAAGCGCAGTTTTAATAAGAAAGATTTTCATGGGTTTATGTGATTGAAAATCAATCTAATAAAATAGTTCTAAAAAACAGGGCGTAAACTCAAACTTATTTCTCAACTCCAAATCTATACACGATCTCATGCACGTACTTCTTGCCTGGAGCTAAGTTGGCCGATGGAAAGCTGGGCTTATTAGGACTATCTGGCCATGCTTCTGGCTCCAGACAAAGTGCCCAATGCGGCTGATAAGTCTTTCCGTCAGCTCCAGGAAAATTCCTTACATGATTAGCGGTGTAAAGTTGCACTCCTGGAGCAGTGGAAAATACTGTCATCACTCGCCCACTTCCTGGATGCTTAACTATTGCTATCTTCTTCAGCTCCGCGGAGTTTGCTCTTTTGGTGACATAATTATGATCAAAGCCCTCTCCCAGAGCATCCAATTGCCCCCCTAAGTTTTTTGGTGTTTGAAAATCAAAGGGAGTTCCGGTAACTGATTTAATTTCCCCCGTAGGAATTTGTCCTGGACCTGTTGGTGTAATTGCATCAGCAAAAATCTGCAACTCATGTTCGCGAACATCTCCATTGATTCCGCTGAGATTGAAATAGGAATGATTGGTCAAGTTCACGACAGTTTTCTTATCGGTAGTTGATTCAAAAAGGAGTCTCAATTCATTATTGCTCGTGAGTTCCATCCAAAGTGTAGTTGTTAGATTCCCAGGAAAGCCTTCTTCCCCATCCACACTAGTGTAGACCATTTTAACTCCTACAGCACCGTGCTTTTTGTAGATCTCCGGCTTCCATACTTTAACTCCAAAGCCCTTTGCTCCTCCATGAAGGGTGTTTTGTCCACTATTTTTTGTGAGGTGAAAAGTCTCCCCGTCCAACGTAAACGAAGCAGTTCCTATTCGATTAGCATATCTCCCAACTGCGGCTCCTAGGTATGGTCCATTCTTAGTAAAGTAATCCGGAATGGTTTCCAGTGCCAACACAATATTTTCCTGTAGGCCTTCTTTGTCCGGGGTGATTATTCGTGATATTATCCCACCATAATTTGTCAACTCCACCTGCATTTTCCCATTGTCAAGGGTATATCCAAAAACATTCTTACCATCCCAAGTCCCTACTTTTTCTCCTTTGATAGAAAGGCTTTCTTCTTTAATCACTGTCATTTTGGTTTGAGCTATACAGGCTGAACCTGAAATAACCAATGCTATAAATACTAGTTTGAATTTTAGGTTCATGTTTTATTATTTGAAAAATTTGAAGGTTGGAAAATTCGAAAATTCGTAGGAAAATTTGGGATCGGGGTGAATATAAATTCTATGGAGTCAAAAATCACTCCTCATCTTTTATGATTTTGTTCAATCTTCTCAAGCTGCATTTTGAGTTCTTTTTGGTCATAGACTTTTCCCTTCATCACCACCATAAATGGTTCTTTCAAGGTAGTCAGATCTTTCAATGGATTATTTTTCACCAATACAAAATCAGCTGAGGCTCCAACTTTAATAATTCCCCACTGCCCTTCTTTACCAAAATATTTTGCAGGATTTACTGACCCTGTTTTCAAGATTTCATAGTTTGACATTCCAGCTTCAGACATCAGCTCGATCTCATGATGAATTGAAAAACCAGGAACATTAAAGACCTGCGGTGAATCTGAGGTCATTAAGATAGGGACTCCAGCTTCGTGCAAAATCATGAATAATTCATTCCTGAAATCAAGGTAGGGTTGCACATTTTCTTTAGTTAACACCCCTCTTTCTTCATAGGGTGTCTTTGCATTGATCCAACTTTGGACTTGGGCAGCCGACATATATTTCATTTCAGGAATATTTCTATATTCTTCAGCTGGCTTGTAGCCAAAGTACCGATCAAAAAGTGTTAATGTCGGAGCCATCCAGGCCCCAGTTTTCAAAGTTAAATCCACCAATTCAGGTAGCCTGCTCCTATCCGCTTCTTTCACCAAAAGCATTGTAAATGGACCTGCCACAGCTTGATCCAAAACTTTAGAATAATCAGGAATCAATGCTTCCACATAGCCATCCATGTGCTCAACGGATTTGTAACCATTCTCCAAACTTGCTTTTAGCCCTACTGCCAAAGAAACATGTCCTCCGAAAGGTATTCCAAGCTCCTTTGCAGTTTTAGCTATTGCCAAGAATTCATCCATTTCAAGTCCTGGGTGCAGTTTCAAATGGTCATAGCCAGCAGCTTTCTCATCCCGAACCATTTGCACAGCCTGCTCAGGCGAAGAGACAGATGAACCACTAAAGGATGGTCCTGATAGAAAAAGTCTAGGTCCATCTAACTCACCAGCATCTATTCTAGCTTTTAGTTGTAAATGCGATGCATGGCCTATCATTCCCCTCACTCGTAAAACGCCATTTGCCAAATACAGCCACATGGCTTCTTCCTGCAGTTCCGTATTTCCATTTTGAGAGACAGGTATATGAGAATGAAATTCCGCTAAGCCGGGATAAATATAGAATCCACCTCCGTCTATTACTCGATTTCCCTTAAATTTTGGGGATTGAGACATGGGCATAATTTGGATGATTTTGCCATTCTCCACTTCAATAGACTGATTCAACTGTATCTGATCGTTCTCCATTGATAGGATATGAACATTGTTTATCAGAAAAGACTGTGAAAATCCCTGTGTAAGTGAAATGCAGATCAGGAGGAAAAAAACAAAGAGTGACTTATTCATAAATTGCTATTGATGAGTAAGTTTCAATTTCGTATTAAAAGTAACTTAAAGCAATCCTTGGTATAAATTAAGCATACCAGGAATTAAAGAGCATAACTAACTAGCTACCAAAAAATCACTCGTCTTTGCTCACTGAGACATTCAAATACCTTAAGGCTGTCTCGAGCATTTCTTCCGGAGTTTTACAAATAGACAGCTTTAAACCGTAGTTAGGTTCTTCCCATGTGGCAAATTGAGAATCAAGCATACTAGCTTTCATGTAGTGATTTTTACGTGCAAGCATCCTTCTCCATATTAAATCTCTCTCTCCTTTGAGATGAATCCACTTCACTTTATCATTTACTTTTAACAATTCACGATAGCTCTCTTTCAAGCCTGAACATGCCAAAACGGCTCCACCTGTGTTCTCACTCTTTACCAAAAGATCCGCCAAAGCCTGAAGCCACGGCATTCTATCCTCATCATTAAGCGGAATACCTTGGCTCATTTTTGAAATATTTTCGGCAGGATGGAAATTATCTCCATCAAAAAATGGTAAATCAAGAGCATCAGCAATGCCTGATCCAACTGTAGTTTTACCTGTTCCTGATACTCCTGTGACTATGATTAACATGACGAAAGTTAGTAAAAAAGAAACTCCCTTAGAAATGATCTGAATGTACGCAGATATATGGCCTTGAATTAGATTACAATGAATGGCTAGATTAAAACAAATTTTTAACCCCAAAAACTAACCTATGAAAATATCCATTTGAGGGAGAAACCTAATAAAATCGAAACCGATCAAGTTCAAAAATAAAACTTTTATAAAATTTTTATAAAAGATCGTATTATTAAAAAACATTTTTTAGATTTGTTTACGTTAATTGATGAAGTAAAAATAGTTGGGCTGAAAGATTCTCTGAAAGTTTCACAATAGATATTTCTTCCGAGAATTACCGTAACTAGTTGATTATATAATACTTGTAAAAGTAGCTAACATAAAATCGTCCCTTAATTAAACCTGTCCAAACAGTATGCTAAGTAAGTACCCGCTTTCAGATGTTGAAAAAAGTTTTCTTCAGGAATCTGGTGTAGAGAAGATCAGAACCCTAATTCCTTACCTTCAAGTTGACAATTTTCCAAAATTAGGACTGCTGACAGCATGTCGATTTTTGGAATGGGCTGCAGCGAACCCTGAAGGTGTAATCAGTTTACCTACAGGAAAAACGCCTGAATTTTTTATCAAGTGGACTCAGTTCCTGCTTGAAAACTGGGACAATAAAAAAGGAAAAGATGTCAGAGAAAAATATGGTTTAGGTAATACCAAAAAGCCTGTTTTGAAAGATCTGACTTTTGTGCAAATCGATGAATTTTACCCGATTTCTTCCAAGCAAAATAATAGCTTCTACGATTACGTTAACAAGTTTTATATCCAAGGCTTTGGCTTGTCTAAAGAAAAAGCCATTTTGATCAATTCAGATGAGATTCCTCTGGCAAATGGCTTGCATTTTAGCACTGTCTTCCCTGACTTAAAAGTTGATTTATCACTGAGATTCCGAGATCCTAAAAATGATCTTGAAAAACTACAGCAGCAATCCATCTACATGATCGATCAATGGTGTGGTGAGTACGAGCAAAAAATTAGAGATGCAGGCGGAATAGGTTTCTTCCTAGGCGGAATTGGTCCTGATGGGCACATTGCATTTAACACCAGAGGATCGCATTTATTCTCCGTTACTCGATTAACAGAAACCAACTTTGAAACTCAGGCAGTAGCTGCCGGTGATCTAGGTGGAATTGAAATTTCTTCGAATCGTCTAGTTATCACGATTGGACTAGATACAATTGTATACAATCCAGATGCGGTAGCTATTATAATTGCAGCAGGTGAAGCAAAAGCTGGAATCGTTAAAGATTCGCTGGAAACTCCACTTAATAACGTCTTCCCTGGTACAGTTCTTCAGAAACTGAAAAATGGCAGATTCTATGTTACCAAAGGTGCTGGAGTAAAGCTTACTGACTCGGTAGACGCTTACTATCAAAAAGGCGAGTGGACTTGGGAGAAAACAGAGCGTTCTGTAATTGACCTTTGTAAGAAACTAGGAAAGTATGGTCACAGAATTAAGTTATCCGATCTTAAGGCTGATAAATACACTAAACTCATCCCTGATCTATCTGAAGAGACAGTTAAACAGGTAATGACCAGTATTGAGAAGAAGCTAGCAAAAGGTTTAGAGCAGGAGAGCAATGAAGTATTACTTCATACAGGCCCTCACCACGATGATATTTCACTGGGTATTTTGCCGCATATCACCAATCAGCTCCATGAACCAAGTAACGAGGCGCACTTCTCGGTATTGACTTCAGGTTTCACTGCGGTGACAAATACCTTTGTGATCGATACACTTCAACACACCAAAAAGCTTCTTGATAATGGCCAGATTCAAATGGTTCATTTTGAAGATTTCTTTGAGGTAGGATATAGCCTTAAAACAGATAAGGATGTCTATCACTACCTGACCAATGTCGCTTCTGAGAATGCTGATCAGCGCTTGAGAGGACTTTGTCACAGAGTAGTAAGAGCGTTGGTGATAGTTTATGAAATTAAGAATAAGACTCAGCTACGCGAGACAATCAACGATGTAATCAGCATTCTGAAAAATAGCTATGACGGGGAGAAAAACTCCGCTAAAGTGCAAAAGCTAAAAGGAATGATACGAGAGTTTGAAGAGGAGCTTGTCTGGGCTCACTTCGGAGTACAAGTGAAAAATGTGCATCACCTGAGACTAGGATTCTATACTGGGGATATTTTCACAGAGCAACCAGACAAAGACCGTGACGTAGAGCCGATTGTCGAAATGTTCAGAAAAGTAAATCCTACAAAGATTAGTTTAACGCTTGATCCTGAAGGGTCAGGTCCAGACACCCATTACAAAGTACTTCAAGCAACTGCAGCTGCTGTGAAAAAGTGGGGAGAAGAAAAAGACATCAGCAAACTAAGGATTATTGGCTATAGAAACGTTTGGTTTAAATTTGAGCCGCATGAGGCCAATGTAATCGTTCCAGTATCTCTTGGCGATATGTCTGTAATGGAAGATTCTTTTGCAAACTGCTATTTAAGTCAAGTGAATGCATCCTTCCCAAGTTACTCTCACAACGGTAAATTCAGTACTGTAGCTAAGAGAATCTGGGTAGATCAATTGGACGCAATACAGCTTCTTTTGGGGAAAAACTATTTCTATCAGCATGACCGTGCTAAAGTTAGATCTAGCCATGGATTGATTTTCTTCCGAGATATGAATGTGGAAGAATTTCTAGCTACCGCAAGAGAACTAGAAAAGTCTATTGAAGGAATGCTCTAATATAAAAACCTGAACTACGTCTGCTAGCTAATACTAGTGGACGTAGCTTTTACAACAAACCTATCAACCAAATTAATTGTAGCGAATGGAAAAAGCCATTTTAGGGTTAGACATCGGAGGCACCGGCATCAAAGGTGGTGTGCTAATTAATGGACATTTGGAGGATATACGATCCATTGCTACACCTGCAAAAGAGAGTAAAGAGTTTATACTGGAAACTATCGCAGAATTCATTGAAACCTACCTGCCTTATGACATAATCGGCATTGGAGTAGGTATTCCTGGATTAGTAGATGTACGTGAAGGCATCGTTTTAGGGCTTTCAAATATCCCTGCTTTTCAACATGTTGAACTGAAAAAGTTTCTAACTGATCGTTTTGCTAAGCCAGTATTCATCAATAACGATGCTAATTGCTTTGCGTCTGGAGTACATAAATTCGGCGTTGGACAAAAATTCAATCATCTAGTCGGGCTCACGCTAGGCACCGGCATCGGAGGTGGCATAGTCATCAATGGCCATCTCTACAGCGGAGTGAATTCGGCTGCTGGAGAATGGTGTAGTGCTCCCTATTTAGACCATGACTATGAGCATTATTGTAGTGGTAAGTTTTTTGAAAAACATTACCGTAGCAAGCCAAAAGCGTTAGCCAAACTGGCGCTTGCTGGTGATGAAACTGCTATCAAAGCATTTGATGAATACGGACACCATTTAGGAGAACTGATTAAGCAAATATTATATGCCCTTGCACCTGAAGCGGTTATCTTGGGAGGATCAATCCGAAAAACATATCCCCTTTTCAAAAAATCACTTTTCAAATCATTATCCTCATTCAAATACCCAACTGTCATGGAAAGGTTTGAAATTTTACTTTCAGAAATGGACGAAACCGCAATTCATGGTGCGGTGGCACTTGTTGAATTAGAAAATGAAAACGAAGTGGTAAACAATTAGATATAAATTGGTTTGTAGTTTATTAAAGATGGCTTTTTTTGAAAAGCCATTTTTTTTATCACCCGTTTATATATTCTGAAATCTCATTTTTAATGGATTTAAAGTGTTTTTTCAAACCTTTAAAGTCGCCTGCTTCCACCAACTTTTTATCAATCAATGAACTCCCCATTCCTACTCCGCATGCCCCAGCCTCAAAGAATGCCTTAATATTTGACTTAGAGATTCCACCTGTAGGTAAAAGCTTGACCTGATCAAGCGGCCCAAGTACATCTTTGATAAACTCTACACCAAGCTTAGTCGCAGGAAAAAGTTTCACAGCCGAAGCTCCCAATGACCAAGCTTTGTATATTTCTGTTGGTGAAAATGCCCCTGGGAAAATTGGGATATTTTCGTCTACAGCATGCTGAATGACAGTCTCATCGATAATAGGTGTTACAATAAACTGCGCTCCTGCATCAATAGCTTCCCGTAGATCTGTTAGATTACAAACCGTTCCAGCTCCGATATTTAGTGATGGAAATTCACTTCTTAAGATAGAAATCATGGATATTGCATCAGCAGTATTCATCGTGACTTCAAGTGTAGTAAGCCCTACTTCTTCGTAGACTTTAGCTATTTTCAGCACCACTTCAAGAGATTGTCCTCTAATGATCCCTACAATTGGCGCCGCTTTAAACCGTTTCCAAAAGAGTGAAGTTGAAGTTTCCATTTGAATTTGATTGGGTTATTTTAATTGATAGCAGATTAAAAACACAAGGTAATGCCTGCTTTGTAAAGTTCAAGGAATATATCTTTAGATCGATTGGAATACGAAAACCTCTTTTGAAATAACTTCAATTAACTCAACGAAAAAACCCGATCCTTTATAAGAATCGGGTTTTACTTGATTTTCCTTATCAACCATGGTTTTTATCGTCACAAACCACAGATTTCTCTATTTCGAAAGCGGCTTTTCCCGCTGCATCTCTACCATATCTACTGGAGGAGGAGTATTATCTCCCAATAAATGCTGCACAAAGTAATCTCCCATTTTCCAGAAGAAATACTCTGTCATATCGCCATAGCCGTGTCTCTGATCTGGCAAAACAACCAACTCAAATCGCTTTCCAGCTTTGATCAAGGCATTTGCCATTCTAGTGGTGTTAGCTGGGTGCACGTTATTATCGGCACTACCATGGGAAAGCATCAAGTGACCTTTTAGGTTCTTGGCAAGATCAGGATTCTTATCTATCTGGTAGATGAAAGTCGTGTCACCTTTTGCATTGATCTGCTCTTTTACTCCATGATGCTTCTCAGACCACCAGCGGTTGTAAACGCTATTGTCATGATTTCCTGCTGAGGAAACAGCTACTTTGAAGAAATCCGGATAAACCAACATCGCAGCTGTGGACATAAATCCTCCACCGGAGTGTCCGTGAATCCCCACTTTAGACTTGTCTATGAAGTCGTATCGATCTGCCAATTGCTCTACCGCAGCTTTTTTATCCGCCAATCCATAATCTCTTAGATCTCCGTACCCATAATTGTGATACCACTTTGAGCGACCTGGGTGACCACCTCTATTTCCTAGGGTAATCACTACAAAACCAAACTGAGCCAATCGATCTGTTCTGTCTAGTCTAGCAGAAAATGCTTTGTCCACAGCCTCCGTTTGCGGACCAGGATAGACATACTCGATGATTGGATACTTACGGGTGGAGTCAAAATCAAATGGCTTATACATTACTCCATATAGATCTGTGATTCCATCATCCGCTTTGAAAGTGAAAGGCTCAGGGAATTGATAACCGGCGGCAAAAAGATTGGATAAATCAACTGTCTCCAAATTCATCACATTATTTCCAGCCTTATCTTTCAAAACTGCAACAGGTGTGGTGTTCACTCTGGAATAATTATCTACAAAAAAAGTAGCTGCATCATTGATTTCGCTGGAATGGTTGAAATCACCTGAGTTCAGCAATGTAATTGCACCTCCATCCAGGCTCACACTATACAAATGCTCGTAGTATGGATCCTCGCCTTTCTCACGACCATTCGCCACAAAGTACAACTTTCTACCTTTCTCATCCACTCTCGCTACCCTGTCTGTATGAAATGCTCCTGAAGTCAATTGACGCTTATAGGTCCCATCATTTCCATAAAGGTAAAAGTGTCCCCAGCCATCACGCTCAGACCACCAGATGATTTCATTTCCTACAATCTCAGGTTTCAAAAAGTCGATGTACGAATTGCTCCGCTCTTCGATCACCACTTCCTTTTGATTGGTCGCAAGATTCCATCTGCAGATATCCACTTTTTTCAGATCTCTTGAAGTCACCGAATAATAAAACTCATCTAAATCTCCAAGCCAGGTAACTGGACGGAAATCATCGTCTCTGGAGCTTTCTAGGGAATTGGAATTATAGACGTTCAATGATTGATCTTTAAATGTGCCAACAGGAAGAGATGACAGCTCTTCAGTGTCAAAAGAATAATGTAGCAAATAGGTGATCGGCTGTTCCTTTTCGCCCGGCATTGCATACTTGTAAGTCTCAAGCGTTGGTCGTGGATTCTTAGTGCTGTGAATCACCCAAAGGTCTTTCACCTTTCGCTGATCAGTTCTAGTCATCACAAATTGCTTGGAATCAGCACTCCAATAGGCACCTGCCCGCTTTCTCTTATCTTTATTCTTTTCTGTCTCTTCGTTGTCCTCTCCTCTTCCGCTTGAGCCATATTCGAAGTTCTCCTCTCCGTCTTCAGTCAATTGATGCTCCACAATGGTGCTGTCTTTCTCATCTTTCACCGCTTTCAGGAAGTTCTCCTTATCCATCCAGTAGAGATTATTTTGCTTCGCAAAAAGAACCTTGGAAGAATCAGGAGCGATGTTTGCCCAGGACATGCGCTCTGGATCTTTTGGAGAATCCGTAATTTCAGTCAACTGCTGATTACCTATGTTGTAATGAAAGACAAAAGTCTTTTTCTCCATGGAGTCTTTGGCGCTTTTGTTCTTTTCTTTGATCTCCGCCCAGTCCTTTTTCAGCACTTCTTCTGTGCCTTTCACTTTGAATTTGATGGTATTCTCATCTTCGAGAAACTTCAAATCATCCAATTTCAAATGCTGACCATCTACCGGATCTTTAGTGATTTTCATAATCTCCATCGCCAGTTTATCGGTATCAAAAAGTTGACTCTTAGTTTTTCTCACCGGATCTACGATGTACCAGTTTTTGCCATTGCTGGTCTCGAATTCATACCAAAACCGGTCTGACTTCTTCAACCAATGCGGGTCAACTCGGGTGGAGAAAACCAATCTTTTCATTTTCTCCGGAGAGAATCTTGCTGCCAATTCATAATTACCTGAATAAACCTGCTCCTGAGAGTAGCTAATCTGAAAAAGTAAAATGAATGCAAATGCGAGTAAAGTGTGCTTCATAGTTGTTCTATTTGGGAAAACGAATCTAAATCAAAGTTTCCCGAGTACTAGAACCATTAATATAAAATTCATTGGCACTTTCAATCAACTTCTGGATTATTTGACCCTTCATCCCAAATTATCACTGTCAGAACAGGCTTTTTCATATGTTTTTAACACTGGGATGATATTGGAAGCCAAAGTCACTATAATCTTACTATTTTTTTAATAATCCACTGACGCTGAGTTCAATTGGAGGTTATACCTTTCAACCAAAACCAATAGAGTGAAAACCCAATTCAAAACAATCGTCGTCTCTGACGTACATCTGGGCACTAAAGGTTCGAAAGCCAAGGAAATCGCCCGATTCCTAAAGCAGTATAACTGCGAAAACCTCATTCTCAATGGGGACATTATCGACGGCTGGCAACTCAAAAAGTCAGGTTCCTGGAAGAGGAAGCACACCCGCTTCTTTAACCGGATTCTGAAAATGATCGAGAACCATAACACCAAGGTCTACTACTTACGTGGAAATCACGATGATTTCTTGGATCAGATTCTTCCTTTTCAAATGGGAAATCTATCCATCCAGAAAGACATGATCTACGAAAGTCAGGGCAAAAAGTACTTCATCACCCACGGCGATGTATTTGACAGCATTACAACAAACTTACGTTGGATCGCCTATTTGGGAGATATAGGATATACGTTCCTGCTTTGGCTAAATAGCGTGGTCAATCACTACCGTATCAAGCGTGGACTCCCCTATTTTTCTCTTTCTCAATATGTGAAAGGAAAAGTAAAATCAGCCGTTTCCTACATCGACCAATACGAGGAAGAATTGGCTAAAATGGCTAAGGCAAAAGGTTGTGACGGAATTATCTGCGGGCATATCCATAAGCCGGAAAACCGGGTAATCGACGGAATAGCCTACATGAATTCCGGAGATTGGGTAGAGACGATGAGTGCATTGGCAGAAGACCATGAAGGAAACTGGCAGTTGATCTACTACAATGAAATCAACTTCAAGGAAGCTACAGATGACAGCCTGAATCAATTCTTCATTGGTAGACCTGAACCAACTTCGATTCCATTTAAGGAGGTTTCATTTGAAGCACCAAAGGATGATCTAGAACCACCAGCATTTACTTCCTTCCAATGAAGTTCTTATTCATAGTCCAAGGTGAAGGCAGAGGTCATATGACTCAAGCCATCGCTTTTTCCAAAATGCTCAAAAAACAAGGGCATGAATTAACTGGAGTAATTGTAGGAAAAAGTAAGCGGAGAGCTATTCCAGAGTTTTTCATAAGAGAAATTTCTGCTCCGATTCATTTGGTAGAAAGTCCGAATTTTGCCTGCGACAAAGCTGAAAAGAAGATTTTGATTGGGAAGACAATCCGGCAAAATCTTGCTAAAGCTTCTACTTTTTGGCGAAGCCTAAAGGAAATTCATGAGGTAGTTCAAAGCGAGCAACCTGATATCATCCTGAATTTTTATGATTTATTGGGAGGTCTATACAATGGGATTTTTAGACCAGAAACACAATATTGGGTGATTGGGCACCAGTATTTGATTTATCATCCTGAATTCCAATTTGCGCCGGCTGCTGGTTTGAACAAGTTCTTCTTCAAGTTCAACACACGCATGACTGCTTTGGGAGCTACCGAAAAATTAGCGCTTTCCTTCTATGAGTTGGAATCTACAAATGAAATCACTGTAGTTCCGCCACTGCTCCGGGAAGATGTGAAAAAGCTGACTGCAACTCCAGGAGACTTTTTCCTGACCTACATGGTCAATTCTGGCTATGGAGCGGAAGTTATTGCTTTCGCGAAAGCAAATCCACACCTAACTATCCGTGCCTATTGGGATAAGAAAGATGCTGCTGAAACTGAGCAACCATTACCTAATCTCAGCTTTCACCGTGTTCATGACCAGAATTTCCTGAGAGATATGGCCACTTGCAAAGGACTTGTGAGTACCGCTGGATTTGAATCGATTTGCGAAGCCATGTATCTTGGAAAGCCAGTGATGGTGATTCCAGTAAAAGGGCAATATGAGCAGGCTTGCAATGCCCTAGACACACTAAAGTCAGGCGCAGGAATAGCCTCTGACGACTTTGACTTTTCCAAACTTGAGCAGTCCATTCAAACAGGATCAGGATCAATGAATTCTTTCCATACGTGGGAAAGCACTTGGCCAAATACCTTCCGAAAAATTCTCCCAGAAACAAAAATGACTGAACCAGATTTTATCCTGACTCAGTCATTTTCATGATTTATTAACATGGTTATAGGGAATGATGCCAAAAACCAATAGTTCTTTGCTCACCGGGCCAGAAGACCGATGAGATGACCGAAGCGGCCTAAATTTCAGTGTTAGTCAAAGCTTATAATGCTTTTGCTTCGTTACTGGTAAAAAAGCGGATATACATAGTTGTTATTTCAAACTAGCAATTGTTCAAAGCTCTTTGCTCTGGGGTGAACTCAGATACTGCTTTGAATACATTCTTTCCATTTTCCTCTACGCGGTAATAAGGGAAGTTGACCATTTTGACTTGTCTTCTCTCAGTAGCACCCATATTCAGGAATATAACTTGAAGCTCATTGTACATTAGAAACAAATTATTTCGCTCCTCCATGGATAAGGAAGCATCACTTCTGCCTTTATTACGCATCAATTCATATTGGTAAGAGACCTTTTTGTAGGACTCTAAAAGTTCTGCAGGAGTAGGTGGAGGAGGTGGTGGCCCCACTAAACTAAGCTCTTCAGCAGTTAGATCCTTTCCCTTTTTGTAATAAATTTCGCCTTTGGATGTCAATTTAATGTAAGGAACATAAGGAACCACTGCTCCCCTGACCTTTGGCTTGTCATGGAATGCAACCTGGAAGTACATACTTCTGAGTTCAGTATACATTTCGGTTAACTTCTCTTGCTCAGCTTTGCTTCTGTTTACAAAGTGCGGAGCTTGCTTTCGAAGCTTTTCGTAGGCTGCATAGGCATCTATGTATGATTCAAGATCATTCTTTATCTGAGCTGCTTTTACTGCTGGAGGCCATTTGTCTGCAGTTTCTTCTTTCTTATCTGCCACAGGATCCTTTTCTTTTTTTACCCAAGGCTTGCCAAAGTTTATTCTTTTGTCTTTTGGATAAATGTAAAATTTATCATCCTTATCC
>TARA_R110002020_G_scaffold372153_2_pt1 | contig 20620 bp, 23 predicted proteins | sample TARA_R110002020 | Tara Oceans TARA_R110002020 (sample SAMEA4396489) | marine metagenome | biome: Westerlies Biome; feature: [MES] marine water layer (ENVO:01000295) within the mesopelagic zone...; material: water (ENVO:00002006), including particulate matter (ENVO:01000060) such...
TTTGGGGCGGGATTTTTACAAGTCCCTGAGCTTGGTCTGGGTTACCCCTGACAAACAACAGCATACCACGTGCACAGCGCAATGCAAGCCTTTATGCGTAATTATTTTAAGGACTGTTTCCCTTTGTTTTCGGGAAACTTAAAAAAAGAAGTTAGTTATTTAGAGGGGGGTTTACGGCGCAAAGCTCGGTGGTTCTTCCATTGCTTTTGCAGGGAAAGGTAAAGTTCCTCGCCTTTGAGGGAGGTAGGCTTTTTAGCTTTGGAGGGTTTTGGCTTTTTCATTCGCCCTCAATCTCCCTTTCTAGGTCAGCAATTGTTTTAAGGGCATCCTCAGTCCATTGGGGAGCCGCAATGGCGGCAGCTTTGAACTGGGGATGAGCTATCAGCCTGTCCGTGTTGTTTAGCTTTGTGGTCAGGCATCCGCTGCACATTGCCAATAGCAGCATCAATAGCAGCATTTTTATCTGTCCACCGTTTTCTAGCATTAAGCTTATTGCTTTCGTTCTCATAATCCTTGGCAACCTTAATAAGGGTTTCGCAAAGGTCGGCAATTTCTGGAACCGATCTGGCTACAGCACTTATTGTGCTTATTAGTGAAATTATTCCCATTTGTTAATGGGGCACTTTTCAGCCCTGAGAATTGTTTTGTACTGCAACCAGCAACCGCATTGAGAGCATCGGTTGTTGGTCATGTGCTCACACTCACCACAAATAGCCTGCCGCTCTCTAATTACGTCAGGGTCGGCATTAACTGAATTTCCCCCCATAACGCTTGCAAGGTTGCGAGCAAAGGAACCCGCTGCATTCTTCGCCATCTGCCCTTTAGGGGGCATTGTAGGCTTCGCATCGAGCTTCCAACGCAACGGGGTAACGGTCGGGTCTATGCCGATGACGCCGCCAGCGGGATTACCTTCGTGACTGTCCATGAATCTCTGTCGTAGGCGTTGTCGGGGTAAGAGATGACCTCGGCTTGGGCAAGGTAGGTGTTGCTGATTGTTGAGGTAACCCCTCCTACCTTAATGGTTGGTTCAGCAACTCCGCTTGGGTCAATGTAGGTTGTGGCAGCGGTTGCCGTCGCCTCTATTTCAGCAATCCCAAAGCCTGAGCCACTATTGTCATCCTCTATGCCTGAGTCATAAGATGATGACGCCGTAATGTAGGAATGGACTTTGTAGTCCCAAAGCAACTGCGCCCCGTCTGGACTCCTCGGGCGGGGGTGGTCATGCACCACAGCAAGCTCAGTTGTGAACACTTGGAGGTAAGTTGATGCGGCGTTTGCCTTCCTTGTTATTTTGTAATGTCCAGTAGCCCCCGGCTTTGTTCCCCCATCAATTGTCAGTTTAACCGACTGAAGGTTGCTCGTTGTTATGGCTAAAGACCCCGGCATCAGTAAGTGTTGTTTGGATAGCTACGGGAAACTGTCGGTATTTTGATGAACATAGGCTTGTCGGTATAGGGCTGAAAATTCAGTGTTATGAAATTGCCGTTAGATTCAAAGCGGGGAATGGTCGCAAACTTTTGAGAATAATAAAAATCGCCTGAGCCAGCAAATACCCCGTATAGAGGAGAGTTAGCGGCATCTATTTTTTGGTCGCCTTCATAGACCGTGCACTCGTAAAGGGTTTTATTTGTCTGAAGATATTTGTTTGCTGTTACTTGCACTAAAGGAGGGCTGTAGATGTAACTTCCCGATGAGTCTATTTTCCAAGTTCTTACGTCATGCTGCAATGCTCCTAAAAAATTAGGACTATCCATAAACTGCGAACGTATTCCAGAAGGCAAAGCGAATTTAATGTTTTCATCTTTTATTCGTATCTCTCCCTTGAACTTACTAGATAGAATATAAGGTTTATAATAGTCGACCATATCCCCCGTTCCGTCATCTCTGCTAAACTCTGAGTCAGACACCGGCATACCTGTTACCAGACCGCCCCCACAAGCTGCGCTTTCAGTTTCAAACCCCACAGTGTAAGTCGACTCTGTAGAGCCTCCATCAGCCCATCCAGACCCCGCTGTGCCTAACGCCCTGTCGGAAACAGCAGACCCCCCATACGCTCCACTTGCCTCTGCGTTTAACGGGTCGAAGTTAGGAAAAGGGGCAACAGAGCCAGATAACCGAGCCACAATCGTTCCACCTTCTGACACCGTGCACCCATATTCAAGAGGGTAATCATAGTCAGCACTTACTGACGCATCATAATCTGTGTCCGCTGGCGTTACCGGTGTTCCCAGCCAAGACTTATCCCCATCTCTAGTCTGGTAGTTAAAAGGTAAGTCTATCCTTGCCCTCACCAATAAATTGACCGCATTGCAGAGGTTGTTAAAAATCCTAGAGTAGAGGTTTGTGTTAGGGAGTGGCCCAAAGCCCTGAGCATTGTCAGGCCTCAATGTTGCAGGGAGAAATTCAAACCACCGTTTGCGCCCAAAAACCAAAGCCTCTACTCGGTATTCGTCTTTTTCAATAGATGCCAATATTGTTTCTGGGCTACTCACATCTTTAGCATCTGCCTCAGTGCTTACCCAAGGCACTCCGGGCGAACCTGTGTAATAAAGCCAAGGGTTAGTGTTTCCGCTTGTCCTTGTTCTTCCCATTAAATAATAGCGAACATTGGCGGCACTGTCCTCTGTGAACGTAATTACATTGTCGTTGTTAGCCCCTGAGTAGGTGAGAGTGAAATCAGTTATTGTGCGGTTCTCTTTGTTGCTTGAACCGGCGTAAGCTTTGTAGGAGGTGAATGTTGCCACCCCTGTTTGTGTATGAGGGGATGTCGCAGAACTAGCAAAAAGAGATTCATTGCCCGATCCATCAACCCCCATAAGCGAGTACAAGGCATTTGGGTCTGCATCCCATGTGAAAGTATTTGTTGCCCTAGTGACCACCTCAAAAGGCACTTCTGATTTGGTCATCTTTAGTGCTTGGTAGCAGAGATTAGGAAACGTGTAATCGTAAAGCCTGTTCGCATCTGTGCACGAAAACTGCAAGGTGCTTTCCTTATCAATAAACCCTGAGCTTATGGCTTGCAGGATAAACTCCATGTAGAGCATCTCATCTACCGTTGTCAGGGAATCAGCAGCATCATAACTGGCGTTGGAATCATTCCAGACATGGCGAACAGCTTTAGAGAAATAAAACCGTGGATAGCAATTGCCGTGAAAGTCGTTCCCATAATAACCAGTTGAACTGTGCGCATCATAGGAAACATCCCCAATCTTCTGGATGCAATTGTAGTCACTTATTGACCCCGATCCGTAGCTTGCAATGTGGTAAAGGTATTCAAGCACGGCATTCTCATCTGTTCTGCGCTTTGGAACATAACTGCCAGTGAAAGCGGCATACCATCCGCTGCTTGAATTAGTGACAGTTGTTGGGGAGGTTTCATTCTCCAGCCTCCCTGTCAGCTTAACGATCACGTTATAATCTGACCCTGCATAGTAACTGGCGGGGTCGATGTAAACCGCTTCAATCCCATTGTCGGGCTTGTAAATCTGACAACTTTCGTAATGCCTCTTGTCTCCCTCCCCAGCAGAAGCATCATTTTCTGCCTGCACCATTGAGTTTCTGCCGGGGCCAGCAGTGCTGTGGCTCCCCAGCACATAGCGGTAGCCGCTTGGGTTTTCAGGGCGCAGGCTCATCTTTGCCCCATAATTCACTTGCCTGTTAACCTCAGCCCTGTCGCTAAAACTTGTCGTGCAGCCCATCCTTGACCAATCACATGAAAGCAACCCGCAACGATCAGTCAAGAAACCCATGATGTCGCCATAAGCATCAGCCTTATAGATGCTTGAATCTGAAAGCTTGTAGACTGTAGTGGTCTGCTGGGTTGTCCACTCATTGGTTTGCCCCCGAAACCTGTCATCTCGGTTGTCCTTAATAGGCACAGAGCGAATGCCGTTCCTCACTCTCACTTTGCCATCGCCACTTGCGGTGTAGGTCTTAACGCTGGTAGCAGTAAAGAAAGTCCCTGCCATCTCGCCTCCACTACTCCCAGCGCTAGTTATTGGGTTGTAGGTAGTGCCGCCATAAGCAATTGTTCCTGAGCCTCCAGCAGACCAAACTTGGTAAACCTCCCCCTCTATTAAGTTGCCACTAGCCACCTCGGCAGACGGCGGGGCAATCCCCTCAAAAACATCTAAGTCGCCCGAAAACTGCCCCCTCGCAAACCTCTTAAAATGCAGATAGCTTTTCCCCCCAATAACCTCGTAGCCCACAAGGCTTTGCCTCTCAGCCATGCGAAGGTTGTTGTGAATCAATCGCCGTGCGGACTCATAAACTGGGTTTTCGTTAATCGCATCAGCAGTAGGGATTCCCGCCACTGCGCGAATTAAGCACCCATAATCCAGAATGTTGTCGCTGATTTGTTTTGGGTTGCTAAACGTATAACCACTTTTATCGAAGGATGTTGAGGTTGGGCCATCTGTGCTGCCCATGCGGAGGCAGACGTAAGCATCGTAGATCGTCGGCTTGTACTCCAGCAACATGGCACACTCGATGTTAATGGTGACATTAGCAGGGAGCGCACTTGTAATCTTAAACCGAATGTCTGCCTCGTTATGCGCCGAGGTAAACCATTTTAGGTGGTCAACAGTTGAACCCCCAACCGCTGTAATCGTAAAGGTCGTTAAAGAGGTTGTGCCGCTAAACGCCTCAACGGTCACATCCCCTGCGCCCAATCCTGTGGTCTTGGCGTAAAATGCGGCATAGGTAAATTTAGGAGGAACCGTGTAGGTGGTTGTTCCGCTGTAACTTCCCGCTGTAGTGACCGCAAGGAATGTCCCCGCCACTTCCCCTCCGCTAAGTTCAAAAGTCGGGTAGACGGCAGTTATGGAGCCGGTAGCCACCGTTCCGTAGGCTGGGGCGAGGCAATACTGGCGAGTAAGAAAGTCCTGAAACTGGAACCCCTTGGAGTAGCGATTCATGTCTGCTTCCTCCCTCTCTGTTTCATTGGCCCGATACTCCATCGCAAACCAGTTCATCACCTCATTTAACTGTTGCCCCTTGTAGCGGCGAAGGTAAGCATCATCGGTGTATGGGCCTTCAAGGTAATCTGTCAGGGGAAGGCTCTCTGTTGTGCCGTCCCACTTGACAACCTTGTAAGCGGTAAACCCTTCAAAGTAGAACATTACCCCGCTAGGCTGACAGGTGCTGTAGGTCTTATCGCTCCCCCCTACTAAGTTGCTAAACTTTAAGTCATAATTAGGCGTGTACCCGTCATCGCAAATAGGGGTTGAGGCATCCAGTTTAGGCGAAGGCAAAAACCCTCCGTAGTTCTGAAGGAAAACCCCACTGCTTGAATAATTGATTAGCCCATGCTCTTGAGATGCTTTGATTGCATTGCTCGCGGAATAATCTGAAAGGTCGCTAGGCACTGCCCCCCTCTGGTATTTGGAAAGCGTCCAGTAGTCGGCAATATTAGCAGGGGCATGAAGTCCTCCATCAGACAGGAACAAAGGAACGCCCGTTGGTGCTGATGCTAAAGCTGTACCCGCTGGGTCAAACTCTCCGCTTGCATTTATTCTCCCTTCTTCATTCGTGACCGTGGGTTCCATCCCATAGATGAACGCCCCGAGCGGGTTAGAAACATTTACGCCTGTCGGCTCTCCTGCTCCCACTGTTGGCCAAGTGATTCCAGAAGCCTGCTTGATGTGGGAATAAACCTTCCACCACTCATCCTCTGCCGCATAAAGAAATCCGCTGGGGTTTCTCATCCCCCGAACAAGCGAGTGGGCATACCAAAGAAGTCGCCATGTGGGGTCGCCAACTCCGTTCTTTAGCCGATCATTGAAGGCAAGGGCAAGCCGATTGTAATCTTGTGAAAATACTCCCTCGCCGGTAGCAACAGGAGTGGCTTTTGTATAGTCTACAGCCATCGGCAGACAACGGTTTGACCTCCTCCACCGCCCCCGCCTGTTCCAGCCTTCGCCCTTATCATGGTTCCCCGTGTGGTTACGTTTGCCCCCGAGCGAGGAGTTATCTTCCTTACCGCCTTTTGCAACTCTCTAATTGCCTGAGACTTTCGCCCCGTCCCCGTTTGTGGAGTAAAGTTATGAATCATTTTTCGTCGTACAGAACAGTCGAATAGTCAGTTGTTTCCCACCACTCTCGGGTGATTTGCCATTTTCCATTTCCAAGCTGTTGAACATCGGGAGTCCGGTACAACCATTTGTAAGTCGAAAAAGGGGAACCGCTAAGCAAACCAATTAACGGGAGGGTAAAGGCTACCGTGCTGGTAGGTGGGTCAATTGGCCGAGTGCTTGCAGTCATCATCGCAGTCAAATCAGATGTATCCCAAATCTTGTTAACATCAACATAATATGGAGCAAGAAGTTGTGCGCCGCTTGCTGAAGTGTATTGGGTTGTAACGGTATTACGCAACACATATTGGCTAACAGTAAACGCCTCAACCCCCTTAAACATCTCCTGACAAATAAGCCCCAAAGCGGTTCTGCTCGCCGTAGTCAACTCACTATATGGGGGAGAACTTGAATCAAAGTAGTCGGTTATATCGAATTTTTTCTCCCAATAATCTGGAATAGAATTGCCTGTTTTATCGTTGCCCGACTTATAGTCATCAACTGCTGCTTGAACCCTAGAGGGGAAGCCATCCCTTTGTGCGGTTGTGCTGATGTCAGCAACAATTGCAGCCATTGGTTTGCATTCCAAAATGTTTTTTTCAAGATCGTTCCCGTCCAGAAACCACAAGCTGCTCTCTTGGTAAAGGTCACCGCTGGTGCTTCCATCTGACGGCACTTGACCTCCAGAGGTAAGGCGAGTCGCAAGGTTAGAGGATACCCATGTGGCGCTAAACACGCCAACTTGCCCCCCTTCCTCCCTTTCTAGGTTGGTTGATATTGCCCCGTCCCTGCCCGCACCTCCCAGTAGAATGCCAGAGGTGCCAGTGAAGTAGGTTCCCGCATGGTCTTTGTTTCCTGTCCCCCCGTTGGAAAAGGCTACAAGTGAATCAATTGGCCCACGCCAGCGCCTTGTGACGGTGTACCCCGTGTCACGGCTCCATGTTGTTACAGGCTGAATCTCTTGGACTTGATCAGAATCTAAAGGGTCACCGGGGGAAGTGCTGTGCCCTGCGTGCGGAAATCCTACAAAAGTGTTGTTAGCCATTATGCTTTTTCTACAGTCTCTTTGAGGTCGGTGGTGTTTTTCTTTATTCCCTCAAGTTGTCGCAGGCTCTTTTTCATTGTCTCAATCTGACTATCTCCTCCCGTTTTGAACAACCCAATTCTTGACAGGGAATCGCTAAAAACTTTCATTGACGTTCCTTGAGCCGCATCAACTGTTGCAGCACCAAGCATACTGCTTATTTGTTTTTCTATTTGAGCTCGGTTTTCTGCGAACTGATTCCAAAACCCCTCTTTCCCTTCTCCAAATTTTGCCCCTCGGCTCTCCATTCCTTTGCGAAGTACATATAAAGGGAGGTTTACAAAACCACTTGTGGAAGTATGAGTTGCCGCTTCCGAAACCACCTTCTTAACACCTTGCTGCTTTATTGTTGCGGTAATCGCTGCAATATCGACAGCAAACTCTGAAAGCTTTTTCGCTAAAATACCGAAAATTGGCACAAGCCTGTTTTTAATCATGGTTGAAACAATGTGCAACCTGTCCCCTGCTTCAGTAAGCTTCTTGTTTAAGTCTGTGTCTATAATTAGACCCAGCGAGTTTATTGCCTCTCCCACCTCTTTTGGGTTTCTATTTATACTTCTGGCAAATTCGCTTGTTTGAAATTGTTCAATGCTTTGCCCTGCTCCCAGCGATCCGGCTCTTGTTGCTTGAGCTTCCCCTATTGCGCTTAAAGTTCCCTTTACCGCTGCCGCTGCTCCCGCTGCAATGGCTGTTGCGATAGTTGCGGCTGCGAGTTTCCCCATCTTAGCCACCCCTGCCCCCTTTAGCCCTGAGGTTCTCGCTTCTGACTTTGCCTTTTCAACCATAAGGGATTGTCGCTGCGATTGGGTTAAAGCCTCGTTTGAGAGTTTTTGGTTTATTTCAAGTCGCTTTTTTTCTTCTGTTGCAAGTTTTGCCGTTATGCTGGTAAGCGTCCCCGCACTTTTTCTTGCCTCTTCGTATTCAGCGGCAAGCAATCTCTCAAGGTTGACTGCCTGTTTTCTGACCTTGTTAGCGTCCTTGTCTACATCTTTAATCTTGTTCGTTTTCTTAACGATTGAATCAATCGCCTTGTCGAAGTCTGCGGTATCTCCTACAAAAACAAATTTAATTTCGTTCGCCATTTTGGTGATGCCTCCTTTCTTGGTTCTTGCGAGCTATGTCAGCTGCAAACCTGTCACCATCTGAAACAAACCCGCAAGTCCCTTCCCTTTCCCCAAGGGCAGCAAGGTCGAAAATTATTTCCCCAAAAACAGTGTCCATAGCCTCCTCGCTTGTTTTGTGTAGTTTGCTCATAAGCATAATTTTCATATACTGCAAATTGGTCATGCTTGTCGGCTTCGCCCCCTCCACCTTGTTAAAAAAAAGAGAAGGTTGCTGTGTGGCCAAGCTTAAGTAATGCACAAACACTAACGCCGCCTTGCCCTTATTACGCAATTTCCCAACCCACCGCAGAAATCGCACCTCCTTCTTAAAAGACGAATCAGCCAACCCTTGGGAGAGTTGCCTCCAATTCCTTTTGCAGACCCACACCGCAAAGCATAAATCCCCGAACATCGGTTGCCTCTCCCCGGTCACAAATGGACTGCCATAGCGGGACAGCACCATCATGTGACCAAGGGACAAAGGTTTCAACCGCTGCCCAAGGACTCGCGCTTGGGGTGGGATGACAGCTTTTAGGTAATCACTCTCAAGCGACACACCTTTAGTGCGTAAAGGTTTGCAGGGCTACAGTATCACCAGCAGTGTCGGCATTATACCGACTGCACGGCAAAGACATCCTCATTAAATCAGTGTTGCTGCCAGAAAGAGAACCGCCTCCAATGTAGTTCCAAGTCCCCACAAGCGCAACCGGCAAGGAATCGCCCGACTCTGCATCCTGTCCAATTGTTATGATTGCTCCCGGTGTAGGCAGGACAGCTTCTACCGCTGCCCCAGCCTCTGTTGTATCAACAAAGATGATCTCAAAGGTTGCCGTCCTTCTGAAGTTGTAGAGGTTATACCCAAACACGTTGCCTTTCGCATCTCGCGCTTCAGTTGTGTCTACGTCATCAGTCAGATTGACGCTTTGAATAAAGTTGTCTCCCACTGCCACCGCGCCGTACGCAATGGTTCCGTCTACGCCATAAATTGTGGCGTTGCCTACTATTGTAGAATTTGCTGTGCTCATTTTAAGTTATATTTACATTTAATTTGCTCCTCACGAAGCCGCTCACCTTATATCTCACCAAACTGCCTGCCGGTTCTTCTGTTCCCATTCTGACAATGCTTGTAGAGCGGGAGCTATTTGTTCCTGTTACTGTTGAGTTTGGAATTTGGTAGTTGTCCAGCAGGACAAACACCGATTCAGCAACAGCCTCTGCGGTGTAAAAAGTTCCTGTTGCGGGTCTGTTTACTGCGGGGTTTTCAATCGTGTCCACCTCCCAATTAAAATCCACAACCGTTTTTTCCAGCACCCTAATCATGCTAATTGGTCGAAGCACTATAGCCATGACCCTGACGCGATTAAGCAATGCCTCCATTTTGGACTGTACGTCATCGTCTTCCAAAACAAGACCGGGGGCGCGTCCATTATCAATCTCTGCTGTTGAGTTATCCCCGATTGATGTGCCTTCTAGCATGACCAAGCCAATAGCGCTGCTTATTGTGGTGTCTCCCTCTGCCGCTGCTGAGGTGAGGGTAAATGTCCCTTTGCCTGTGGGGGTATTAAACTGTAAAACGGTAAATGGAGGAGACGGTGAACCAATCGCGAACGGTAACGGATCAACCGTCATGCTGTTTGCCCCGGCTGCATATCCCCCACCGTTGTTAATTCTAATTAGAGAGGTAAACGGCAAGTTACCTGACAACCTAGTATGCAACGCACCTTGTATGTCTGTCAGGTAAACGGCCATCAGAGTTCGGTGTATTTGTCTTGCGCTACTCCATCCACAATCTCCTTGCCTGTAGAGATTGGAATTTGCTGGTCGTAACCATAGCCACCCCTGTCATCGTAATATGTGTCAGTTGATTCAGTTGCAGGCTTTGGAACCCCAAACCGGCAATCAGCCACCTTATCCATTAACGCCATCGCACTGTTATAGGCGGCAACCCTTACATCGCTGACATCGGTAACCGCTCCACCAACCCGCTTCATTAACTCGACTATAATGATGTCAAGAGCAGGAGAATGCAGCACAGAGGGAAGTGTAGTCGCCGCTCCATCAGCGACATGAGCTAAACCGTTGCGGGGGCATCCCTTGATAAAACCCCTGACCAATTCAGTAACGTCTGTTATGACGTCCGCTAAAAGCACACCGGATGACTGTCCAGAGGCAAGACCAATAGAGTTGTATTTAGCCAACTCCGTATTTGTCATACGGGTCTGTACGTCTGCCTCTACTATTGCCGTCCAAGCCATTTAAATATTTGCTTTTTCAGCCTTCTTTATTCCATGACGCAAAAACAGAGCCAGCAGACTTGTGATAACCACATTCATTGCTGCACCCATCTCAAGCTCTCCAGTGAAGTACCCAGCCGCGCCACCAAGCGCACCCATAATTGCTGTCCAAGTGGTTTTTGAGCTTAACATTATTTGCCCTCCTTCTTTTCGATTGCCCCAAGCTTTACCTCCACAGGGTTACTGTCCTTACCGGCTTTTAGCGTCAGGCTTGGAAATGGCAAATCCACTGAGAAATAAGGCACCTTTAGGTTGATTCCTTTTGGGCTAATCCCTGCGTCAGGCAGCACCCCTGCTTTTGCTCCAACGCATAGCGAAGGAATTGGCCAACTAATCTTTTGACCAAACAGGGTTACGCTTGGGTCAGGCTTTAATGCCGCCCCAAACAATCCAGCGTTGGCAGTCGCTGCGGTAAGCAGCAACGCCCCAATGATTATGCTTATTTTCTTCATCGCTTTAATAACTGTCGTATCTTTAGAATAATGTAAACCAAACTAGCCGCAGAAACTCCTACCTTTAAGATTAAATCTATGTCCACCAACCAGTTCCCCAAGCCTGTCGCCGTAGCGGCAAGCACTTTCAAATCTTCCAAATCCAACCAATTCATTTAGTTTCTCCATCATACTGAATGTCAAAAAAAGGGGTATCCACCTCCAGCTTGCCGGGGAGCGACTTGCATCCAGCAACTACGCTAATCGCCGCCACTACTAGGAGGCTTTTTGTTCTTTGAACTAATCCCCATGCACTTGTAAAGTGACGCAACCTCAACTCGCAGCATTGCAATCTCCTTAGCGAGTTTGTTGGTCTCTTTGTCATTCCCATTCAGTCGGTCAATCAGCTTAACGATTATCGTGTAGAGTTCTTTGATCTCTCCGCTCAGGTCGCGTAGCACATAAAATACAATCTTGTACCCAAACACTCCTGCTGCCGCCGCTGCGACAACCGGAAAGCCAAGCGTCTGTATCAGATTGGCAGTGTCCGACCCCAAGCATCACCTCTATTCAGCCGGTGCTTCTTCAGCCGGTGCTTCCGGTTCAGCCGCAACTACCGTCTCGTCTCGTTCAAGCCCAAGCTGAGATAACGCGAGGTTGCCGATGTAAATGGAATCAGTTTCTCCCGGTGTCTTCCCCCAGTTTGTCCACGCTTCTCCGCTCACTTGCAGTAGCGTTGAAACGATTGGAGTGTTCCCCCAAACTTCTTTTCCTTCGCCGTCCGTATACTGACCCCATCCGACAACGGAGAATTGCATACTGAACTCTGCCGCGCTATTGAGCGAGATCGCCAGTTTAGAGACGTTAAGTTTTGCTGTAGGTTTTGTTGCTATTTCTATCATATCAAAATTATTCTGCTGTATCTTTCCACGCGACTTTCTCCACTACTGATTCGGCTCGCGTTACTACCGTCTCTGTCTGCTCGGCTACCGCTTCAACGGCGGGAGTGATAGTGTAAGACTCCATAACCGGCACTTCGTGTTCGCCAATTTCTTCACCGGCTTCGTTGTAAAGTTTATGCTTCGTGACTTGCGGAGTGCTGACTGTTTTCTTGACTGTCTCGGTCGTTGTCTTCTCAACGAACTTGCCATCGACTTCGACGATTTCAGTCTTGGAAACTTCCTCATCAACTTCGCTTTCAACCACAACTTGACGCTCGCCCATCACCGCATCAACAGCCGGTTGCGCTGGCGTGGTGATTGTCTCTTTGATTTCAGCGTTTTTGCATCCGTTTGCAATCCACGCCTCGAATGATTCAAGCGCGGTCTTGTCCTCAAGCTGTGGCACATCTGCGTCGCGGTATTGCTGGCGTAAAATCTGCGTCTTAATCAAATCCTCGTTCGCGTTGAACCACTCTTGAGGGTCGGCATCTTTCGGGATGTCGCCGTGCCACTTCTTGTCGCCATCATAGTCGATGGAGAAGTAGACCGTTTGGTCGTTGTCGTTCTCTCTAGTGCTGTTGATTGTGATTGCCATTGTTAAACCTTATCGAAGTTGAACGCCGTAGTAGTAGAATGTGTCGATGTCGAATGTATCGCTCCCAGTAGCTAGAATGTAGGTGTAAATGTCACCACTTGAATCGCAATTGATAACGCCTCCCGATGAGCCAAATCGGTCGTCTGCTAATCCAGACAAAGAGTTTTGAAATTGCCCGTAACCAAGAGCCGCATCTCGTCCCGCCGTAAATATGGGATTATTAGCCGCCGAACCAGCATCACGCATCAGCGTTGTCACGTTGACCGCCTTTGCGCCTTTCGGTATTTTGCCGTTGCTATCTGCCTCCAGATTTAACGCCGCTATTGCTTGTGTCGGTAAATTGTTTTTGCCCTGATATTTGTTTGAGTAAGCGCGACTCTCAAACCAAACAATCTCCCCGCTCGGTCTGCTATAATTCCCCGAGCCGATTGCCGAACCATACGATAAAATCGGCTGAGAAACGTAGCAATTTTTTGCCGCAATTCCGCATTCATACATAATGCCAAGCTGAACATATTGACCAATTCCACTCCACGCAGTTGTGCTAATTGTTCTAGTCACTTCCACCCACGTTAGCGTGTTAGCAGCAACTTTAGTTGCGTAGGAATATCCGTCTTGGTCGCGAATATACGCTCGCGCACCGTTTGACGCATCAGAGTCTGCGTACAACCAACAACCGAGTGTCACAGTGCGTCCTCGAAATTTATTATACCAACTTTGCTCGCCTCTGGCCGCCGTTGCGCTGGGTTGATGCAGTTCTTCCGCATTAGTGCTGCCGGTAGTCATCAAACAACCGTACATACCTTTGATGTTGGTCGTGTTGAAACCGATTCGCGTTAGGTCAAGAGTGCTGCTTTTAGCCCACCGGTCTGGGCCTTTGTCGCCAGTGGCAACACACCCCGGCGTGACTTCTTTGAGTGAGAAGTTTTTAAACTCAATGTTGTTGGCAAATGCTGTCGCATCGTGCAGTCCGACATATCCATTTGTGACAGTCGCAGACGCTTCTGCAACGAAAGTGTGCGTAACAAAACTTGCCGTTGTCGCAATGTTGGGTGACATCATTGCTGCCCCATCGTACAGTCTAATTTTAAGCGTTGATGTTGAACCAGTTCCGTTTTTAACGTCAACCGAAACCCTATACAACTTTCCCGCCGTTACACTGACTGAACTCAATAACACTTCGTTTGAACCGCCGGACGTACTGTATTCGTAATGGTCGGTGTCGAATGCCAACGAAGCCCGTGTTTGCGTCCAATCACTTGTGTCATCACTTGCGGCATCGTCTTCTTTGATTGTCGCAACATCCTCCAAAGTCGAATTTGACCACACGTCGAAACCAGAATTAGAAAGTTCATTTTTTAGTGGCCAACTGGGGTTCGTGACGGTTGTGAGTCCCGCGCTTGAGATTTCCAGCGCAGTTGCGTTGTTGGTTCCAAGTTTCAACGCCGTTGCCAGACCGGTGCGTAAGTAAACATCGTTCGACGTTCCTCCGTCACGGCGACCGACACGACAGACTTGCAGCAGTGTTCCATCGGGCGTGTTCAGTTCAATGTTTGGGCCGTAGTTAGCTGTATTCGCGCCTTGAAACTTGAAATTGGAATATGTCGAAGCGGTCAGCGCTCCAGAAGTGGTGTTTCCCGCGCTGTCGATTCGTAACCTCTCGGCGGAACCTGCTGCGAATCTGAGGTCGTCTCCCCGAAAGCCCATACTCGCTAATGCACCGGCATCACTGTACGCAACTAGTGCTGGGACGTTACCGACTTCGCCTTGCGTACCGCTAAAGCCAATATTTTTATTGGTATCTAAATGAACCTCAAATTTATTGGCTGGCGTTCTGCCCACGCCCAGATTTCCGTCTTTGTCGATAGTGGCTGCCGCAACTCCGTTACCGCTGACAAGCTTTAATATTCCGTTCGTTGTATTGCTTCCAACGTAAACATAACCATCTCCCCAACCTAATCGACCTTTTATGGTCTGACCCGCTGCCCAATCAACTGATTTGGTAACTGAAATTTCTCCATCCGGAGGAGACGCAGCACTCGTGCCAACGCTCAAAGCTTTACTGTTGAGTTGTTCAATAGGCGATATCTGCGTCACCCCGCCAGCAGCAGTGCCGTCTCCAGAACCGCTTCGATTCTGGACGATGGTGGATTGCGTAGGATTGGCGTAAGCGAGGTCGAAATCTGAGACGCAGCCGATTTGGTCAACCACTAGCGAGTCTATATAAGCTGACTGTGTTCCACCAGTTGCGGTTAAAAGAACGTACACCGAGAAAACAGTAGTCGTTGCCGTAAATGTCTCTTCGTAGTCAGCCCAAGAAGTCGAAGTGTATTCTGACAAGTTGTACTGTTCAGCGACTGCGACTGAGCCAATTCCAACACTAACTTTAGTTGCGTCAATATTTCTGACGCGATATTTAACCCGATATTTTTTACCGATTTCTGCTGTGAATACTTGGTAAATGTATGGGGTGTTGTTGGTGCTGCGAGATATTTTCAACGCTGGCTCACTTCCCGACCCACTAGACGAATCGATGGTATAAGTTCCAGCAATTCCTAAAGTCCAGCTATTCGGTTTGGTTGACCCAGTTGCACCCGTCCACGCTGTACCGTTTAGGATTTTAGATGTCTGACTCCCCCACTGGTCGACGAAATCTATCGAAGCGGATTCGTAGACCGAGGTTACGTCTGTGCTCGATAGCGTTTTATTCCAGAATCTTGCGCGGTATATAGTGCCGTTAAAGAAAAGGTCATCCGCTGGGAAATTCGCTCCTATTTTTGCCGCACTGCAACTGTCAATATTAGGCGAGTGTGCGAGTGTTGCCGTGCTAACTTGATTACCATTATCATACAGTATCGCCGAAGTCCCATCCACCGTTACGACGAGATGGTGAACCTTCAAGTCATCTAAAATTTTAACGCCAAACGAAGTAGTGCTTCCGGTGACTGAAAAAACACCCAAATTGTACGAATTGCCGCTTTCAGACGAAATGAAAAATCTACCGCCGGTTCCAAAGTCTATGAGATATTGATTGCTCCCCCAACTATCCGCTTGAATGATAAACTCGAAACTTAACTTCGTGCCGAGGTCGGGCGGCGTAAAGCCGATGCTCCCGCTCGTTCCATCGAAGTGCAATCCCGCACCATCGCTGGCGTTGATGAGGTTGGTGATTATCTCGCCACCGCTTGTCGTTTTTGGGGTGCTTAATACTGCGCTCATTGGTTCTCGTACTCCATTATCTGGAGCTTATAGGTTGAGGTTGCTCCTACCTTTAATGCTCCCACTACTCCATCAACCTTCAAAAATCCTCCATCTCCACCCAAGTCAGTTGACGGGGCAGAAAGAGTATAGTGTGCATTGGCTGCGGTAGGGGCTGTTGAATCTTCACGGTAATAAACATCCACCGTGCCGAGGTTCTGAAAAGTGATTGAGGTGCGATTGCCGTTCGCTGCAATTGCTACGTCTGCTGCGCCGCTGACTCTCTGAGTCGCTGCTCCTGTTGCTGCTGCTACGTTATTTGCCCAAAGTGGATTTGCCATAAATTTTCCTAAAGTTGTGGAGGGAAGGGGCATGACCCCCTCCCCCCCGGTGTTGTTGTTGTCTTCTTACGAAGTTGTTATCCGCTCGTTGTTATCCTCTGGATGCTGATTGCAGAGGTAACTTTCACGTCACGGCTCCAATCAACTGCATAGATGTCAGAGCGACTGCTCTCGTCGCGGTACTCGCGCACCGCACTCACCCCACCACGGCCACCAGCAAAGGTCTTCAATGCTGAAGGATCGTAGATGGTCGGGCTGGCACTACGCACAAAGATGTAAACATCATCACCATTCACGAATGAATTGCTGCGAGTCTTACCTTGCTTTGTGGTGTCGAATGCCATTGTTGATAAACGAATCTCAGCAGACGGGTTAATAAGCATTGCGGAAGCTTGCCCTTGGTTTAACCCAATAAGCGCTGCACCCGGTTGCTTCTCAATTACCTTGGCGTTGTTGCGGAATCGCCTCCATGCCGTCATCCCCATTAAGATGGCGTTAGGAAGTTGACCCGTCGACTTGGCGATTAACTCAATGAGATAGTCGATTTGCACAACTGGATCAGTTCCTGCGGCACCCCATGTTCCCATCACTCCACCCCCAACAGTCTCACCATTGGCGGTTACCGCTGCGTTGACCGTAGTAATGACATGACGTTCATGCGAAAGAACGCTGCTCTGCACAAGGGTTTTCACCTTCGCCTGTTCCAAATCCAAAGGATTTAGAGTCCCCGCTGCATCACGCTCTGAATCATCAATAGTGATTTCCAAAGCCTGCGGCAGACAGTTGTAGGTTGGCTCGGTCACATCCATAAAGATGCGTCGAGCAGGCCCACCAACTCCGCGAGCGGTTTCATGTACTTGAAAGGCATTCTTATCATCGTATGCCTTGTATTGTCCGATAGTCGCTGGCACCTGAACTTGAGGTGCAAGGAAATCGGCCGTTGCTGATTGTAAGTCATTCAGAACCCCGGACGCATAATTGGTTAGGGTTGGATTGACTGATGCTTCTGATCTTAGTCCCATAATGTTTTTACTCTTTTAATTGTTAGACGTTGCTGGATCAATCGTGTGTATCAACGCACAATGCAGCTTCAATCAATTCAGTTGCGGTACCCGCTTCCATAGCCACCGCAGATAAGTTGTTGCTGCCGGTGTGCGCCTTCCATGTTCCGTCTGTGTGAACCATTAAGAATCCACCAAGGGCAACAGTGCCGCTCAATTTCACCTTTACCGTCCCGCTTGCCCCAGCCATTGAGGCAATTGTGCTTTTACCTGATGTGGTTTCTCCATCGAGAATCACACCGAAGTTACCGTTGTGTGCTGTTGAGATTGCGGCTTCTCCTGCAACTATCTTAACAGCATAACCTTCTTTTCCAGTCTGGTCTGCTGCCGGTGTTAGCGCAAAAATCGCGTTGTCTCTTGTTAATGCTCCTGCCATAATATTTTACTTAGTTGTGTGTGTTTTAGTTAAACAGTTGGGGCCTGTCGTAGCGCGTGGCGTCCCAAGCCTGCTCAAAAGATGAACCGTTTTTGGCTTGATACTCCTTGGCGGCACGCATCTGCGCTTCGCTGTTGGTTCCAATTTCTCCGTCCTCCTGACGCTTGGCTTGCACCACGCGCTGAAAGGCGGGATTTACGGGTAAAGCTTCCAAAGCCATAATAGCCGAGGGATCGTGGTTCAAAATGGAAACCCACTTTGCCTTTACGTTCTCGTCTTTTGGCGGGATGCGCCCGTCCTCTGTAGCTTTGTCAACGGCAGCTTGAGCAGCAACTTCTTGCTCCTTTTCCTTGTCGCTTTCCATCGCCTTGATTTTGGCTTTTAGTGTTTCGTTTTCCTTCTTCACTTCGGCCAGCTTTTCCTGAGCAGAGACTTCTTCCTTCTTTTTGGAATCGTCTTGGGTCAAGACTTCTTCTTTTTTCTTTTCTTCTATGATTTCTGCCATGTTACTGTCAGTTTTTTGATACTCACCATCGCTGGCAACTATCGGTGTTATGTCCTTGAACGCTGGCCGATTTACTAAGCCTCCCGCATTCAAAGTTGTGCCTTCAATCTCACCCTTAGAATTAAGGGTAAATGTTGGGCTAAATTTTCTAAAGTTCCTGCCTTGCAGGGCTTCTTCTCCTGCCTTTGTCCACTCTACCTTTGCCCTGACTCCCCCCGCTTCGGGATCTGCTCCCGCCCAATAGAAGCCGGTAATCCATCCGCTTGCCTCTGAGTCATCATGGTTAAAGTCAATGAACACCTGTTCTTTGTCTCCTGCCGTAATGGTGGTGAAAGAACTTTGAAGCAAGTCAGCAGTTTCGGCCCCTACATCCACCGTTAACTCTGCTGGCTTACCATTCTTGGTTGCCGTAATGCTGTGGGTTCCGGGCGGTAGATATTGAATGTCCTCCGGCAACTCATCCCCCGGCAGCATAGTGCTGATAGCATGGACAATGCTTCCTGTCTGAAATCCTTTTTTAGCCATGTAAGTTTTATATTCCTTTTTATAATCGTAAGCTAAAACATCACTTACCGATTTGCCTTCCTCCCACATTCTGCAAGACCAGTACTTTGCTTTCCACTTGGGGCCGGGGTCAGTGTCGCACTTATGCCTCGCCCTAAAGCTTTTTCTAGCGTTTTTGTCATCCCTCTTTATCTCCATGTTTGAATCGCCAAAAGTAACTTTTACTACGTTATCTTTTGCATTCCTCACATATACAGCAAACTTGCCGGGGCCATCTGGAGTTCTGAAAGGCTTGTTAAGCTCTTTTTCACTATCAGCTTCTTTTGCTTTGTACTGACTCATGCACACAGCGAATCTCTGCTCAGAGTCGGGGTACTCATTATTCATAACCCCATCAACCATGCAGCGGTCAGCAAACACTTCTTGGCTCTCATCTTTTGGGGTAGGTAATGGCATTATGCTTTTCTCAACTCCCCAACCCTTGTGGCTCCAAACTCGACCCCCTCATTAAACACATCAGTAATCTGCTTCTCTGTGGGGATGCTATTGGGCCAAGGCTTCTGCGTGACGGACTTTTTGAGCAAGAAGTAAGGGGTGAACCCTGACTCAACTTCCATAGTCGGAGTCTCTCGTTCTGGAACCTTTAAGCCCAAAGGTTTGTTTTCTCTCCTTGACCTCTCGGTCTTGGGTTGCTGCCTCTTTGCCTCTTTCTTGGCGTTAAACTTCTGGCGCGGAACGCTCCCACTAGGCTTGTCAGGCTTTACTAAAAGTAGATTTCCTTTCTTGCTCTTGATGACAAACAAGTCAGGGAACTGCCTAGCCTTCCTGCCATAAGCTTCTTTGTTGATTGGGATAGTAAGGTATTTAGTGTTTGCCCTGACAGGGCGAATCGTACCCCCTTTGATCTTGTGCGGGAGAATGTCCCCATCAATTGCAACCACCACTTTGCCCACCCCTGCTGGTTTAGGTGCTTGAACGCTTCCCCCAATCTTTCGGTCCCAGAAAAAGGTTCTCTTTCCCCCTAGCTTATTTTGTTCATTCTGACTTTTCTCCCTGTAAAACTTCTTGAGGTAATTAGTTACACCTCTTGCCCCAACGGTAAGAACATCCGTCAGCTCCTTTTCGGAGAACTTCATTTTAGCAAAGCCAGAAGGCATTTCTATCTTAGTCGCAATCACAGCGGGGCCTCCTCAAGCTTGGCAGCAGGGGAAGCTTCAAAGCGTTTCACCGCTCCATTAACCATCGCCGCCCCCATGTTCCTCTCCATTGCGTCCTGCAAAACCTTCGTGTCGAGCTTGTCGAATAGCTCAGGCATCGTGTTTGCCGCCTTTGTTATCGCTCTCTCAAAATCCTCATCAGTTACGGACTCATCCATCGCTTTGCTCACCAACTGAACAAAAGCGGGTTTTACAGGGGCAAGCCATGCCTCACTCACTCCCGTAACGTCTTCCATTACATTGTTAAGCAGTTTGTCCCTTGGCCCCGGCTCTGCCCTTTGTGCCGCCTCTACTACGCCTTCCTTGGCAAACATAGGGGTCTGCATTGCTGTTGGCTCTGGTGGAGTTATTATCTCCTCCCCTGACTGTGGCATTGGCACATCGTGACGGTCGTAGAACCATTCGCGTGGCATATCAATGCCGCTGCCTAAAAGTATTTGATCCCTTTGAGCTTCAAGCACGGGATCGCTTGGGCCAGCAAGGTCAGGGACAAGCTTGGGCATCTCATCCGTGTTGCCGTAGTTTAACTCACACAACGCTGTAATGAGTTGCTCATTCATCACATCCGCAGCCCAATCGCAGACATCCTGCAACCTAGAGCGAAGCACATCTTCATGCACCTCGCCTAAAGCTCTGCTTCCAGAATCACCCACCTCCGTTGTAAGGGTTTGCCCAAGGATTGTGATGTCACACAACTTATCGGCAACCTGAATGAAATAGCTTTGCGGGTTATCTGCCCCGCTTTTCCCTGCCTCCTTAAACTCTACCTGTGTCCCCGCTGGGAACGCACCCCAAGCAGCAGAACCCATGTTCTCAAGCATATCAGCAATGTCGTTCTTGATATTGGCAGCAGCACCGGGGTCATAGGTCGCCCACCTCAACGGCTGACCAAACACTTG
>TARA_R110002020_G_scaffold42136_3_pt1 | contig 20604 bp, 15 predicted proteins | sample TARA_R110002020 | Tara Oceans TARA_R110002020 (sample SAMEA4396489) | marine metagenome | biome: Westerlies Biome; feature: [MES] marine water layer (ENVO:01000295) within the mesopelagic zone...; material: water (ENVO:00002006), including particulate matter (ENVO:01000060) such...
TATAATGTAACAATGGCTTAATTTGAAAATGAGTCAATTTGGTGATTTGAAACACCTAGAACCACATAATCTTCAATACAGAAACCCTTCAAACCTGGTACACCTCAAAAACATTAATTGTAACGACCTCTTCTACCTCCAACATCAGGTTTTTTGCCCCCAAACTGATCAAACTTATAGGTAAAGCTTGCCATAAAATATTGTTGCAGCACAGTACCTTGAAAATCCTGAATAAAATCTTCCCCTGTAGTCCTACGGGTATTTATATTTTGATCTAGCAAGTCATAGGCCAAAACCTTTAAAGTGCCCTTGTCATCCAGCACTTGAAGTCCCAAGCTGATATTCCAAAAAAGGGCATCCTTTCTAAATCCTGGACCCACATTGCCATTATAACTATATTTTAAATCATTGCCCCAAATTAAATTTTTGGGCCAATAGGTCGTAACCCTTAGACTGGCATTCTGGGAGGTGAATTTTATATCCTCAACACTTTCCAAATTATAGGTGGTATTGTTAAAGCCTATACCATATCCGGGTTCAATCTCTAACTGTTCCTTATAATTATAGGTAGTTGAAACATAGGGCGTAACATCAAAACTTTTTGCCTTTAATTCCACGCCATTGGTGAAACTTACCTGCCTACCATAACTCAATCTTGGCCTAACGTTGAATTTTAGGGTATAGAGACTGTCTTTCTTTATTTGCTTGGAATACCCTACACCCCCGTATCCACTATAATTCCCATCCACATTGGTATAACGGGTAGTCCTTAAAAAATTATCGTCCGTTGTGGAGATAGCAGACACCCTATCCTTTTGGATATCAAATCCGGTATAAAGAAAAATTCCGGTTCTATCCTTCCAATTATAATTATTGTAATTAAAATCAACGCCATGGTTAATACTCGGCAGTAAATTGGGATTCCCTATTACCACGTTCAATGGATCGTTGATATTGGGCACAGGTTGTAATTGATTTACAGATGGCACATTTAGACTGGAGTTATACCTAAGGTAAATACGTTTGTTCTTACCTAAATTATACCTTACTCTAGTCCTGAACAATAAATTCTTATAAGAATTGGAAAAAGAGGTATTCTGAAGAAAGTCTTCATTCTTAAGTTCGGTCATCACATAGGAGGCATCGGCCCTAATATTCAATTTTTCTCCATCACTACGCACTCCAAAAGATGGTGACTGTTGAATATTTCCGAAAGTAAAATCAGAACTCAAGGCGGTATTAAAATCGGTATAACCATTAGTATTGGTATCAAAATCCATTACTTCCTTGGCATTGTCCCTTTGGTCGTTTCTATATTCATAGCCAAATTCCAAAAACAACTTGCTGGTCAAAGGCTGTCTATATTCCACCTCCAGTTCATAGGAATTTCTTTTATTGTCTATCTCCGAAAGTTGATCCAAGTTTTCCACACTTGGGTCGTCTCCAATTATCTCCCGGATAGAATTTAAGTTTGTAGTATTTACATTTTCAGAATTGTCATTGGAAAAATTAAAGCTGACCATTTTACCAATGGTATCCAGCTTTTTCATAATCCCAAAACGGTTGGAAAAATTTCTTTGATGTCCGTCACTGACCGTTATCCTATCATTTCTGTTGATCAAATCCCCATTTTCATCGGTGGAAATCCTGTTATTACTATTAACGGAATTGGTCCTATTGATGCTCATGGAAGGCTCAACGGTAACCCGAAGGGTTTCATCCACGTCATAGTCTATATTTGCCGCCCCTCGGTTGGAATTGGTATTACCCTCGAAATTGGATACGTTGTCCGTAAAATATCTACTATCGGGCAAGATGTTTTCCCTACTTGTTCTTTGGTCGTTATAGGAATCGCTATATCCAAAAAAGTAATTGGCATCGATCTTATATTCCCCCTTTTCAGAATTGGCATAACTGGTCCCTACGTTGGATGAAGTGGTTATTCCATTACCAAAATTATTGATTAGACCAGATTCCCGGGCTCCCGAATAGCCCCCGCTGGTATTTCCCACCATATCATAGATCTCATCAAAAGAAAATCCTGAATTGTTAATGTTGTTGGAGCTAGCAATAAAACTTACCCGCTTCTTATCGCTAAAGTAATTGAGCAGTCCGTTTACTTGATATCTTTCATCGGTACCATAACCTGCGGCCATTCTGCCCAAATAGCCTTTATTTTTATCCTCCTTTATGGTTAGATTAATGGTCTTATTTTCACCATCCCCGGCTTCCCCCGTAAACTCCTCGGTTTTGGTTTTGGTATCCATGATCTGGATCTTGCTTATAATGTCCTTGGGTAAGCTTTTGGTTGCTACCTTGGGGTCGTTACTAAAAAAAACCTGTCCGTTTACCAGTACTTGGTCTACTTCCTTGCCGTTCACGGTAATCTTACCGTCACTATCCACCTCTACTCCGGGCAACTTTTTCAGCACATCCTCTACAGAGGCATCTGGCTTTGTCTTAAAAGAATCCGCATTGAATTCCAAGGTGTCTTTTTTTATGGTGATCGGCACCCTATCGCCCACAACAAGAACAGCATCCAATTCCTGCGCCTGTTCCTCCAATTGCACATTCCCCAAATCTACCTGGGCCCCTAATTTAACTTTTATATAATGTGGTTTGTACCCATTGTAGGAGAAGAATACATTTACCTCCTTGAGACTGGTATCCCCTTCCAGTTCAAACACTCCTTTTTGATCGGATACCGTATAGGAGACCAAAGTACTATCCTTTATAGATTCTGCATAAACCGTGGAGGCTTCCAATGGTGCCTTGGTCATGGCATCTACAATGGTCCCGCTCAACACAAAATCCTGGGAAAATGAAAGGCTAAAAAATAAAATGGAAAATAGAATAGAAAAGTGAAATTTCTTCATTTGGCAATACGGTCTTGGATTCTTGGTTGTATGGTAAGTCTCCAAAAATAACCCTTGACCTACTACTACCCAAATGGTTAACAGAACTTTAAGACCGTAATAAAAAAATTCTTGAAACCGATTTTCACTGAGCCAAGCCTTAGGTGCATTTCATGGGTTTCATTTTGGCCAAATGGACCAAAAAACCAAATTTTTATATTTCACCGCACCCCGAACAGCCTAAAGAAACAGTTCTGACCCTGCCTGACGAACAGGCAGGCCCGAAACAAAACCATCGGGGAATTTTAGAAAGAAGAAAAATCCAATTTAAATAAGGATATCTATTTCTTTCTCATAAATACCGTAACCGGCACTCCTGTAAAATCGAAATTCTCCCTTAATTTATTCTCCAAAAAGCGCTTATACGGCTCCCTTACATACTGCGGAAGATTACAGAAAAAAGCAAACTGTGGATAGGGAGTAGGTAATTGGGTGCAGAATTTAATTTTCACATACTTGTCCTTATAGGCGGGCGGTGGGTAGTTTTCTATAATGGGCAACATAATATCGTTCAATTTTCTGGTCACTACCTTTTTTTGTCTATTTTCATATACCTGAACCGCGGTTTCAATAGCCTTATAGATACGCTGTTTTGTAAGTACGGAGATAAATAGAATGGGCACATCGGTAAAAGGAGAAATGGCCTCCTTAATTTTCTGGGTGTATTCCTTAATGGTATTGGTTTCTTTATCCTCGACCAAATCCCATTTGTTCACCAAGATCACAATCCCCTTATTGTTTCGTTGTGCCAGCCAGAATATATTTTCCACCTGTCCGTCAAAACCACGGGTAGCATCCAACATAAGAATACAGACATCCGAGTGCTCAATAGCCCTTACAGACCGCATTACGGAATAAAACTCAAGATCCTCGCGAACTTTCGACTTACGACGGATTCCAGCAGTATCTACCAGATTAAACTCAAAGCCAAATCTATTGTATTTGGTATCTATACTATCTCTGGTTGTACCGGCAATGTCGGTAACGATATATCTTTCTTCCCCTATAAGGGCATTGATAAAAGACGATTTTCCCGCATTGGGCCTACCAACTACGGCAAAACGGGGCAGGTCGTCCTTCTCCTTTTCCTTTTCCGGCAAAACCTTTACCAAATCGTCCAGTAGGTCGCCCGTTCCACTACCATTTATACTGGCAATGGTATAATATTCACCAAGACCCAAGGAATAGAACTCCACTGCATCTTCCGCTCTTTTGCTGTTATCTACCTTATTGACCACCAGGAATACAGGTTTATTAACACGCCTCAACAAATTGGCTACATCCTCATCCATTCCGGTAACCCCAGACTCCACGTCCACCATAAAGATGATGGCATCGGCCTCATCAATGGCCAATTCTACCTGCTTATCTATTTCTTTTTCAAAAACATCATCGCTCCCCAGCACATATCCGCCGGTATCGATCAAAGAAAACTCCACCCCGTTCCAATCACTCTTTCCGTAATGACGGTCGCGCGTAACCCCACTCACGGCATCAACAATGGCCTCTCTTCTTTGAATTAATCGATTGAAAAAGGTTGATTTGCCTACATTAGGTCTTCCTACAATGGCTACTATAGCACTCATACTTTTAATTTGATGCAAAAGTACTATTTATATCCGAAGAAAAAACAGTATCTTTTATCCTAATTATCAGCCGAATAGTTTGAAAGCCCTACCCAACGAAATTGTACTTAGACCCAGGTTCCAACTTAACCTAAAAGGTCCAGCCCAACCCTTTCTACAATTGTTTCAAGAAGCAGACGAGCCCCCTTTTATTGTTAAAATATCCGATCATCATGTTTTTATAAAGTTCAATAGGGCCGAAACCCATTTTTGGTCACCACAGTTACAAATCGAGATAGTGGACCAGGAGGACGGTAACAGTACTATTTACGGATTGTTTGGTCCTAACCCCACCTTATGGACCTTCTTTATGTTTGTCCATTTTGGAGTTGCCACCCTATTTATCATATTTGGGATTTGGGCCTATTCCAATAAAGCCCTGGGCAAAGAAATAGGCCTTCAGATGGGGTTAATGGCCTTAATGGTCGTAACCTGGATAGTTCTTTATGTATTTGGTAGGATAGGAAGAAAAAAGGGGAAGCCCCAAATGCATCAATTGCATGAGTTTATGCTAAGGCATATTCAGGTTCAAAGTTGAAAGTTCAAAGTTGAAAGTTTCAGGTCTAATGGAGTTGGCAGTCGCGGTAGACAGTGGGCAGAAACTGGGTCAAAGTTCCTAATTCTAGACTCTGGGCTAAGAAATTTGATCCATTATATTCCTATGAAGTTCCTTCCACCGAGAAGGCCTGTCCCGCGATTTAGGCAAGAGGTTAAGGTGGATTCTCCGGCAAATGACGGAGAAGACGGAAGGGGTGCCAGCTAATGGCTCTGGAATAAGGTCCCCTCCCTAACTCTCCCCCTAAGGGAGGGAACTTGTGGCGATTTTTTAAAAATGTTCGTTGCAGGGATTTACGTTGATAATCAATTAGCCCCCCAAGCCCATCTATCAGAAGGCAAGTTCCCTAAAACTTCAAAAAAAGCTCCTTCCCCTACCAGGGGAAGGTGGATTCTCCGGCTAATGGCTCTGGAATATAGTCCCCTCCCTAACCCTCCCCCTAAGGGAGGGAACTTGTGGCGACATTTTAAAAATGTTCGTTGTAAGGTTTTGATCTATCATCTCCTGCCAAATAGGTGTGTCCACTCTCCCGATATGTATAGACAAAAATAATCCCCGAGTATACAAGGCAGATACTCAGGGACTACTTTCAATATAGAATTTATCTACTATTTTATTTCATAGAACGCTATAGTATTGGAGACCTCATTGGTCACTACCACCAAGGCATTTCCGGTAGGACTATCTTCCTTGGAAACGGCCAACAAACCTTCTGGAGCAACATCCATGGCATCGAACAACCAATTTACGTATTCCGGACTGTTGGGGTTGGTGATATCATATACCAAAACTCCACCAGTGCGCTCCAAACCAACAAACAACAAGGTAGAATTACCCACCTTTAAAGTAGTTACAGATTCTGGCTCGGCACCTTTATCATCACTTCTTCCATCGGCTTCGCCCTCGTCGGCATTAAAATAAGCCGGGTTAAGCTCCAAAGTCTTTCTTGCAATTTCATCCGCACTATCATACACCAAAGCTCCTGAAGTAGACCAGATAGTAAACGATCTGCCACCGTAGGCATAAATTTTATCAAAGTCACCATCACCGTCGGTATCTCCATTGGCGGTAGTAATTTTTAACCTTCCCAAATTTTCCTCCATTTGCAGATCGGCGGCATTGGGGAAAGCTGTTGGGTCCAAGATAATATCCCCTACCCTTTCCTCTTCGGAATATCCATCATAATCCCTGGAATCCCCTTCATTGGCCGTAATAATATAATCCATACCATCCAGTTCGGCAAAAGTAATGGCATCCGGCATATAAAAACCAAGTACCGGCCAATTCTGAAAATTCCCTACTATGCCATCCTTATTACTGGCGTCCATCTTATTTTCCTCAAAAGAATAATCCTTTATCCCTAGACCAAAAACATTGGTTATGGCCTTATTTTTTAAATCCACTACCGCAATACCATTATTTTCCTGAAGCGTAACATAAGCGAACTTACTATCGTCCGAAACCGCCACATATTCTGGCTCCACATCCTGGGCAATACTGGCCGAAGGACCAAATACCCTAAAGTCGCCACCAATTGAAGCCGCATTAAAAGCAGTGAAAAACATAGTGTTAACTTCATTCTTTTGAACGTCCACCACAGAAATAGACCCCTCCGGATCAACAGAATAATCAGCATTCGGTTCCCCTTCATTGGCAGATATAATATATTTCCCATCAGGACTAAAAGCAACCATGTCCGGTAATGCCCCTACATTATATGTGTTTACCAAGGCTTGGGTTTCAGTATGGTAAGTCTGTACGGTACCATTCATCTGCTTATTGGCATTTTCGACAGCCACGGCCAAAAGTCCGTCATGAACAACAACACTGTTTGGAGTTCCGGATAATGAAATTGAAGTTAATTTAACCGAGGACGAAGGAGTTGAAATATCCCAAACGGATACTTCGGACTGCACAGGGTTTACGATAAATAATTTATTGGTCTTGGGATCAAAGGCACTGATTTCAGCAAAACCTTCCTCTCCGGCACCGTTGGAAAACCCAGCAATTTTGGCAAAAGTCAGGGTTGATACATCTACATCGTCATTACCGCCACCATGGCCGATATGATCTTTAATACAAGAGGTGAATAGCATTCCACCTACGAAAAGGGTTAAAAGTGATTTTTTCATTTTCTTTGGTTATTTATTTAAGAACCAAAGATGTAAACCCGCTATGAGCTAAGCGTAAAATAAATAATAACTAATTGTTAAGGATCCAGCTTAAATGTTATGGATAAAGAGAATAAACGGCCGGCAACACCACTTTTACAGTACTTAAGGCCTCGTCCAATTATTTGGGCGTTCCCTCCTAAGTCGGTCGGGCCCTTGGCTATATCCCTGGCCTTGCTGCGGGGATGCCGCCGCGGTCCCTGTCTTCCGCAGGCAGGCCTAACGCATAACAAGGTAACAGTTGCTCAACCTATGCTTTTAAAAATGAAACCTACAAAAACCAAGGGAAACTTAGCTCGTTAAAATTCTAACCCTGATTGTAGCCGAAGCGCTTCAACTGATTGGGATCACTTCTCCAATTCTTGTTTACCTTAACATAGAGTTCCAAATGCACCTGTTTGTCGAAGAATTTTTCCAAGTCCTTACGGGCTTCCACCCCTACCCTTTTTAATGCAGCTCCTTTGTGGCCAATTATAATCCCCTTTTGGGAATCGCGCTCCACCATGATAACAGATCGCATGCGGATAATGTCTTCATCCTCAAAAAATTCCTCGGTATCTATCTCCACAGAGTATGGAATTTCCTTTTTATAAAATTGAAGGATTTTCTCCCTTATGGTTTCGTTTACAAAAAAGCGTTCCGGCTTATCCGTTAATTGATCCTTGGGATAATAGGGCGGGGCTTCCGGCAATAATTCCAAAATCCGTAAAAAGACTTCCTTCACATTAAAATTCTGAAGGGCGGATATGGGATGTATTTCAGCTGTAGGTAATTGTTCCTGCCAATATTGTACCTGTTCCTCTAGAATACCTTGTTCAGAAACATCAATTTTGTTCAACAGAAGCAAAACGGGAATAGTACTATTTTTAATTTTTTCGAAAAAGCGTTCGTCCTTCAGGGCCTTCTCCCCAATTTCCACCATATATAGCAGCACATCGGCATCTTCAAAGGCCGACTTTACAAAGTCCATCATAGACGACTGCAATTCATAGGCGGGTTTAATGATCCCTGGGGTATCGGAAAGTACCACTTGAAAATCGTCCCCGTTGACGATTCCCAAAATACGGTGCCGGGTAGTTTGTGCCTTAGAGGTAATAATGGATAATTTCTCCCCTACAAAGGCATTCATGAGTGTGGATTTCCCCACATTGGGATTTCCTATAATATTTACAAAACCGGCTTTATGCGACATCTTCCCTTTTTAACTTTAATAGTTGCAAAGGTAGTGGAATCCTTCCAGCTATATCAAAATTAGCCCTAAAATTACGTAAAGAGTTACAGTGATCAGGCCACCGATCAAGGCATAGGGCAACTGGGTATTAACATGATCTATATGGTCACTGGCAGAAGCCATGGAGGAAATAATGGAAGTATCGGAAATGGGAGAACAGTGATCCCCAAAGACTCCGCCGCCCAACGTCGCCGCCACCACCAAAGCCAGAGGAGCCCCATGAATTTCGGCCATGGGTATGGCAATCGCCATCATTATGGCAAAAGTCCCCCAAGAAGTCCCTGTAGAAAAGGCAATAAAGGAGCTGATCACAAAAATTACGGCAGGCAAAAAGGCCGGCGACAACCAGTCTTTGGACCAATTGGCCACGAACTGTCCTGTTCCCAAGGCATTACATGCGTCCCCAATGGCAAAGGCCAATAGCATCAACAAGGCGAGGGGCATCAATTCACTAATTCCTTTCAGCACTAGATCTATCATTTCTTTGGTCTTCATGATTTTTTGGGACCTGTACATCACCATAGCTACTAAAATAGCCGTGAGTACGGCGTACAGTACAGAGGAGGAACCGGAACCTTGGCCGATGGCCTTAAAAAGATGGTCCGTAAAAGAGCCCGAGTCCTCCACGGCATCCCAACCCGTATAAGCCAAATTAATCGGCATCATGAATACCATGGTCGCCAAGGGCACTATCATATTATAAGCCTTGGCCTTGATACCTTCTTTGGCTCCATAAGAGGTTACCTCACTGGACAACATGGGCTGAGCGGTGTCGCTAAGCAATTTCCCCGTTTCCCTGGTCCGTTTTTCCGCTTTCGCCATTGATCCAATATCTTTTTTGGTAACTATAACCACAAAAACAATGGCTATGGCCAGGATGGGGTAAAAATTATAGACTATGGAAGAAAGCATGGTGCTGAAAGGGTTTTCGATGCCCTGGGTAAGCAATAAGCCCATGATAAAGGCCCCCCATGCATTAAAGGGAATCAATATGGATGACGGGGCCGAACTGGAGTCGGCTATATAGGCCAATTTTTCCCTTGGAATCTTTAGTTTATCAAAAACTGGGCGGTAGAGCGTTCCTACCGTTAAGGAACTGATACTGGTCTCCACGAACAACACAATGCCCGTAATCATGGCCATGAGCTGTACTACTACCCTACTGTAGCCACTTTGTTTTTTTTCGAAATAGGCTATTACCTTATTCAGCTCGTTTATAAAACCCTCCACCCCTTTAGAATATTGTATAAACAACAACAAGGCCCCTACCAGAGCACTGAACATGATGGTCCTGGTATTGCCGGGAGATTTAAAAACATCCACCAATCCTTCAATAGCGGCAAGGGTACCGGTGAGAAAATTAAAGTCGTTGATGATGATCCAGGAAAACCAAATTCCAAAAAGCAGGGCTATATAAACTTGTTTTGTTCTGAGTGCCAGAATAATAGCAATGACTGGAGGTAAGATTGAGAGAAAACCATAGTTATCCATAAATGATCGGGCGAATTAAAGGTGACGGATTTTACTTAAAATCGATACAAAATAGAAAGATTTTGGAGAAGGTAGACTACCAGATGACATTTTTTAATACAACTCACCGTTAACGGCTCATTAGGATAGTTCTGACCCCGCCTTGCTGAAAGCCATGCTCCTAATTCGAAGGACCTGTACAGGTAAGGTGAAAACCTGTCCAATTCAAAATGTAATATGCAAACAAATACATCTTGGTTAGATTTTAAGATATCATTTCATTTTAAAAAGCTTTTAAGTGTTTTGTCTATTGTAATAAGTGGTTGTTTCACCAGGGGGACTCCTATGTTCCTTCGTTTAGGTATCACAATCTATTGGTGCAAGCAACATTTTTTATACTTTTTCCCACTGCCGCAGGGACAGGGTTCATTTCGTCCAATTTTCGGTTCCGCTCTCACGGGCATTTGTGAGGAAGGTAAAAAATCGAAGTAATCTGCTGGCGGACTGCTCAATTCATCCCTATAGCTGGCCCAAGTAGATGTTATAATTTCGTAACGTTCTGCCATGGGCAGAATTTCTTTTCTTTTATCACGGAGGCAAGGTTGCTCAAAGGCTTCCTTTACTTCCTTCCAGTCCCCGCAAATACCTTGAGACACTAACCCTCGTTCAAATAACTGTTTTATTTCCGGCACTAATTCGACACCATCGATGTCGATCACATTGCAAATCAACAAGGCTATTACATCACTGTCAATTACATTGTCTTCTAGGCTGCTGTCCAAGAAAAATTGTATGACATCCTTGAACCAACTCAAAACCTCATCGCGCCTTTCGTGATGGTGTAAGGCAAGCTGTTCTAATGCATCCAGGATGGTGATACGCGCATAGGTGTCCAAGCCGGGTGTATACATGAATTCCTTACATGCTTCCAGGTCATTGATGGCAATTTTGTAGATAGGCTCCCAAATGGCCGAAGTGAGAAAGTCCCCTAAATAAAGATCGAAATATTCATCGGATTGGCTCAGGACATCAAAAATGGTTTCCAAGGTGTCTGTTGCCTGAAGTTCACCCAATAGATAAATGGCATGGACAAGGAAGTTCATACTTTCTTCTTCCCATCCGTTTTCTTCGAACAGACTTTTAAAATAACCATAGCGGGCAATACTATCGAGTAACACCAATTCAAGGTCATTGATAAGCGTGTCCTTGGGGAGGGACAGTATTTTGTTTAGTTTTTCCTCTCCAATGTAGAGTCCATGGTTATAAAGCCATTCTATTTCTTCGTGATTGAAATTTGGAGCGTTTTTGAGGTTTTTAATTTCTTGGGATTTTGTAATTACCGATATTCTAGTTTTTTGTTCTTCTTCAAAACGCGCTTGGCTTGCTTTCATTGTGGCAGCGAGTATTTGTCTACTAGCAAATTCAGTATCTGCAGAATCGGGTGCCAGTTTTTGCATTATATCGTGTCGAATTTCAGCTTGCTCAATATCATCAATAGCAGTAAAATAAAGGATGGCACATTTATAAAATGAAATAACCTCATTTAAATGAAAGGTGTCGCGGTCTGGATAGAGTGCTTTTAGCTCCATGGTACTACCCAAAACTTCGGGCATTTTATGATATTCTTGTTTAAGGTAATACTCGTTTGCCAGGTTTAATTTTCCGAATAAATAATTAGGGTGTTCCGCAATAATCCACTTATTGGTTTCGTACATCTTCTTAGAATCGTTCAGTTGGCCATATAGTACGGATAAATAGTTTTTCAACTGCGGATTGTTGGGATAGCGTTTAATGGCATCCAACAATTTTTGTATGCTAGATCTTTTGCCTTTCAACGCCAGTTTGTGAAATTGTTCCAACTTACGAGATAATTCAGGCGCAATTGCATTTTGTTTGTCCAACAAGTTTGGATCGGTGGTAATGTTGTAGTTAATTTCTATAATGCTCATCTTACTTAACGCTTGTTGGTCTAAATAATTGAATTGTTCTTTTCAGACTACTAAAAGCAATCTTGATAATAAGCATCAAATTTAGACTATAATAAACAGAATTCAAGAAATGTCTATTCGATATCTGACATGAAGTTAGCGTTTTATTTTTCACATAAAGAAAGCAATCGGCCATGATCCTTTTTTTGTGAATCGGGAACAATTGAAAACAGTCAATTTCTTTAAAAGGAATGTAAATCCCGCACAGGTAAATCTAATACCTGTAAAATCTAATGAGAAACCCTACAAAATGTTTTAGGTTTGTTTTAGGAAGGAAATAAAAAAGGGGCCTGAATCTGGATCAATCCCAAAGTGGTGTATGAATTACAAAAAGATATAATCTACTATATCAAGTTTGTGTTCTATTCATTTTTTGCATCGCCCAAATGCTTGGCATTCATGAATACCTTTAAAAAAGCAATAGACTAACTGATGAATAAAAAACGAACTAGGGCCGAAAAACCAAAGTACGGTGTACCCATTTTTTTTGTTAAGCCTTTAAGTTAATACTGAACAAATTTTATGGAGTGTGGAAGCAACTGGATTCTTTCCTTCGCGCTGCTGCGGAAAGGGCCTTGGGGGAGGTTTTACAAAGAAAACCATGGTCGCTTCGCGCCCGGTTATTTTTGTTTTACTTCAAAGTCAATGCAAGCATTGCTTTTACGTAAAACAAAAAAACCAGCTATTTCTAGCTGGTTTTCTTAGTAGCGGGAACTGGACTCGAACCAGTGACCTTCGGGTTATGAGCCCGACGAGCTACCTACTGCTCTATCCCGCGATGTATGTTCAATGCACCTTAAAGGTACTGTCATTTTATATTTTTTCAGTCAGAGTAGGTACCCTGTCCTGAGCGTAGTCGAAGGATGCTGCTCTATCCCGCGATGTGCGTTTCCAAAACATTCAACTTGACTCTAAACCCTCTGTTCATAATGATGACTGAATTATTTCGGACTGCAAAGATACATGCTTTTTATGATTTCCCAAATCTATTTGAATAATTTAAATAAAAATATATTTAAAGTCTTAGAAAAGTTGATTTCTTACCAACATCCCCAAACTCCGTCATTAATTGATTTAATTCTTATATTGTTAGAGTTCATCTTATTGCATAATTTTTTTCAACTTGTATTAATTACATTAACCAATGAGAATCATGAAAATTAAACAGTTTGAATACGAACCCTTATCCCATTATTCCTACGCCCTAATAAGCAATGGGGAAATGGCCATCATAGACCCGGAGCGCAACCCCATACCATATTATGCATTCGCAAAGGCCAAAAGTGCATAGGTTGTGAGCGAGTCAATCCAGTTCTCCTCACAATTTCTAGTATTAACGGGGCAACTCTGTTTATTCTGTCGCAGTTCAATGGTAGAATCCGTCATGAACCTTCATTACCTAATAAAATTTTAAACCTTATTTACGTATATTGACAACAATAAATAATGTTACGCTAGCGGTGTCTTTTAACATCCTCTTAAAACAAGGCAATTGAAAGCAACCGTACGCTTTCACCTCTCGTTCATTTATGCTATCATGGACCACAAACAAAATGAATACCATCACTCAGAAATTGAAACATGAATATCTTAAGACTTATACTTTTTTTCTCTTTCTACCTTTTACTGACCAACTGCAAAGACCAAAAGGTGAGATACGAAACACAGATTACAGAAGTCTTAAAGGATTCTGTTTTGGTCAGAGCAAATGAATTTTTAAAATCAACTCCTGTTACCATAACATCTTTCACTTCTCCAAGAAGTTCTGGAGGAGTCCATGATTTTTTTTCAGAAGGGGATTATTGGTGGCCAGACACCCTAAATCTTGAAGGTCCTTATATTCAAAAAGATGGATTGAGCAATCCCGATAATTTCACTGAACACCGTGAAGTCTTAATAGATTTAAGTGAAATTGTCGGGAATCTCACATCTGCATACCTTATAACTAAAGACACTACATATGCCAATGCTGCCATTAAACATTGTAAGGCATGGTTCATAGATGACAGTACAAAAATGAATCCTCACTTTTTATATGCCCAAGCTATCAAAGGCAGGCATACGGGAAGGGGCGTTGGAATTATTGACGGGATACATTTTATGGAAGTAGTACAATCTTTATCCGTTATGGGGCAAGAGGGACTCATAGACAAAAACAGCGAAATAGAGTTTAAAAATTGGTTTTCAGATTTTGTAGTTTGGTTAACTACCCACAAATATGGCAAGGACGAAATGAAGCACCCAAATAACCATGGAACCTGCTGGAATATGCAACTAGCCTTGTATGCAGATTACACCAATAATGATAGTATCCTTGCTGTGTGTAGAGATAACTTTAAAAATACCATTCTGCCAAACCAAATGGCATTGGACGGTAGTTTTCCCCTTGAGCTTAAAAGAACAAAACCCTACGGATATTCTCTTTTTAACTTGGATGCCATGGTAATGAATTGTGTAATACTGTCTGACAAAACAAACAATTTATGGGAATATTCAACCCCAGATGGAAAATCCATATCCCTTGCTTTAGAATTTATGTCGCCGTATATAGAAAATAAAAGTACCTGGTTTAAGGAACCCGATGTTATGTATTGGGAAAACTGGCCGGTGGCCCATCCTTCCTCCCTATTTGGGGCAATTATTTTTGATCGACCTGATTACTTTGAGCAGTGGAAAACAAATAAGCACAACCCGGATGTTTTTGAAGTGAAAAGAAATTTACCGGTCAGAAACCCGTTGATCTGGCTTGATCGATTAGAAGTAGGGAAATAATAGCAACAATAAAGAATACTACCTAATGGCATGAATCAGGGTTCATGGCTAACTTATAGGCCATAAGGGTTTAGCAGGAAAGATATCACTCCAATAAGTCCAAAAGCGAAAAATTTCTCAGAAAAACATACTCCTATATTGGTACGCATCAATTTATTAATCGATACCGATAATTCTCAAAAAACTTGGTTTCTATTTTTACATTGTGATCCAAGAAACTAAAACAATAAATAATTTATAGTCTAGCCAATCGAAAAGGTCCAGGTAGTAGAAATTAATGTATGTTTACAGCAGCTACTATACCATATATAACCATAAAGAAGTATCATGAAAAAAATATTTAGGGCACTCTTGGCCGGCTGGGGAGCCAATAAAATAGGAGGAGGAAAATGTGGGTGTATAGGAGCCATTATTATATTTCTAATACTTTACTGGCTCTTAGGATACGTTTTCAACTAGGATTTTTCTCTTATTACATATTACCAATTTAAAAGCGCCATGGCCAAGTCAAGGAAAGTGGTTATTAAGATTATTTCGGTCTTAAAGGTTGCCCCAACCAATTTCTTATATATTTTTTAAAGGGCCATCGGGCAGCTATCCCTTGACTTTGAATGAGGTTGTGACTTTGCCTTACTGCCCTGGAATCTTTTTATTGCACTCGACAGTTCACAAAGATTCAAAAACTATTACACCGTAACAAAATTGAAGCTTCTGTATCATAGGTTACACCCCTACACTTCTGTTTTTTATAATTTAGACCTGAATTTAAGAGGATTAAAAATGAAAATAAAACAATTTGAATATAAGCCCTTGTCCCATTATTCTTATACTGTGGTCAGTAATGGTGAAATGGCGATCATAGACCCGGAACGCAACCCAATGCAGTATTATGAATTTGCCAAAGTGAACAAGGCAAAGATTGTTGCGGTTATCGAAACCCATCCCCATGCCGATTTTGTGAGTTCGCATTTGCAAATTCACAAAGAAACCGCTGCTATCATTTATAATAGTGAAAAATTAGGTGCGGAATACCCTTATATCCCTTTTGATGATGGCCACAGTATAAAAATTGGACATGCTACCCTAACTGCCATCAATACGCCCGGTCATTCACCGGACAGCATTACAGTAGTCGCCACACAAGGGGATGAAACCGTCTTATTCACGGGCGACACGTTGTTTATTGGTGATGTTGGGCGACCAGATTTGAGGGAGAAAGCGGGGAATATCAAGGCGAAACGCCAGAAACTTGCCGAAGCTATGTATGATACGATCCAACATAAGTTTACCGAGCTACCGGATAATGCCGTAGTATATCCCGCTCACGGAGCCGGTTCATTATGTGGAAAGAGCTTAAGTGAAGCCAACAGCAGTACTTTGGGCAATGAACGAATGGGAAATTGGGCATTTAAGAAACAGACACAGGATCAATTCGTAGAAAAACTGCTCGATAGTCAACCGTTTATCCCATCATATTTCGGATTTAACGTAGATGTGAACAAATCAGGTGCAGCCAATCTAAGGACAGCTATTGCTGCAGTGCCTTTTATGATGAATACTTCTGTAGATGGACTGATCATTGACGTACGGAACGAAATCGAATTTAAAAAAGGGTCCTTAAAGGGAAGCATCAATATTCCTGCGACTTCCGAAGATTCAAGGTTTGAGACTTGGCTGGGTGCCATCGTGGAGCCCAATGAGAAATTTAGCTTGGTAATCGACAATCCAGAGGATTTGGACCACATTTTAAACCGTGTGGCTAAAATTGGCTATGAAAATCATCTGCAAGCTGTAGTGACCCTTCCTGAAGGGAATTTGATAAAACTACCACAGATCGATATAAATGATTTTAGGAACAACCCCAAAAAATACACTATACTGGATGTTCGCAACGAAAGCGAAGTAGAAGAAGAAAAATTCTTTGAAAACGCGCTTTCCCACCCTCTCAATGAATTGAGAAAAACGGCAAATGAAATCCCAACAGACAAGCCAATTGTAGTGCATTGTGCCGGTGGATATAGAAGTGCCGTGGGCAGTAGTATATTGGCAAAGGAATTGAAAGCTACCCAAGTATTTGATCTTGGGGAACAAATTAATGAATTTAAATAAACACATTATGACGAACACAAATTTGAACATTATTGGACTGAGCGAAAAGAGCTCTATTGAAACGGCAGAGAAATTAAATGAACTTTTGGCCAACTATCAGATATTCTATATGAACCTAAGGGGATTCCATTGGAATATACAGGGGAAGAAATTTTTTGAACTTCATTTAAAATTTGAAGAACTCTACAATAACGCCCTGTTAAAAGTAGATGAAATTGCAGAACGAATACTTACTTTGGGTCAAACCCCATTTCATACTTTCCACAAATATCTGGAGAATACCAAAATAAAATCGGCAGAGAATATTACCGATGGTGAAATTGCCATTGAAAATATTCTTAAGGCATTGAAAGTACTATTGGAGGAAGAAAGATCCATATTGAAAATCGCGGCAGATGCCAGCGATGAGGGCACTGTAGCACTGATGAGCGAATATATTGTAGAGCAGGAAAAATTAGCTTGGATGTTTTCCGCCTATAAGAGTTAAGAAAAATTACAGAATTCCATAATTATTAGGAGAAAGGGCCATCTGAAAAGAACGGATCCTTTCTCTTTTTAAACCACTAATCCAGATAAAAACAATCTCAACAACGATCCCAATTTAAGTACAAATTGCAAAACTTTGTCGTATACATTTTATGTCTTAACTAATTCTCTAATTTTCTTAATATCAGATTCTTAAAAAGGGAATACGAAGATTTATTTAGAAATAAATGAAAGAACAACCAGATGATTTTTGGAACGAGCGTTACAATGCTACGAAATATGTATATGGCACCGCTCCAAACCATTTCTTAAAAGAGCAGCTAAGCCTTTCTAAACCCGGAAATATCCTTTTGCCTGCCGAGGGCGAAGGACGTAACGCGGTCTATGCCGCTAAACAAGGCTGGAAAGTGACAGCTTTTGATAGCAGCAGTACCGCTAAAACGAAGGCCTTAAAGCTGGCAGTGCAAGAAAATGTAAAAATAGATTATCAAGTAAGTGATGTCCTAAAATTTAAGACCGGGGAACGGTTTGATGTGTTGGGCCTAATATATGCCCATTTCCCAAAAAACATACGTCAACAGGCACACCACCATTTAATGGAATTTCTAAAGCCAAATGGCAAAGTATACTTTGAGGCTTTTGCCAAAGAGCAGTTAAAAAACACTTCGGGCGGTCCTAAAACAATAGAAATGTTATTTTCCGTCGAGGAAATCCAAGAAGAATTTTCAGGTTTAAAATTTGAGTTTTTGGAACAACGAACCATCCTACTTGTCGAAGGAGTATACCATAAGGGAGAAGCGGAAGTGATTAGGTTTGTGGCCACAAAGAACGAGCAGAAACAACTGCAGCCAAATGTAAAATAACCCCCTTTCTTCCACATAATTTCGTAAGGCCAATGGGCACCCACTTTGGTTAAAATTGAGACTTTGAAATTTCCGTCCAACAGCAGCATTTTTGTAACTTTCCTGTGTGCTTTTGCCAGATTAGAGTAAGATTTCTACAACCATCCTTATGGCGTCAGATATTTGCTTGATTCTGAAGGAAATGCTTTTCAGTGCACGAAGGTACTTTCTATCTTTTACCCTATTACTTTGCTAAATTTGATGATTTGACACCTCTATAGAACAAAACAAAAAGCCTATAAGAAAGAGTAACACTTGATGGATGGCCCCGTAAGCGGCATAAATTATTATCTCCTTATAAATCTGGGGCTATAGGAATTCAAGATGAGTTTTAATTGTTAACTTTATAAAGGCCAATAGTTAAACCACCGAAAATGAACCCACTGAAATTAGTCCTTGTTTTTTTATGTTTTACTTTTTCGTTCAATTGTCTTTGCCAAAATAGTACAGCTTCCATTAAGGTTACGGTTACGGATCAAAATACAGGAAAGCCAACGGCGGTACGAGCTAAAATCACCAATTCTGATGGATATGTGGCAGGCATACCAAAGGAGGCTATTTCTATTATGTACGGAAGGGACGACAAAGCGGAACGTTACGGTTTTCAACCAGATAGCACCTATTATATTGATGGCCATTTTAATCTTGATCTACGTCCTGGAAAGTATAAAATTAGCCTATCAAAAGGATTTGAATATCTAGATCAGGCGCACACTATAGAAGTGAAGGAAGGTGGAGGTAATGCTTTTAGCTTTGAAATGAAAAGGTGGGTTAAAATGTCAGATTTAGGTTGGTACTCCGCCGATGACCACATTCATATTCGCCGGTCTCCAAGGGAAAACCCACTAATCTTGAAATGGGTCGAAGCCGAAGGACTAAATGTGGGGATCTTACTTCAAATGGGAGATTTCTGGGCAACTTATTTTTCCCAATATGCATTTGGGGATGATGGAACATATGGACAGAATGAAAGCTTACTATCTACGGGCCAGGAGGACCCAAGAACCCACCAAATTGGTCATACTATCGCTTTGGTAGCAGATGATTTTGTTCGGCAACAAAAGGACTATTACGAATACGATAAAATATTTGATAAGGTTCATGAATTGAACGGGATAACCGGCTATGCCCATCAAGGTATGTCCTTTAATGGCTCAAGGGGCATGACCTTAGATGTGCTAAGTGGCAAAGTGGACTTTCTTGAACTGCTCCAATTTTGTGTCAATGGGGGCCCTCTGCTTACCCAAAATTACTACCACTTCCTGGATTTAGGCTATAAACTTACGGCCACGGCAGGATCTGATTTTCCCTGGTGTGGTCTTGGCCCTTCATTTGGTACCGAGGATCCTAGTTGGAATGCCCGAATTGGCAATGTCAGGTTTTATACTTGGATAGATGGAAAATTTGAGTATGCATCTTGGAAGAAAAATCTAAAGGAAGGACACACCTTTGTTTCGTCCGGCCCAATGCTTGTTTTTAGTATCGATGATCATCTGCCAGGTGATGAAATTAAATTATCGGCACCGAAAAAAGTCTCCATTAAGGCAAAAGCTTTAGGAAATAAAGACCAAATTCCACTTTCAAAGCTAGAGATTATAGCCCATGGAAAAGTGTTGAAAGAAATAACGCCTAATGGGGATGTTCAATCTTTGGAAAACATGGAATTGAACTTTGATCTAGAAGTAGAAAAAGGAACTTGGATAGCAGCCCGCTGTTTTGCAGGCCCAAATCAAGCTGCCCATACTACACCTATTTATATTACTGTAAATGACGGGGGTTTTCACAACCCAGAAACATTCGATGACTATTTGTCATTAAATGAAAAGTATCTGGATGAACTGGAAGCGGAATTGGAGCAACCCAACGATCGGGTAGATATGCGCGCCTGGTGGTATCGTGACCCGCTACAAAAAAGAATTGCCGAAACACGAAAAATCATTGAAACATTGAGGAAGAAATAAAAATCCGAATTAAATAATGTTCTTCGGGAGTTCTTATTCGACACGCCCAGAAATGTTTTTTCAACGTAAACGTCATTTTTTTTGTTTGCTTACACCTGCGCTAACTCATTAGCTCAAAGCATATCGGTTTAGTGCCTAATAAAAAATAAAACAAAGTTGTACCGACATTTTCCTTTAAGATGCCAAGATCAAGGCGAACTTGAAAAGTTGAACCAAATACACCATAATTAACCAGACATACACCCTAGGCTGAAATAACATTCACGACAGATAATAAATAGAAAGCCACTTACCCTAAGAGGATTATGCTTTGGTGCAGCTGTGTTGAATTTCGCGGAATTCCATGGTTAAACTAGGGGTTTACAACACAACATTATAGAGGTCAGTATTTAAATACGTATCTTTATTTATAGTAAAG
>TARA_R110002020_G_scaffold48855_6_pt1 | contig 20588 bp, 25 predicted proteins | sample TARA_R110002020 | Tara Oceans TARA_R110002020 (sample SAMEA4396489) | marine metagenome | biome: Westerlies Biome; feature: [MES] marine water layer (ENVO:01000295) within the mesopelagic zone...; material: water (ENVO:00002006), including particulate matter (ENVO:01000060) such...
GCTGTCGCACGAACTGCTGGAAGACATCGACAAGGATACGGTCGATTTCCAGGAAACCTATGATTCGTCGGGCAGCGAGCCCAAGGTCATTCCGGCGCGGTTCCCCAACCTTCTGGTCAACGGCGCCGGCGGTATTGCGGTCGGCATGGCCACCAACATTCCGCCGCACAATCTGGTCGAGGTGATCAACGGCTGCATTGCCATCATGGACAATCCGGCGATTGACCTGATCGAACTGATGAGCATCATTCCTGGCCCGGATTTCCCGACCGCGGGCATCATCCTGGGCCAGGCCGGCATCCGCCAGGCGTTCGAGACCGGACGCGGCTCGGTGATGATGCGCGGCAAGGTTCATGTCGAGCCGATGCGCAACGACCGTGAAGCCATCATCATCACCGAAGTTCCCTATCAGGTGAACAAGGCGACGATGATCGAGAAGATGGCGGAACTGGTGCGCGACAAGCGCATCGAGGGCATTTCCGACCTGCGTGACGAATCCGACCGCCAGGGCTACCGGGTGGTGATCGAACTCAAGCGCGATGCGGTCGCCGATGTGATCATCAACCAGCTCTACCGCTACACGCCGCTGCAGTCCTCCTTCGGGGTCAACATGGTGGCGCTCAACGGCGGCAAGCCTGAGCTGATGAACCTGATCGACATGCTCAAGGCCTTCGTGTCATTCCGCGAGGATGTGATCACGCGGCGCACCAAATACCTGCTGCGCAAGGCACGCGAGCGGGCGCATGTGCTGGTTGGCCTGGCAATCGCCGTCGCCAATATCGACGAAGTCATCGCGCTGATCCGCAAGGCGCCGGATCCGGCAACCGCGCGCGAGCAATTGATGACCCGGCGCTGGCCGGCGATGGATGTTGAATCGCTGATCCGGCTGATTGACGATCCGCGCCACAAGATCAACGAGGACGGCACCTACAATCTGTCCGAGGAACAGGCGCGCGCCATTCTCGAACTGCGTCTGGCCCGCCTGACCGCGCTCGGCCGTGATGAAATCGGCGATGAACTCGGCAAGATCGGCGATGAAATCAAGGACTACCTCGAAATTCTCGGCTCGCGCGTGCGGGTTCAACAGATCGTCAAGGACGAGCTTGTCGCCGTGCGCGACGAATTCGGCATCCCGCGCCGCACCCAGATCACCGAAGGTGGCGCGGACATGGACGACGAGGATCTGATCGCGCGAGAAGACATGGTGGTCACCGTGTCGCACTCGGGCTACATCAAGCGGGTTCCGCTCGCCACCTACCGGGCGCAGCGGCGTGGCGGCAAGGGCCGCTCGGGCATGTCGACCAAGGACGAGGATTTCGTCACGCGGCTGTTCGTGGTCAACACCCACACGCCGGTGCTGTTCTTCTCGTCACGCGGCATCGTCTACAAGGAAAAGGTCTGGCGCCTGCCCATCGGCACGCCAACCTCGCGCGGCAAGGCGCTGATCAACATGCTGCCTCTGGAAAAGGGCGAGCGCATCACCTCGATCATGCCTTTGCCCGAGGACGAGAGCAGCTGGGCCGAACTCGACGTGATGTTCGCCACCACGCGCGGCACCGTGCGGCGCAACAAGCTCAGCGATTTCGTCCAGGTCAACCGCAACGGCAAGATCGCCATGAAGCTCGACAGCGATGGCGACGAGATCCTCAATGTCGAGACCTGCAACGAGCTCAATGACGTGCTGCTGACCACGGCGCTGGGCCAGTGCATCCGCTTCTCGGTCGATGATGTGCGTGTCTTCGCCGGCCGCAATTCGGTCGGCGTGCGCGGCATATCGCTGGCCAAGGGCGATTCGATCATCTCGATGACCATCGTTCATCACGTCGACGCCGATGCTTCCGAACGTGCTGCCTATCTCAAGCGCGTGGTGGCCGAACGGCGTGCGGCAAGCGGCGACGAGGCGGAAGTCGAGGATGTGGCGCTGGTCGGCGAAGAGGCTGGCGAGGCCGGCGATCTCTCCGATGAGCGCTACGCCGAACTCAAGGCGCGCGAGCAGTATATCCTGACGGTCTCCGAAAAGGGCTACGGCAAGCGCTCGTCGAGCTACGAGTTCCGGATTTCGGGTCGCGGCGGCAAGGGCATCCGCGCCACCGATACCTCCAAGACCAGCGAAATCGGCCCGCTTGTGGCAGCCTTCCCGGTCGAGGATGGCGATCAGATCATGATGGTGTCCGACGGCGGCCAGGTCATCCGGGTTCCGGTGCATGGCATCCGCATGGCAAGCCGGGCCACCAAGGGCGTTACCATCTTCTCGACCGCCAGGGACGAGCGGGTGGTTTCGGTCGACCGGATCAGCGAACCGGAGCATGACGAGGAACTGGACGAGGACGGCAACGTGATCCCGGTCGAAGACGCTGCGGCGCCGGAATCGGATGTGTCCGGCGCGGTTGCTCCAGAGGCTGACGATACACCGCCAGACGCCTGACAGGCCTTCAAGTCTGACTTCAAGAAACCGGGGAGAGATCCCCGGTTTTTTTATGGGGTGCAGCGAATGGCAGGAGGGGGATAATTGGGAGCGGGCTTTTGCAGCGAGTTGAATGAATAACTGTAATGGGGCGGGGAAGAGGCTGTCGAGGATAAGGCATCGGAAGGGCGGCTTCGCACCAGAAGCGGCCATCATTGGCTACAAATATGCAAATCTCATCAACACCTGGCGGTCAGCTCTCTCCTGTTGGAGTAATTCTGTTTTGCTTGTACCAAACTGCAGCACCCGGTAACCCTTCACTCCATGGCTAGAGATCGCAAACAGGGCAAGAAGGCGAACAAGAAAAAGCAGGATCCAGGATTTGAATTCAGCACCCTTAGCATTCCCCCAGAACACCACGCAGAATTCAAGGCAGCGATGCTGGAGGCAGCGCGCGCCGGCGTTGCGGAATTCCCCGGCATGCTCAAGACCGTGAAGGAGCAACTGACCAGCCACGACCCCCTTGGAATCGTGGCATCGTATGCGGCCTACGGCCTGCGTTCATACGTGTCCGATTCCGGTGTTGAGCAACAGAAGGGAGTGCAGGTTCTCCAACATCACGCAGAGCTGCTGCAGGCGATTGCGCTCAGTATCCCTCTCGACCAGTGGGGCGACAAGCCGATCATTCCACCTGTCATGCAGAGGGTGTTCGACACCGTCCCCAAATTGACAGAGGCCTTTCAGTTCCAGCACTTGCTAAAAGGTGACGAGGTCACCGACGAGACCCTGAAGCTTATGCGCTCACTCCAGGGGCGCATAAGCATGCATACCCACGGGGTGCGGAACTGGGGCTATTTCAGCGATGTGGTCGGCCTCTCAAAGGAACTGTTCAGTACACTCGATCCCGCATTCCGCGCGCATTTCGACTTTGCCGCCAGCGACCTCGTGGAAATTCTGCGCGTCATAGTCGCCGAGTTCGAGCGGCGGCAGTCCGAGCACTTCAATACCCTCAAGAAAGTCTACACCGGCAAAAACCCGCGCCAGATGGTACGGCACTACTTCAAATACGTGCCGGGCCTCCAGGGTACACCGGAAGAGTTTGTTGCAGCCATGCCGGGCATTGACCGCAAGGGAATGATGGTAATGATCATGTCGCATTTCGACCTGCGACTGGCTGAACGCGCGACTTTCACCGCAGCGGACCTTGCAGCCCTGACAGACTTTCCCGAAGGCGAAATCACGGCCGCCCTCCAGGCCATTGCACTAAAGCCGGGAGACCTGGGCGATGCGAAGGCCGAGTATCTGTTCCTCGGCAATCCCGTCTGGGAACGGCCGGTGGTTGATCTGGGTGAGTTCTTCTTCATCCCCATCCCACAGATGGCGTTCAGCCATATCCACCGCATTATGGACCGCCTGTGCGCTGAGGCTGGGCTGAAAGACCGGCTGTCTGAGATTCGGTCACGCTTCCTCGAAAACAAGCTCGAGGAGACTTTCCGCCATGCGCTCCCCGGCGCGGATATCTGGTCCTCGGTGAAATGGACTGCCGGGGACCAGCAGTTCGAAACCGACCTCCTCGTGGTCATCGACCGAACAGTCGTCATCGCCGAGGCGAAGTCTAATCGCCTTACGCCGGAAGGCCTGCGTGGTGCGCCGGACCGCGTCCGCCGCCATGTCACCGACATGGTGCTTGCTCCTTCGCTCCAGTCCGCGCGCCTAGCTCAGCTCATCGAATATGCCCGACGCGGTGACCCTACTGCGATCCAAGTTATGAAAGAGACGAATCTTGACCACGGCCGGATTGATCGTGTCATCCGCTTGTCGGTCACGCTTGACGACCTCTCGGTCCTGACCTCGGCTGAGGCGGACTTTAAGGCGGTCGGATGGGTTCCGGCGGACCATGATCTAGCGCCCACGATCCTCATCTCGGATCTCGGCTGCATTACCCACATCCTCGATAACCCTCTGCAGGTCCTACACTACTTGGCCGAACGATCGTTTTTCCAGAAGGCCTTCGATCTGCTAGGAGACGAATTAGATTTTTTGGGGCTCTACCTCGTGACAGGGTTCAACCTAGCGGCCATACAGCAAAAGGGCATGCGATTCGTGCCCTCCGGCATGTCGTCGCCGCTGGACCGCTACTACAATAGCAGGGACGCTGGTATTAAAGTCCAGAAGCCGAAGATGAGTCTGCGGCCCACTTTTTCACAGATCATCGCCAATTTGGCTAATAGGCGCCCCCCAGGTTGGACCACTATCGGCCTGCACCTGCTTGCTTGCGCAGATCCAGCCGAGCAGGCATTGGTCGAACGGAAGCTAAAGGACCTGCGCGGCATGGTCCGCAAAAATTTCCGCAACCCGCATCACTTAAACTCGCTGCAAATTCAGCCGCCCGAAGACCGCAAGGCATGCGTGATGTTCTTCCTGTTCCCAGACGTGATGCGCGCTAGTATGCGCGAGGACATGGAACAGTTGGCGGCAGAAGTTCTCGAAGGTGGTAAGGTGGAAGCCTGCGTTGTATTCGGTCGCAGTATCGACCAGTGGGACAGGCCCTACGTGGCTGTACTTCTGGTCCATGCCGATCCCGCCAAGACTTGATCAAGAGGCGGGCTTGGAAGGCAAAAGTCTTGGAACTCCTCCTCTGACAGAGCGTCACTGAAGCGGAACAGCATCTCATTTGCAGGGGTACCGGAGTGTTCTGGGGCCAACCCGGAGGCCCGGCAGACATTCGCCGACAAAGTGTCAAATGACCGAAATGGGGCGCAAAGCGGTTCCATATTCTGCGCAAAGCCCTCCGGCAATTGAACGCGAACGTGGCCTGTTCTTTCCTGCCACAATCTGGCAGCATAAGTTGCTACACTCACCCATCGCCACCGTCCCCGGAGCCAGATTTGTCCCGCGCCGCGCGTCTTCTTGATCTCTTGCAAGCCTTCCGGCGCTACAAGCGGCCGGTCAGTGGCGCGGTGCTGGCCGAGGAGCTGGGCGTGTCGCTCAGGACCATATACCGCGATATCGATGCGCTGAAGGCGCAAGGGGCCGCGATCGACGGGGAGGCGGGCGTCGGTTTCGTGCTCAAGCCCGGCTTCATGCTGCCGCCGCTGATGTTTTCCGAGGAGGAACTCGAGGCGCTGGTGCTCGGCTCGCGCTGGGTGGCCGAGCGGGCGGACCAGCCGCTCGGCGCCGCGGCGCTCAACGCACTCGCCAAGATCGCCGCCGTGCTGCCCGATGACCTCAAGGCCGGACTGGACGAATCCACCTTGCTGATCGGCCCGGGCGCGGCGCTTGCGGCGGGGGAAAGCGAATTGCCATTGATCCGCGAAGCCATCCGCAATCAGCGAAAGCTCACCATCTCCTATGCCGACGTCAATGGCGCGCCCAGCCAGCGCACCATCTGGCCGATTGCTCTGGCGTTTTTCGACAGAACCCGGGTGGTCGTCGCCTGGTGCGAATTGCGAAAGGATTTCCGTCACTTCCGGGCTGACAGGATTGTCCGGCTGAGCATCGAGCCGGCGCGTTATCCGCAGCGACGCGCGGCGCTGATGAAACAATGGCAGGCCAGGGAAGGCATTCACCTGCGCTCCGGGTCGAGGCAGTAGGTTGAACTACTGCTGACAATATCTGGTAGTGTCTCAGTTTGAAATCTGCCCTGATTGACAGCTATCGAATCCCGTCGCGAATTCCTATATGCTTACCGGAAAGCATAGGAGGCGATATGAGGACTCGAAAAGCGGAACGCACTTGCAAGTGCGGCGCTGTCTACGAACGGACAGAGCAGAGCATTCCGGCTCGGGACATTGAAGATTTTTCCTGCGAAGTGTGTGGCGGCGAATTAGAGCACTTTAGCGGAGCCGCCGTCGTGAGTTACAGACTTATCAGGAGGCCTGATGCCAACCGGACCTAAAGGACAGAAGCGCCCCGCCGATGTGATCGGCAACGCTGTACGCATTGCGCAGATCGCCACTGGCGAGATTGAAGACGATGTGCCCGACGATGGCAAAGACCCGAACGCCAAGGCTCTTGGCGCGAAGGGTGGCCGCAAGCGTGCGGAGAACATGACACCGGAGCGGCGGAAAGAAATTGCGCAGAAGGCGGCGGCTAAGCGGTGGGAACGGGGCTAGCTTCTCTTACTTGCATTTTCAGTAGTATATTGGCTCTCTCTGAGCCAATTTTTAGCTTTATTGTTAGGGTGCATGGTTTTTCGAACATGACTGGAATAGGGAATGTGGCGAAAGCTGAACCAACTTTTTCTATCGTAAATTTTGCCCTTCCCTCCATTATTCGTTCCTTGTCAGCAAATGCCGAAATTACGATTTCGTGAGATTTGGCTTCGTTTGCTTTGAATCGTACTACTGCATTTAGCAACTTTTCAATTGGAAATGAACTAAAAACAATATCGTCAGAGTAGACCCCAATGAAAATTTGCTTTCCATTGTTCTCTATCCGCACATCATCACAAATTATAGTATAGTCTACGACTAAAGGCCTTTGAGCCATGCTAGCCAATCTCCATTTCCAATTTTCCCTTAGGCTCCGTTGCAGTGGCGGAATTGCGGCGGAACTCCTCCAATTGGATCACTCCATCTGGCAGGCTGTGAAGCCAATCCGGAGGCCCAAAGTTCTTCTTTGGGAGGGAGAGAACGTCACGCACTGAGTAGGATGGCTCGCACCCATTAATTGCGAACAATAGCTCGCTGACTGAATCTAGAGTCCAATTCCCTGGAGACCCTATTTTTCTGCTTATCAGCTCTGGCTTTTTCCCGAGCCTGCGGGCCAGTTCAGCTTGGGTTATTCCAGATTCACGTAGGCAGCCCAGAATAAAGCTATGCACATTATTCCTGTGTCTCTCATTCATGTAAGCTAGTGAGTATTCAGGGATTCTCTCCCCTGAAACTGGCTTACACAACTGTATATTTTTTTGATACGTAATTGCTGACATCTTCTCCACTCACCCTTTTGTAGCCATTGAACAATTGCGTCCAAAGCGTCTTGCTTCTTACAATGAAGTCCCTCCATTCTCTTGAACCCGGTCCACCATATTGATTTCGATACCCCCAATCCAAACAGATAAACACATCGGCTTCTGAGAAGCCGCCAAGGACTCGTATCCCCGGCTTCGGGTCGCGGCTACGGATATCCCAAATTGAGTCGGACACTGGGTCTGTTCGCGCCATGAAGGTTGATGATGGCTTTTTATATGGCTTAAACGACATTGTGATCTCGCTACCGTTCGAAAAGGCATCTAAATCCGCCCTCCACCTGGCAATCCTCTTAACGTCCATCAACGGTAGATCTTCTATCGCATTGAGGGCGTTATGTATTTCTGTCGTAACGAGCATATGGCGGACAACCGTATCACCACCAATCGTGGGCGGAAGGTAGTGTAAGCGCCCCTCGCCAATTCGCGCCTTAATTTCATCTCTTATTGACATATAAGTCAACATCCAATTGGTGCAATAGAAGATTTAAAATTTGGTAAACCGCCAGCCCGAGGATCGTAACAGCAAAAAATTCACTTTACAAAAGAGTTGACCCTAAGCATAAAGTTCAGTATGAATTGAGTATGGCAAACGTACTCGACACTAACAAGCGCGCACAAATCCTCTCCATGCTGGTTGAGGGAATGTCCATGCGGTCTGTCTCCCGGATCACCGGCGTTTCGATCAACACGGTTTCGAAGCTTCTGGTCGATGCTGGGAATGCTTGCGCCGAATACCACGACATGACGGTTCGCGGCGTGAAAGCCGAGCGCGTCCAGTGCGACGAAATCTGGTCGTTCGTTGCCGCCAAGGCAAAGAACGTCAAGGACATGAAGTCTCCGGTTGATGGCGCTGGGGATGCTTGGACTTGGACCGCGATTGATGCCGATAGCAAGCTGATCATTTCGTATCTGGTCGGTGGCCGTAGTGCAGCTTATGCAGCCGAGTTTATGGATGACGTTGCCTCACGGCTCGCTAACCGCGTCCAGCTGACCACAGACGGCTTCAAGGCCTATCTGAATGCTGTAGAGGGTGCATTCGGCGCAGACGTTGACTATGCGCAGCTGGTCAAGATTTACGGCACGGACCCGGATGGAGTGCGCGGTCGCTATTCACCGGCGGAATGCACCGGGATCAAGAAGACCGAAATCACCGGCAACCCGGACAATGACCACATCAACACTTCTTATGTGGAGCGCATGAACCTCAACATTCGCATGGGCAATCGCCGGTTTACCCGCCTGACCAATGCGTTTTCAAAGAAGGTCGACAACCACCTTCACATGCTCTCGCTGTATTTTGTGCATTACAATTTTTGCCGGGTGCACAAGAGCCTTCGCATGTCACCTGCAATGGCTGCTGGCGTGTCTGGCACGCTTCGCGATATGGATTGGATTGTGGGATTGATCGATGCACGCGCTCCGAAGCCGGGACCGCGCGGCCCTTACAAAAAGACCGCTGCCTAAGAACGGCCACCATGTTGTGGTTTCAATCTTAAGACAAATCAGCTAGATTCTTTATGAACTGGGAGAAAGTGCGATGCCATCGGTTATCGACACCGCGCAATATATTTTGAACCGTCAAGGTTCGATGACGACTATGAAGCTTCAAAAATTGGTCTATTACAGCCAAGCTTGGTCTACGGTCTGGGATGATGATGCAATTTTTCCAGAACGCATACAGGCTTGGAAAAATGGCCCCGTGGTCAGAGAACTTTGGGAGGCAACCAGAGGGCAGTTCCGCGTGGGTAACCTGCCTGGCGCGTCAGTGGAAAATATAACTCCCACCCAAGCTGAAACCATAGATCTTGTCCTTGATTTTTATGGTGAAAAGGATGCGCAGTGGCTGAGCGATCTTACTCATATGGAAGACCCTTGGAAAAACGCCTACGCCGAAGCTCAAAATACAGAGATCACCCTCGCCGCCATGTCTGAGTATTATTCTTCTCTGAGCGCGAATGTCGAAGCGTGAAGCGCGGCTTGCTAGGGAATTAGGCAAGAAACTTGAGGCAGAAAAGAAGTCCGCCAGACTAAGAGAATCCCTCCCGGCGCAAGGCGTGCGTGTGGGGATTTTGGTAACAAACAAAACGCCGCGCCAAGGAGCAAACCCGGATTCTGTGTACGGCATGCAGATGACGTGGAGTTGCGACAGCCCAGATTGTGAAGATTGCTGGTCTTGGGGGCAAGAGCGCCAGTGGTCTGATGTGGACTGGGCTAAGACGATTATGCCGAAATTGTCTAACTGGGAAAAATTGACGTGGGGTGAAATAGATAAGTTTTCATCCGATACGGGCCACAAACTCCATCATAATATGGAAACAAATGTCATATGCGGCGAGGCTATTTCACGCCTCCATGATCTTGAGCGATTTTCTGATGTTATTTTCAGATTCCGCCTCGGCAACAAGAAACGCCTGTGGGGGTTTAGAGTCGTAGATCATTTTGAGATCATCTGGTTCGACCCCTCCCACAAGATTTATCCTATCGACCCAGACTAATTTCAAACTGAGACACTACCCAATATCTGGCAGTATGAACTTGTAGTCTCCGTACCGGGTCGAAAGGCCGAAACCCGATCTTTGACGGAGACCAGAATGTTGACTTTTGATTTCGTGCTGCTGCACGTCGCCAACCCGCCGGCGAGCGCCGCCTTCTATTCCGACCTGCTGGGCAAGCCGGCGATCGATTCGACGCCGGGCTTTGCCATGCTGGCGCTGAGCGACGCGGTGGTGCTTGGATTGTGGCTTGCCAGCGAGGCGGACCCGGCTGCCACCGGAAAACCTGGCGCAAGCGAGATATCCTTCAATGTCGCCGATGTGCCTGAACTGGAAAAGCTGCATGCCTGTTGGGTCGCCAAGGGTCTGCGAATTGTTGTCGAACCGGTGGAAATGCCTTTTGGTCACACATTCGTGGCCCTTGATCCGGACGGGCACCGCATTCGCGTCGTGGCAAGCATCCGGCGTTGATCAATAATATCGCCAGACAAAAAGGCCCGGTCGATGCAAACATCCATGGACCGGGCCAGTTGAACTAGCTGGTGTGCGTGCGAAGTTACCGGTTGGAAAACCAGTCGAGATCGTGGGTTTTGTCAGGACTTTCCTGGCGCAATGCTCCGAGCACGAGGCCGCTGAACAGCATGACGATCATCAGGGCAAGCAAGGCGAGGGCTATAGTCATGGCGGTTTCCTTCCTTCGCATCCATCTTTGATGCGAACACCATGACAAATCCTGAATGAATGAAACCTGAATGGAATCAGCACTAACGCGAGATGAGAGGAAAAGAGCGGATTTGAGGCAATCAGAACAGATGCACGGCGCCCGGTACCGCCAGACCGAAATCCGGACCGCCGGAACGCGGCGCGGGCAGGGTTTCAAGCATCGCATGAATGTCCTGATCACTGGTTTCGTCTTCGATCAAGCTGGTCCAGACCCGAAACGACGACAGCTGGTAGGCGCCAAACGAGGTGATCATCGCCACATCGGATGCGTCCGATCCCCTGACCATCAGGATCCGGCCGATGCGCGGAACATTGTAGCGTGCGTCCACCGTGTGCCAGCTGCCGCCGAGAAACACCTCGAACCAGGCGCAGAAATCGTCAAAGCCGCTGTCGGGCACGCCGATGTCGCCGAGATAGCCGCTGGCATAGCGCGCAGGAATGTTCATGGCGCGGCACAGGCTGACGCCCAGATGCGCGAAATCCCGGCAAACGCCGGATTTTTCCTCGAGCACGTCGCGGGCGGTCTTGTCGGGACGGCCGAACTTGTAGCCGAAGGTGACGTGATTGTGCACGAAATTGCTGATTGCCTGCACCCGTGGCCAGCCTTCCTGCGTGGCGCCGAAATTGGCCCAGGCGAAGTTCCCCAGACTGTCGGAATCGCAATAGCGGCTCGCACCGAGGAAATCGAGTGTGTCGCTGGGCAGATCCTCGATCCGGTGCTGAATGGCGAATGTCGGCCAGATATCCGGCACACCGCTGACTTCCGTGGCGCAATCGCTCCAGAACGTGGTTCTGCCCTGATCGGCGACGGCGCGCGAAATCCGGTTGCCGTAGCGGTCCACATAGACCGATATCGGGGTCATGCTGGTGGACCTGACATAATCCGCGCCGATCAGCCGACCGTTGAATTCGGTATGCGTGGACAGCGCCAGCAGCATCGGCACGGGCGCGGGGCAGTCAACCACTATTTCGAAACCAAATCTGATGAGCATGCCGTTACCTTCAATTGGCCGGGGTTCCACCGGGGTTTGTGAGCGTCATCAGGGCTTTCGGACCGCCGCGACGTGCCGACTGGCGCAGCCATTCGCTTTCGAACGATCGCTATCTGCACTATTACACGGCACTGGAGCAAATCGCGCAACAATTATGCACTTGCCGTCTACCGAGCATCGTTTCAGACAATTGCCTTGTATAAATCCCGATTGAGGCGCATGGTTCCATTGTAATTTTTCAAGCGCGCCGCTGTATCGCCGACACCCGGCTTCAAGGCGCCTTGCTTGTTCTTCGACCCCGAATGAAAAAGCCCCGCAAGCAGCGTGTTCGCGTTGGATTGGGCACGATATGTATTGGGACACAACTAATGGCCAAGAGTATTTTTACCAAGGGACAGCAGGTCTCGCTCCAGTCTCGCGTCGGGCTTTCACCGCGGACGCCGACCGAGTTCACGGTGCTGTTGCGCCTGCCTGACAGTGGCGGCAAGCCGCAATACCGCATCCGCAATGATGACCAGGGCCATGAGCGCGTTGAACAGGGCAGCAATCTGGAACTGATAGAAACCGCCAAAAGCATCTGACGCGGCTTGCGCAACCGGCCCTGTCAGGCTGTCGTTTCGAAAAGTCGCCGGACCGTTTTGCAAATTGCGGCGCTTGCCTGTTTTGAACCGAACCCGGTTTGAAGGCAGCGCCCGGGAACAGGAAACATCATGGCCAAGGGTCAAATGAGATCAAGCAAGGAAATCCGCAAACCGAAGAAGGACAAGGCCCCTGCCAAGGCCGCGGCGGCTTCGGGTTCGGCCGTCAAGCAACTGGAAACAAATCCATTCCAGAAGAAAACCAAGAAGTGACAGCGCATCGGGCTGGGCGGTTGAGGGCAGGGCGTTGATCGGCTTTCCCAACCAGATGCGCAGTTTCGACGAGGATGCCGGCACCTTCCGCTTCTCGGGCTATGATGGCGTGATGGAAGTCCGCTTCGTGCTGGAAGCGCCGGCACTTGAACAGATCGACGGGATATCCCGGTCGCCGGACACCGATTATCTGGCGGCCTTTGACCGGCGGCGCGCTGAGATCGAAACCGCTGCCGGCCGCGCCTACAAGAAGCACCGCAAATCCCTGATCTGGCTGTCGATCGCCGATTTCTGAAGCCCGACGGGCGCAATCGGCACCGCGTGTGGCGCAGGTCGCCGCTGCCGGCAGCCGGGCATGCCACTATGGCAGGACGGCTGCGGCATCAGTCGCGTACGATACCGTACATACAAAGCCGTTTGACTGCGGCATGCGGTGAATGATTCATCTCTTGATGCCCGGCGTCCGACATGACAAAAGGCCCTTGAAAGAGGGTTTTTGTCATGCGCATCGCGTTTTATCCCGGGTCATTCGATCCCATGACCAACGGTCACATCGATGTTCTCACCCAGTCCATGGCTCTGTGCGACGAACTGGTGATCGGCATCGGCGTTCATCCGGGCAAAACCCCGATGTTCAGCTTCGATGAGCGCGCCAGCATGATCGACCACGTGGTCCGGTCGGAATTTCCCGACCGGATAGCCAATGTCAGCGTTGTATCCTTCCAGGGACTGGTGATCGAAGCCGCCGCAGATGCAGGCGCCACCGTCCTGGTTCGCGGGCTTCGCGACGGCACCGATCTTGACTACGAGATGCAGATGGCCGGGATGAACCGGGCCATGGCGCCGGGCATCACAACCGTGTTTGCACCTGCCTTTCCCCAGTCCCGCCACATCACCGCCACGCTTGTGCGCCAGATCGCAAGGATGGGCGGCGATGTTTCGCCGTTCGTTCCGGTTGTGGTGCAAAAAGCGCTCGCGGCACGGATACCGTGACTTCAACAGCCTTCGCCGTGGCGTTGCAATGCCTGCGGCGGTGTGTCAAACGATTGCCGTCGGATAACGAGAGTGTCCCGACCGGCCATTTCAATGGAGCCTTCCATGCGTTCTTCACGCCTTCTTCTCGCCGCGACGCTGGCCTTTGGCCTGGCCTCGACAACCCTCGCCACCGCCGCCGACACGCTTACCATCGAGCTCAAAAGCGGCAATGTGGTCATCGAACTGGCCGACGATGTCGCGCCGATGCATACCGCGCGCCTCAAGCAACTTGCTGACGCCGGCGAATATGACAATGTCGCCTTTCACCGTGTCATCGAAGGCTTCATGGCCCAGACCGGTGACGTTCAGTATGCCGACATGGAAGACGGCTTCGCGCCGAACCGGGCCGGCATGGGCGGATCGTCCAAGCCGGATCTGAAAGCCGAATTCTCCGAAATTCCGTTCGAACGCGGCACCGTCGGCATGGCGCGGTCGCAAAATCCGAACTCGGCCAATTCGCAGTTCTTCATCATGTTTGCACCCGCCCCGGGCCTGAACGGACAATACACCGTGGTCGGCAAGGTGATCGAGGGCATGGAGCTTGTCGACAAGATCAAGCGCGGCGACACCAACAACAACGGCTCGGTCGACAATCCCGACCGCATGATCACCGTCCGCACCGGCGGCTAACCAGACGCACACAAAAATTTCAAACAGGAGAGACCCTATGGCGGAGATCAAGGATCCCGAAAACACGCTCATCATGGAAACCACCAAGGGCCAGGTGACCATCGAACTGCTTCCCGATCTGGCGCCCGATCACGTCGCGCGGATCAAGGAACTGGCGCGCGAAGGCGCCTATGACGGCGTGGTGTTTCACCGGGTGATCGACGGCTTCATGGCCCAGACCGGCGACGTCAAGTTCGGCAAGTCGGACGGCAAGGATTTCAACCCTGGCCGCGCCGGCATGGGCGGTTCGGACAAGCCGAACCTCAAGTCCGAATTTTCCAACATGAACCACGCCCGCGGCACCTGCTCGATGGCGCGGTCGCAGGACCCGCATTCGGCCAACTCGCAGTTCTTCATCTGCTTTGACGATGCCGGCTTCCTCAACCGTCAGTACACGGTCTGGGGCCAGGTCACGTCCGGCATGGACAATATCGACAAGATCAAGCGCGGCGAGCCGGTTGCCGATCCCGACAAGATTGTCTCGATGAAGGTCGCGGCAGACGCCACGGCCTGAGCATTTGAACCGCGCGGAATTCGGTGGCTCCCCGCCTGTTGAATTCCGCGCGTTCTTTTCTGGAGCGCGCCGGTGCGGGTAGAGCTTTTCGATTTTGATCTTCCCGACGAGCGCATTGCGCTGCGCCCGGCCAATCCGCGCGACAGCGCCCGGCTGCTGCGCGTGGGTGCCGATGGCACGCTCGCGGATCTCAGCGTCGGTGATCTGGCCGACCTCTTGGAGCCTGGCGACGCGCTGGTGTTCAACGACACCAGGGTCATTCCGGCGCAGCTTGAAGGCTTTCGCATCCGCGACGAAAACCGGCAACGCATTTCCGCCACGCTGCACATGCGCTCAGGTCCCGACCGCTGGAAAGCCTTTGTGCGTCCCGGCAAGCGCATCAAACAGGGCGACCGGCTGCACTTTGGCGGCGATGGTGCTGTCTGCCTTGCCGGCGTGCTTGATGCCACGGCGGAGACACGTGGCGAGGGCGGCGAGATCGAACTGATCTTCGATCTTTCCGGTCCGGCGCTCGACGAGGCGATCATGGCAACCGGCCACATTCCGCTGCCGCCCTATATTGCCTCCAAACGCGGCGAGGACGACCAGGACCGGCTCGACTACCAGACAATTTACGCCCGCGAGGATGGTGCGGTGGCGGCCCCCACCGCAGGGCTGCATTTCACCGAGGCGCTGTTTGCCAAACTCGATGCGCGCGGCATCTCGCGCCACTTCGTCACCCTGCATGTCGGCGCCGGCACGTTTTTGCCAGTCAAGGTCGACGACACCACCGAGCATCTGATGCATTCGGAAATCGGCCATGTCAGCGCCGAAACAGCCGATGCGCTCAATGCGGTGCACGCGCGCGGCGGTCGGGTCGTTTCCGTCGGCACCACATCGCTGAGGCTTTTGGAAAGCGCCACGGATGAAGCCGGAACCATCAAGGCGTGGTCCGGCCCCACCGACATCTTCATCACGCCGGGTTACAGCTTTCGCGCCGTCGACATCCTGATGACCAATTTCCACCTGCCGCGTTCGACGCTGTTCATGCTGGTCTCGGCGTTTTCCGGCTTTGACACCATGCACGCCGCCTACCGCCACGCCATTGATAACAATTACCGTTTCTATTCCTATGGCGATTCCAGCCTGTTGTTTCGCCGGGACAGCGCACCATGATCGTCCGCTATCTGACCCACCCGCAGGTCATGATTGATCCGATGATGCCGGTGGAGCGCTGGGGGCTCAACGAAACCGGCCGCCGCCGCGTCGAGGCGATTACCGCGGCTGCCGCACTGCGCGGCACGACCTCTGTCATATCCAGCAACGAGACCAAGGCAATCGAGACCGCCCAGCCGATTGCCGCGGCGCTTGGCTTCGAGCTGGTCATCCGTCATGGCATGCACGAGAACGACCGCACAGCCACCGGCTATCTGCCGCCCGAGGAATTCGAGCTTGTGGCCGATCAGTTCTTTGCCAACGCCGATCAGAGCGTACGCGGCTGGGAGCGGGCGGTGGATGCCCAAGCCCGCATCGTGGCCGAGACTTTGGCGACGTTTGAAAATGCGCCAGAAGGCGACGTGCTGCTGGTCGGTCATGGGGCGGTCGGCACGCTGCTGATGTGCCATGTTGCCGGCTGGCCGATCGACCGGCGGCACGACCAGCCGGGCGGCGGCGGCAATGTCTTTGCCTTCGAGCGGCAGACGCTAAAACTGCACCATGGCTGGCAGCCGATGGAAACACTGAAAGATCCCCACGAGGCGAGCCCGCAATGACAGAAACCTTCCAGTTCAAGCTCACGGCCACTGACGGCAAGGCCCGGCGCGGCGAGATTTCGATGCCGCGGGGTGTGATCCGCACGCCTGCCTTCATGCCGGTGGGCACCGGCGGCACGGTCAAGGCGATGTATATGGACCAGGTCCGCGACACCGGTGCCGACATCATCCTTGGCAATACCTATCACCTGATGCTCAGGCCCGGCGCCGAGCGCATGGCGCGGCTGGGCGGACTGCATGAGTTTGCCCGCTGGCCGCACCCGATCCTGACCGATTCCGGCGGGTTTCAGGTGATGTCGCTGTCGGGCCTGCGCAAGGTGAGCGAGCAGGGCGTCACCTTTCAATCCCACATCGACGGTTCGCGCCACGAAATGAGCCCCGAGCGCTCGATCGAGATTCAGGGCCTGCTCGGCTCCGACATCCAGATGCAACTCGACGAGTGCGTCCGGCTGCCGGCCAGCGAGACCGAAATCGAGCGCGCCATGGAAATGTCGCTGCGCTGGGCGGATCGCTGCAAGTCAGCCTTTGGCGATCAGCCCGGCAAGGCAATGTTCGGCATCGTCCAGGGCGGCGATATTCCGAAACTGCGGGAGCGCTCGGCGCAGGCGCTCTCAGGGCTCGATCTCAAGGGTTACGCTGTCGGCGGCCTTGCTGTGGGCGAGCCGCAGGAGGTGATGCTCGACATGCTCGATGTCACCTGTCCGCTGCTGCCGCGTGAAAAGCCGCGCTACCTGATGGGCGTCGGCACGCCAGACGACATGCTCAGATCCGTCGGCCGCGGCATCGACATGTTCGACTGTGTCATGCCGACGCGGGCCGGTCGTCACGGACTGGCGTTTACCCGCCACGGAAAGATCAATCTGAAAAACGCCCGCCACGCCGAGGATCACCGCCCGCTTGATGAGCAAAGCTCATGCCCGGCGGCACGCGATTATTCCCGGGCCTATCTGCACCACCTGGTTCGCTCCAACGAGATTCTGGGCATGATGCTGATCACCTGGAACAATTTGTCCTACTATCAGGACCTGATGGCCGGCATCCGCGCCTCAATCGAGGCGCAGCGCTTTGAGGATTTCTCAGCCGAGATCCAAGCCGCCTGGGCCAAAGGCGATATCCAGCCGCTGGGGTGAGGGGAACAGGTTCACTCAGCCGGCGTCGAGCGTTTTCTCGCAATGGGTCGGGCCGCCCTTGGGATCAATCCGGTCGGAGACGGCGCGAATTGTGGTGATGGTGTAACCCTTGCTGACCGTCAGTTCGACGGTGCAGGGCCTGCCCCCGGTAAAACCGCCGCGCCAGTTGTAAATCGTCGCACCGCCCGAAGCCGGCCTATCTGAAACCGGAGGTCCATAGGCCGCGAAAAAGGCGCCGGCCGACTTGCCGTTCCAGCGCGCCTGCAGCGGATTTGATGCGATCGTTGCGGTGGTGCAGGCCGCGAGAGTGCCGGCAACAATTACCAGGCTTGCAAGCCGGAATTTCATGGTCGTCATTTCCCTGTCTATCCTTTGATCAGATGCGGTGACTTGCGCCGCGATCCGTCATAACGGATTCCGCGCCGATGGAAAATCGTTTGATTGCTGCCGTGGAAGTTATGACTTGTTTTCCGATAATGGCTGTCGAATGGCCCGATTGCCTACTGCCGGGGGTCGTTGGCGGGATTTCCAAATATGGTCAGAGGTCGACGGGCCGGTCCCTGACCTGCGACCCTGGCCATCCGCACGTTGGGAATTCTTGAAGGTTTTCTATCCGGCTGTGATTCCTTTTGGGGGAATTTCAGCCCGGATATCCGGTTTTTCGGGATGCGATTTTCCTGCAAGTTAATGTTTTGTTACTCAATCGCCTAAAGATGGCATTTCGCGGGATTTGTCAAAATCTCCATTATTTCAATAGGATAGACTGATTTTTTGGATTTCCGGACTGATTTACGCAAGCTTGGCGCAAGCCTGAGGTTAAAAGGTAAACAAATTCCTACATCTCTTCGCATTGAGGTGCTCATTTTGATTTCGTCAGATTCATATTATTCCTTGGCCGCATATTCCGGCACGAGCACCCGTGAGCGCAATTCCAGCTTTCTGCGCACTCCAGCCAGGGAGGCGGTGGCCGAAGCTTCGCCTTTGTCCAAACCCCTCACTCGTGCTCTGAGTTCGCTGGGCGCGCAAGCGTTGCAGGGCGGCCCGAAATTCGAAAGCATGCAGGAAGGCATCGATCTTGACGAGGATGGAACCTATTCGTTTCACCAACCGGAAGATGCATCCTCGCGCAGGCAACAACATTCTGAAAGGACTGTTGCGTCCGGCTCCTCTGCCGGCAAGACAAAGTCCGCCGGCAATCCGGTCTATGACCAAGCCGATATGGAGATGTTCAGGAAGCTGACCAAAAACAATCTGGCGCCGGTGGCAGAGCGGTTGGTCCCGGCGCCGGGTGACAAGGATGTGGCGCCGTCTCAGGCGAATGGCGCGCGCGCTGACGCGGCACGAGAGTTGGTTGCGTCCGCAGGCCTGGCCCGCCAGGACGGGGAGTTGAGCGGGCGTCTGACACTCGACAATGTTGCCACCGTGCTTGACCGGTTTGAAACGACTGGGTCCAATCGCGGGGCGGCGGACCAATTGCTGAAGGATCTGCTGACGAATTTGGGAGCCAGTGCGCCGGAATTGGCGTCTCTGACCCGATCGACCCACAAGACATATAACGGCCAGGAAATGTACACCTGGGCCTGGCCGGGTATGGCAGACGCCAGAATCCGTCCTGAATCCGCATTTCCTGCATCACAGGCCTACCGGCGTCAAATGCGGCAGCGGAACGACTATTCAATCTGACATCAAATCCATGGTTCGGGCAGGCGTGGGTGAGTGAGCGGTTGTCCGCAGCCGTCGCTTACGCGGTGATGTGCATTCGTGCAATCTACGCCTATGGTGCGGACGAGGGCACACAATCCCGGGCTATCAGGATCCGTGACGGATTCCTCACATGCTGTGCCTGCTCGTCCGGTGCCCCGGAAGGTGCTGGCGATAGAGGCTAAAATGCGATGAAGCTGTTTGCCATTGTTCTGGCGCTGTTGAGCCTGGCCGGGATGATCTTTGGCTGGTGGGGCCTCGAGACAGTCGCCGGGCGTCGTCATTTCGATGAAATGGCCGGCATCATCCCGTTGTTTGCCGGCATCGCCTCGTTCATCCTGCTGCCGGTTGCGGCCATCCTGTATTATTTCGCCAGGTCGTAGGACCGGTTGATGGACGCAGCACCAGGTCCCGGATTTTTTCAGGAGAGGGGGAAATTCGCGACGCTGAAATCGGCCCCCTCTGTGACAATATCCATGGCTTGACTGAAGCCAAGGTGATGATTTTACTCTCTTCCCCATCAGTGGGGAGAAGGCGGCACGCGGAACGATTGCGCCAATTCCACCCCCATTTCATCCCCACTTTCCCACGCCGTGTCATACTGCCTGCACTTCCGCTGTCGGATGACCCGCGAACGTGCCGGGCCAGGCGGAAGGAAGACCTTTCGGGACTTGCGGTAACGTGCGGCAAGGTCCCGGGAGGAGGCGGTGACCAGTGTGGCTCCGTCGGCGGATCTGCTCTTTCTTGCGAAAGACCGGGTTCAGCCGGCCACCGGACAGACTTCGGGTTCCATGCCTGCTCATGCAGGCTGCGGGATCTGGGATATCGGACCGGGCCTGTGGCGGGTTTGGCTCCCTTTGCCGGGGATCAAATCCGTGCCGGAAACCACGCCGAACACTTCCGCCGCCGCTCCCCGTCCGGGGCTGGCGGCCCGGGGCAACCCGGCAAATCCCGCGTCGGGAGAACAACCCTCAAGCGGGTCAAGCGGAGTGGACACTGCCTGTCGGATGCGGACATCATCCGGCGATAATCGGGCTGCGCGCGCGTTGCGCCACCCATTTTCATAGACTTCCGTAAGGCACAGCCTGCGCGCGGCCCTCCGGAATGCCTCATTGAGATCACGCCCCGGCGGTCTTGTCGCGCGGGAACGCCTTTGCGTGGCGTGCCGGCCTATGCGATCGAAATCAGCTCCAGATCCTGCTCGCCCACCTCGACCACATCGCCCACTGTCTTGCCCATCAGCGCGCGGGCGACGGGGGAGGCAAACGAGATGGTGCTTGTCTTCGGGTCGGCTTCGTCCTCGCCGACGATGCGGTAGGTTTGCGGCGGGCGCTCGTCGCGGGCATAGGTG
>TARA_R110002020_G_scaffold90683_6_pt1 | contig 20543 bp, 24 predicted proteins | sample TARA_R110002020 | Tara Oceans TARA_R110002020 (sample SAMEA4396489) | marine metagenome | biome: Westerlies Biome; feature: [MES] marine water layer (ENVO:01000295) within the mesopelagic zone...; material: water (ENVO:00002006), including particulate matter (ENVO:01000060) such...
ACTCTTTTTGGTGGGTCTATTAAGAAAACCTTCTAACGTTTTTCTTTCAGAGTCAGTCATAGCTCCGCCAAAAGTTTTTATAGTGTTGATAGCTTTACTAACAGACTGTCGTCTTTTTAAAGATTCTTCTCTTTGACCTTCGGATTTGGTGCCACCTTTTTTGTAACCTTTACTTTTCATCATCATTTTTCTCCGTATATAAATTGTCAAAAACACGATTAACATCCAAAGTGTAGTCCAAATCCGACTTGCTGTAGTGGATATGTTGTGATGGACGGAACTCTGGTGCTCCTTCTCCCAGCTCAAACCACGCTGGATGCGTAACTCTAACCCTGTTGTTTGGCAAAGCTACTATATTTCCTGTCCATTTTCCGGCATCCAGAAGTTCTAAGACGTGAGACTGCTTGTGTTGAGCAGGATCGTCTCCTATTTCTGAATCAGTGTAATCGACAGTGAAGTAATATTTTGCTGGATAAAGTTCTCCATCAATCTTAGCTATCCAAGGACAAGGTGTGCATCTGTCTAATACATAAACACTATGTGTCCTAGAAGAACAATCCCATGGTTGCGCATCATGAGTTGCCATCGGAACAGGCCACTCATCAAATGGCGTGTCGCCAACTAACGCTGTTATAGGCATTCTTGCCCACATTGCACCGCCATGAACATTGGGATCGTTGTTGTCGTATGTTTCAGCTCCGGTAAAAATCATCTGAAAACTAAGACTCCTACAAGGAATTGTTGTAACTGCAATTGCCATAGCATGAATGAACTCTCCATGGAATTTTTCATGGTTGAAAGTGTACTCTTTTCTGACCCAACACTTGAAATGTGGGATATTACTTTGTAGATACGGCATTTTTCCTCAATTTTGAGCGTATTGCGTCCTTCCAGTCCCTACTTCCGGACACTCCGGCCACACTATAACAAATAAATTTGTGCTTTTCATCAATATTTTCACTATTTTTGACTTTTGCGCTAGCTTTTTGGGTTTCTATCGGGCTAGGTTTTGAAACCTGTCCTCTTCTTTTGAAATATTTTCTGTGATAATTCATGTTCAAGGATTCTGATCTATGCCAGTGCCAGTACTCACAGCAACTTTCTCTCCTGATTCGATTTCCATCTCAGCCAACTCTTTTGCTGTTATGTTGTCCGAAGCATTCATTCTTTCTCTTGCCGCAAGATCTTCTTCTTTTCTCTTGTTTTCGTTCCTTTCACGAGTATTCAAACGATCTGTCTCAGACATTTGTCTTACGTTGTTTCTTTCTGTCTCAGCTAACTCTCTCAAACTCTGCAACTCTGTTCTTTGAACTCTATCAGCTTCTGATGCAGCAAGCTTGGCTTGTTCGATTTCAGCTGTTTGAGCTATTTTCAACTCTTGTATTCTAGAATTGGTTTCTAGCTTGATATTATTAAGTTGCAATTGAGCAGTGTCTTTTTCAGCTTTTTGTTGCAATTCACTTTGTTTCATTTGCGCACTCAGCTCTGCTATTTTCATAGCTTCATCTCCTGGAGACGCCATCTCTGGCTTGAATTGCTGTGCTGCTTGATTTATCTGCGCTAGCTCTTGACCAAATCCACCTAATTGCTCTTCTATAAACTTTTGAACACGAAGAATTATTTCTACTTCTTGCTCTGCGTCGTCTCCTATTATTTTTCTTCTTTGAGCTTGGTCTATTGCTTGATGTGATTCGGCTAAATAATAATTCAACAAATGGTCTCTCAAATGCATGGCCATCGGATAAAGGAAAACAGGAGTGATAGTTGGATTCGAACCAAACAAAGGCGACTTCAAAAACGGTAAATGAACTTCCATGTGCGCCAAATGATCTTGATAAGGTAAAACGTAAACGCCTTGTCCCATTGCTGCAGCAACATTTTCACTTACAGGATCTCTGTCTTCTGATCCTGGCATCGGGTTCAAAACTTCTGATCCTGGAACTTTCAAAGTGCGTAAGAACATCTCTTCCACAGCTCTTTGATCGTACATTTGAGGCATTAATGCAGCTCTTTGCATAATAGCTTGAATTTGAGCGAACCTTTGCGCCTCACTGAATATTGCAGGATTGCTTATCGGAACAACATCTGAAGGTCCATCAAAATCATCTGCGCTAATCGAAAGTCCTGCGTCGATCGCGTCTAATCCTTCTTGCGTGTAATATGCGCTGTTGATCCTATGGAGGATGTTGAAACTTCTCGCCATCGCCGAATGCAAACGCGAATGAATAGAACTAAACACAACCATGCCTTGCTCGATGATCGCCATCGTCGTGCCAACAGGAGCATTAGGGTTCTGGTCACTAAATTTCTCAAAAGAAGTTTGAACAACACCTTTTCCGGCGTCAACTAAAAATCCTAACAATTGAAATAATGTTGGGCTTGGTCCAGCGAACGGCAAAGGCATAGCTAACTTGCGAACATCGTCCACCAGTGCGCCACCTTCCATCTCAACAATCTCAGTTGGTTGAACATTTAGCGTTTGGCCGTTTGGTCCACCTTTCAATTTCAAAAGAGTTGGAACATTTTGAATGTAAGCTGAATCTAATAAAGCTCGCAATGCTCCGGTTGCTGCACCACTCAGTCCTCCGATCATGTGCGTCAAACCAATTGGATAAGCTCCGCGCCAAGGCACAAAAGGAAACTCAACCATCCAATCTAGTTCGTTCATTTGTTGATCGTCTTCCTCCCAGTTGCGATACAATGACAGTGGCTTGTCAGAAGACTTGTCAATGGAAAGAATGTAAGGAGCCAGACCGTATTCATCTTCCATTTCTAAATATGTATAGATTTCGTAAATCGTTCTTAAACCGTCTTCGTTATAAGATGTGTTTTGTTTGCCCTCAATTTTTTCATTTGCTTGTTCTGCTTTTGAAAACTCTGGTTGATTAGGACTCGGCAAATCTATGTCAGAGTACATTCCTGCGTCAACTCGTTTTTGATATTCCATGTGCGTTATATATTGTACGTGAGTCTTGCGTTCTGCAGTGTAAAAGTTGGTAGCAGAAAAAGGAAGATAAACATCGTCAATCGGTACAAACTCAGATGTTGGCCTGTTGTGCTGTGGGCTCCACATATACTTCATGTATTGACCGCCACCTAAAGGTAATTGCGTAGACAACTGCTCTAACTCAGAACGAAACTCTACCATCTGTTCTGTGGCTTGCCAGTTCATAAACTCTGTTTTGCGTTGCGCTTTTTCTACCTTGACCTTGTCTGTTTCACCTATGATCTTGGATTTCACAGGCCCATTTGGAGGGAATATCTCTTTGATGAACCTAGCTGAAAAGTCTACACAAGCTTCAACTAACATCGGATGCACCACTTTGTTTGCTCCGGCAAATTGTGCTCCACCTGGAGCGTCATCACCCAAGCCTGTTCTGCGCAATCCCTCTTCATATTGTTTGTCTCTTTTTTGCCTAGCTTCTTTGTCACGTCCTATCTTTGTCAACAAATCACTAATACAAATTCTCAATTTGCTGCGATCAACTTCTTCTACAATGTTGGCAAAATGCTCTGAACCTTCTTTGACAGAAATAGACTCTAGCTTTATAACTGCACCGCCATCTGCTGTGTCTTCAACTTCTAGCTCTTCCTCCGGCATTTCAACTATGGTCATTTCTTCTTCTGTTATTTGTACGTCTGCCATGTTAATCTCCAAGCACGTCTGCTATTAATGCATCAATGTCTACTGAACCGCCTTCAGCGAAGTTTCTGTCTTGCCAACTACCAAACATCCTTATCAATTCAAATGTTTTGATAAATCTTCCGTCTCCATAACCTCCATTTTCTCTTGCCCAGTCATCGAACTCTTCAAAGACTGCTCTTGGTGCTTTTCCTGTCGGACCATCTAATAATGTTTCTGACATTTGTGTCAAATTATTTGTGTCTACAATTCCTAAATGGTCTAAATCTCCGGAAGTTACATCTGTCAAATTGTCTCCAAATTTTTTGGACAAGTTGTTCAAATAAGCCATTGTGCTGTTAGCAATCTTCTCAGCGTAATCAGGGTCTCTTTCATTGTATTGAACAGATTGTTTGCTGCCTAGTGAGTTGCCAACAGGCTTTATTTCATCTATGGAAAACTCTTGTTGAAAACGGCCTGCGGGGTCGTTTGCCAATTCTATTTTGTATTCGTTTACAGAAGTCCAATCTTCTATAAAATCTTGTTGGGCTAAATTTGCAGCTTCGTCATCAGCTGTTCCATTAGTTCCATACCAATCTTCCATGTATTCTTCTAAATCTCTATACAGGTCTTCTTCTGTCCCGATTTCTTCAGGGTCAAAAGCTCTATTGTCTTTCAAAAAGACTTGAACATGAGGTCTTCCTTCTGCGTCTAACAAAACGTCTAATTTAGACATCCTGTTTTCTGGAGCGTAATAAGCTGCAGTGTTCGGAGACTGTGTGCACCAACCTCCTGCAGCACCAATGAATGTGCAAATTTGCCCGTCCTCTGATTTTGAACTTGGCAACTCTACCCACTTGCCACCTTTTTGATCTACAAAATCTATTTCAAAATAATCATCTTGGAAAACACTTTTGTTTTGTAGGGTTCTCATCATCCCTTCTTTTTGAACTCTTGCTGCTTCTTTTGCTCTCCATTCGTTTATTTTGTGAACTTTCCTTATCATCGCTGGCACGCTCATTTGTTCTACTTTTTCAGCATTAATGCGCAAGTCAACAGGCAAATTAGAATCTGGGTCCATGGCGTTTCTCATCTCATCCATCAAATGATCAAAACGCAAATTTCGACTGGTGTATCTGTTTGCATTCGACTGTGGCGAGAAAACTTTAGTTTCAGGAGGAACTTTAGACAACCAAGGATATTTTTCTAAAGTTTCTTCAACTTTTTTGTTCACAACTTCATCAGGGAGTTTGCCGTCTACTCTATCTATGTCTTCAAAAAAGAACTCATCTGCTAGCTTGTCTCTTCGCAAGTCAGCATACCTTTTAGGGTCTAATAATTCTCCTGCTGTTTCAATTCTTATTTCTCTGTCGCTGACGTCTTCCCACGTAAGACCTTCACGCGATTCTCCATATCTTTTGAATTTTGTATTGCTGTCGTATCTGGGCGAAGAGTAATTGGCTAAAGGATCCGGCAGCCCAAATCTTTCTGCTCCATCAAAATGCAATATGTTTTCGGCGTCTGCTTGTATTCTCACAGGATCTTCTGGCGTGCCCATTTCACTTTTAGCATACTTTTGTAGTTTTTTGATTATTGATCTTTCAGCTTTGTATATAGGTTCGTTGAGTTGACTCGCGTCTGGTGGACCACGGTAAAGGTCTGTGAACAATTCTTCGTTTTCAATCCAATTGCCACCTTTGTCTTTCACTGCGTCCATGCGTACGCCACTGGCCACCAACCGATCTTGCAATGGATCATATGCGCTCTCGTCCGGAACTTGCCGTGCTGCTTTTTGTATCGCTCTTTTGTTGAGTGCGTTGACTACTGCCTCAGATCCTTTTTGAACTACTGTTCCTGCCGCACCACCAATCACAGCTCCTAAACCTGCTCCTTGTAAACGACTGCCTTCTTCTGCCGTGCCTGCTCCAGCTATCGCGCCTTCTCCAGCTCCAACTAATGCTGCGGTTCCTAATGGCCCTAACTTCCTCGCGCCCATCGTTGCTAATCTGCCTATGTTCCCTGCAGCAAGAGCTGTAGATGATCCACCAGTGAATGGCGTCAAAGCTAATGCCCCAATTGTTGGTATGAATCCACCCGCAATTTCTCCTGCTAATGCTCCGTAAGGATTTTCTGTTGAATAAGTTTCGTTCTCTGCGCGTATCTGCTTAACAGCGTCTTCATAAGTTTCATCACCAAACTTAGAACGCACCAGACCTTCAAGCTCGTCTCCCCAACCTAAAAGAAGACCTTGGCCTAGTATGTTACGTGCTACGTCCGTCGCGCTAGCCATCCATCATGCTCTCTTTCAATGCAGCAATTTTAGCAGGATCGTACTCAACTAATCCACCTTCTGCTGCTTTCCACTTGACCTTGTTGGCCCAATATGCTGGAGAGGTCTTTCCTCTAGCTATGTTCTTTGCATGGCGGTCTTTGAATGCTTTGCGCTGTTTTGCATTCCTGTTTGTTTTTGCTCCTTGTTGACCGAACCGAATCATGCGCTCTTGGCCGTTGTCATTGATCTTGACTACGTGAGACTTCTTAGGATGACTTGGCGTTGCTCTGGGTTTGTTGATTTGCAGGCTGTCTTTCAAAGATGTGGAACCACCTTCTTTAAATCCTGGACCTACCGTTCCAGTTTCATTTGACTCATCACCAAAGTTTGGATTCACCACCGTTTTATTTCCTCCAGAAAAACCCATAGCATCATCTACTGCTTGAGGAAAACTCATGTCTTCGTTTATCATGTTGTGAGCAACTACAGCTGCTTTACCAAGCAAACTGAGTGGCGTTCCTGGAGGTAGATTTTTGGTAGCGTTGAAAGCATTGGCAACAGAAAAATTTCCTATATCTGCTGTTCCAACATTTGCCCTCATTGCATCTGCACCACTCGTGCCGTCTACGCCCAAAGATGAATCGCTATTGTTTAACAAATTCAAAACACTGTTAACTTGTTTGTCAGCATAACTGTTTCCTTCACCAGTAACTCCAAGAAGATCATAAGCTCTTAGCAGTTCTGAATAACCTCCAAGATCTTCTAACATAGACGCACCGCCCATGTTGTCGCTTGGGGCAAACACATTACGCAAAAATCTAGACATATCATTGCCTGCCATGTCTTCGTTCATACCACCGCCTGCACCACTGCCAATCAAATTAGTTTTGAAATCATTTCCTATGTCACCATACACTTCACTCAATGCAATCGGATTATTTATTTCATCATTAAAAATATAAGTTGGCCTAGACACGTCTGCATTATCACCAACATAGTTTCTGTCTTCCACATTAGTTAAAACTTTAGCAATGTTCATCAAACCAGAATTGACATCCGGTAACGCCATATCAAAACCATATCGGTTGTCTTGTATCCCAAAGTCTGGAGTGAATGGCGTACCATAATAATGCTGTCTCGCAAAGTTGTCTTCGAACTCTGACGTTGGTAAATTATTACCAAATCTATTCTGGTAGTCAGTAGTGGCCTGTGCAAGTACATCAGGATTGGTCATCAAATATTGTCTCTCGGGACTCTGAACAGCAAAGTCTTCTACCATCGCCTGAAAGTCTGCCCCTGGAGCCACACCTTGTGAAGAAGCATATGATGTGGCTTGATTGAAAAGTTCTGGGTTAGCTTGTAAAGTTTGTAATGGTGCGCTTAGTGTTGGAGGGTTAGCCCTCATGTTTGCTAAATTTGTTTTTTGTTGGTCTGCATATTGCTGAAACAAATCCATATTGACTTGACCCGTGTTGGGGTCTAGTGCTATCGCTTCTTCATAGGTAATAGCCATATCAAATCCTAAGCAGCATATGGGTTAACATTCGGGAACGGTATAACTTTTCTTTCATCAGGATCTCTTGCTTGCGGCAAATCAAACCAGTGGTCGTTTTTGAAATATATAATAGCTTGCGTAAAAGTATCTACGTAATCATCATGCGGTGCTACTGGAAATTTAGCAAGCTGTTTTACGAAATCGTTAGACCATGAAACGAAATGACCAGGATTCTTTTTGCTCTCTGGCACCCAAATCAACCCTAATTCTAAAGTTGGTGCAGCTTGATGTGCTCTGCTTATCTTGTCTGCGTTTCCTGGATTATACCCTATGGCCGGAACTTTAGCTAATCTTAAGTCTTGCAATAAAGATTGACCACTTGCTTTTGCCTCGACAAGAATCCTGTCCGGTCTTCTTGCCTTGCTGTATGGATTTTCTTTTGATAAACCACCGTATTCTTTTGCCCAATCTGAAACTGCTTTTTCTCTAAGGTCAGGGTAACTTAAATGTTTGTCCCAAGCATCTATTAACATAGCATTCTTTTGTCCTTCGTGCGTAAAGATTCCCCAAACACTGCACGCAGTTGGGTCTCCTGTGGTCTTCTCCGTGAAGGCGCAATCATAGGACTGCAGAATATATTCAAATGGGGGTAGCCCAGATTCGTGAGGCCACATCGCCAGAAAGCTAGTTTTTAATATTCCACCGTCGGCAGGGTTGGGATCCTGTTGTAGCTGTCCAGCAGAGCCATAGACACCAAGCAACCGCTTCAGGTCAGCCACTTCCTTAGGCCCGAAACGATCAGCACAGATGAGCTCTCCTTTGGTTGTCCTTGGGTCGTATGATCCTAGCTTTGTCTTACGTTTATAACCGTCCCATTCCGCTGGGATCATCAAATGTTCCCAACCGCCTATGTCTAAGATGTGTCCACTTATGTCCATCTCATGGAGACGTTGCATGACCGTGACCATCGCATCATTCTTAGGGTCATTGAGACGTGTCGACCATACTTGATCGAACCATTCAACCGCCGACTCACGTATGGCGTCCGACTGTGCCTCTTGTGCAGCATGCGGATCATCGAGGATCAATCTCGATCCACCTTCACCTGTCGCTGTACCGCCAACCGATGTCGCTATCCTGTAGCCTGTCTTGTCGTTCTCAAATCGTTGCTTTGCGTTCTGGTCTCCGGACAACTTAAACATCTGACCCCATCGCTCTTGATACCAAGGTGATTGTATGAGTCGTCTAGCTTTCAGGTTGTCACGTATGCTTAGGTTGCCGGAGTAACTTGCACACAGGAACTTCTGCGCTGGGTCTGTCAACCACTCCCACATAGGCCACATGACGCTAACGATCGTCGACTTACTATGTCTCGGTGGTATGTTGATTAATAACTTCTTAATGTCGCCTGAGCTGATCGCTTCAAGGTGTTCGCATATCTCTTCGATGTGCCATGAGCCTATGAACTTCGCCGATGGCTCAACGACGTGCCACGACTGCTTAACGAACTCGTACAACGATGCAGACGCACGACGCCTTTGTTTCTCTTTCTGGATGGCTTGCGAGACGAACGCAGGTGACATCTCGTTCATTGCTCTTCAGTGTTCCCTTTTTCGATGAGCTGTTCCATGTTGCTGAGCTCTTCATCCGTCAAGTTCTTAAGATTGAGAGACGCAATGTTGATCGGCCCACCGTCGACACCAGAGTGTTCCTGTGCGACCTTGTCGCCATACACCTTGGGCATCATCTTGGAGAGCAACCACTTACGAGAGTCGACTCGCAATCGCTGATGCTGTACTGCAGCAGAGTCGTACCTTGCTATGCCGTTGTTGTCAATGACTGACACAGGGTCTTTGTCAGCTATCAGCAACACATCTTCAGCCAATGAATGGATCATTTCCTCGCGAGCGAGCGCGTACCGGTCGGCGGCACGGCCTCCCGCCTTTGTCCAGCCGAGGAATGTAGACTTAGGAACTCCAATCTTCTCGCAGGACTTACCACAAGGCACGCCCGTAGACATCATGTCACAGACTTTGTCGATCAGCTTGTCTTTCTCTTTGTCTGTATAAGTTTTCATCGCGCACTCATCGCTGTTGTTTTTCATATTATCGATCATGTGGTCGAGTTAGGCAAGTTAAAACTTAACAGCCCGCTAAACTTGGTAAACCTAAAGTAAAATATAAATTAAATTAATATGTTTTCTAGCACTTTTTGATATTATATTAATTATTTTTTCAACGTAGTTTTATCAAGTTTAGCGGGCGCAAATAAGCACCGAATGGCGTGCCGATCGTCCCTCGTCGAAAAATTATTATCGCTCTTTGTGTTCTTTTATGTTGCCTTATGTGTAATGTTCAGGCATAGTACTTTCATAACTTAGAACCGGAGAAAGAAAAAATGGGTAGAATTAACAGAGAAGATCGTCGCCAGACTGCCGTCTACGGAGACATGAGACGCGAGTCACGGGCCATGTGGAACGAGAACAACGACTGTGTTGTGATGGCCATCTCATTAGCTTGCAACATTCCTTATCCAGCAGTTCACCAAGCATTGAACGAGCAAGGTCGCAAGAACGGCAAAGGCACATGGGGCTACCAGTGGACAAAAGCACTGAAAGAGTTAGGCGTTGAAACCGAGATAGTCAGGCCAAGCGATTTCATCAAGCAGTACCCCAAAGGTCACCGTGACAAGTTGAAGAACGTCACAACCCACCACATGGATCGTTTCCCTAACGTATGGAAAGACGGACACAACTATTTGCTTCACACCAGACAGCACATGGGTGCTGTAGTTGACGGCGTCAACCATGACTGGACCAAAGGTCGTGCATGCAGAGTTGACATGATTTACCGAATCAAAAACCCCAGAGGAGAAAGCTGATGAAGAAATTCAAAATGCCGAAGCATCCCTTCGGCAACAAACCGCCCAAGGCCATGAAGGATGCAGTCAAGATGACCCTGCACCTTCAAGATGAGATGCCCCGTATTGGTTGTGGGCATCGCCTTGTCTGGGTCAAGGTCAGTCGCAAGTGGACTTATGTTTGTGACTTGGGAGGCAACAGGGCCAAGCTACCTACTGTCCGGTTCCAACAACTAACTAGGAGTGCTCGATATGAATAGGGTTGCAAAGTATTTTCAAGTTGGCGTAGATGTTACGTTAAAAATTCAAGTTGCAAAGTTTGCAAAAACACGTTCTGAAGCAGAGGATTATTTCACTGACACGATCACATTGAAGGAGTTGCTTCAATTGGTAAAGAACGATCCAGAACATATTTACGACCATGAAATAGAGGTGACCTACGTTGATGAAATGTTTTAAGCTACCAATCTAATTCTTTCTTCAGGGTCGTGAGGCACCAACCTTGCGACCCTATTTTTTTGTAAACAGAAACACTCTTTGAGAATGCCTTCCACCTGCCGTCTTTTGAGTTAGGGTTCGGCACCAGTTCATAGCCAAGACGTTGCATGCAGGAGCTGATGTTTCTTCTCAGGGCATAATAGTTATCGTGATAGCCTGCAGAGTCTTCCAAGAGCAAATCACCTTGAACAATTTTAGGCCAATGTTGTTCTTGCAAAACAGTCTTGAAGGCATTGTCTAGAGACGACTCCCAAGCTAATTGATCTGCTACAACTTGCGCCTTGGTGCGTCGTTTTCTTTTGTCTCTGTTGTTGGGGTCAAAAGGATCAAATGTACTAGAACGGTTCATTGCTCAATTCCTCTGTTGGATCATAAGACTTGTCTGTGCCTACTTTAGTATAGACAGTAGCTATCTTAGAGTTTATCTTCCATCTGCCGTCTTTGCGGTCGGAACGATGCATTGCGTATCCACTCCTTCCCATTGAGTTGACTAACTTTCTTTTAACATCACCTTCTTTTTCTCCATTGGCTATTGCCTTGGTGATGACCCAATCCGATCGCACAGCTTTGGGGTAGCTCATATCGTCAAGGATGTCGTCCAGCCATTGGTCTCCATGCATTCCCCCAGCGACGACTGTCTTGTGTGCGTCCGTCTTTCGTTGACCGTTGGAAGCATTAAATTTAGAGATGTCATGTTCATGAAGGTAAGCTGCAATGTGACTCGCGCCATCATCGTAAAACCAATCCCAAAGCTCAGTGAAATAGTCTCGTCGTTTGTCTTCATGAGCAAGACCCATGTCTTGCATTGTAGCGCAATCGATTACGTCATAGCGTCGATCGTCTTCAGGAATGTAGATGCCATTGGCCAAATGATTGGTCGTTATGATGACCCCGCAATACATCCGCACAGAATACTTCTGTCCATACTTTGGATTGATTTGACACGTGTCCGGAGAGCCAGCTATGAGCACTTTAGTTCTTTCATTGAACGCCCACTTAGACATTTCGTGTAGGTTTGCAGCTTCAGATATTCTTACGAGAGTTGACGAAGCATATTCATTAAAACCTTGTTCAAATGCGCTTGGGTCTATGTTTGAAACATTCCATGGACCAATGGCTGGAGAGCAAAACTCTACGGCAGTGTCTTTGCCTACGCCTTGACCGCCAGCAATGAGCAAAGCAAATCTAGGCTTCTCCCATGGCTTTTGAACGCGATGAGCTATGTAGTTTAAAAACTGATCAGCGTCTCCATCTTTGTCGAACACCTTGTGCACGTGATCGATGAATGGCTTGGCCATCTTCGGAACACCTAACTCGATCGTCGGTCGTCGGTAAGCATTGAACAATGCAGCACCAGGAGATTTGACAATTTCACCGTCCCTACAATCATAGCCTTTCATGTGATCTTCATCAACGCTCGGATCAGAAGTCATAGACGTCACGAGGACGTTCTTGCGCACCCAATCAGAAGCTTTCATCAACGTTCCGCTGTCATTGACAGGCGAAACAGCACTGTCGACTGCAGCACCAATCCAAAAGCTATTAGTTGGACGGTAAATGTAATTGTTTCCTGGACCATAGAAAATGAAATTGCCGAGAGGCACTTCACCGCTCTTAGGAGCCCAACCATTGTCCAATGCAGCTTTGACTATTGTTCCGACAGTTAATTGTTTGTCAGAGTTTTGTTGAGACAGTTCATAAAACGCCTCATGCATTATTGTGTCGTGGTTGCGTCCTTTTTTACCGTCGAACTTTTCAGACCATTGTTGATAAGCTAACCAAGCTTCATCCACACGATCAAACTCTCTGCCCAAAATGATACCAATGGACCGCCACAAGTCTCGATCATCAGCAGGTATGACTTCAAGCATTGCTGTTATTTGTTCGATAGTATATTTGCCTCGATACATGTCGTCTTTTTTTGGTCTGCCTCTATTTTCTTTTCTTCTTGAAAGATGTGAAGGCAAAGAGGCTATTTCATTGTCCCAGTTGATCCAATCGTAAACTCCACCAGAACGATGCAAGCTAGGAGCACCAACTATGTAACCGCCATCGTTGCGAGAGTCTACGCCTTTGCCTAGAACATTGCTAGCAGTCTTGATGGCAGAGTTGTACTTAAATATTACGTGCATGCCTCCTGACCCTGTTTGCGCCATTAGGGTGTTTGGTTCTCCATGATCCTTTATAGCCTCTTGCCATGACTCTGCACCAAACTTACCTTCGCCTATATCTATATCAATAACGGTGATGCCGGATATTTCGCCTGTGACTATGCCTATGTTGCTCAATGGAGCGTCTGGCCCAAACCATTTGTCTATTTGCTCCAAGTCTCTTGATGCTTCTTTCAACCCTCGTTGAACTCTGGGGTGCTTGCCTGCATCACTGCAAGTTGCATTGCCGCAAGTACATATGCCATCTTTATCTATTGAATGGAGAGGGAAGATCATCCAACCCATGTTGGCATAAGTTATTGCAGCTTTGTGAATTTTTTCCAAACTACTTCTCCTGCTTTGGGTCTGCCGAGTGACAGACCCATGTTCGACAAAAACCTAGAACGGTGGTTCAAAAGTTTTCTCAGGAGTTTCTTCTATCGGTTCTGAAACTTGAACTTCTCCGGCCATGACTTGTTTGGAAAAGTCACGAGCTTTTTGATAAAGTTCTTGTTCAGCGACTGGGCCATCAAGTTCTATCTTAACACCCCACCAAGATCCTTTTGAGTTTTCTTCTTTTAACGTTGACAGCTTGTAGATGTTAGCAAACGAGGGTGGTGTGAACACCTTGCCTGCTGGAGTTCTGCTTTCAACACCTTGTATCAAAGACATCCATCGTTTGGACTTTTTGATTTGTGTTGAAGAAAGAGACAACAAACAAGGTTGCCAACCGCCTGATTCACTCTGCACCATGCAGAAATGATTTCGGGTGTCTTTTAATACGTCACCTTCGATCGTCAAGACTCCATCGTCATCACGTTTAACTCCGGCCAGCTGTCCTGAATCGACTTCGATCGGTGAATGATCGCCACGATAGCCACCACCGAGTTCACGTGGAGCCCAACGCAAATACCTGCGTTGATAAGCGCAAGGCACAACCATGACCTCCTTGTGCAGTTCCTCGGTTATCGTATTGATTATGAGTCCAGGCTTTGCACCGTCAATGCTTTCTAGCTGTGGTGAAAGACCTTGAAGCACCGTCAAGAATGGAATGGCAAACGAGTCTTTGTCTGCGTTTTCTAGCCCCATGCCTGCATCTTCTAACATGTCTTCCATGAAACTGACTTCTGTATTTGATTCTTTTTTAGCTACTTGATTTTTCTTAGCCATGATTTTTCTCCTATGACTTTTTGATTTTGGCTGTCCAAACAGGACGAGCACCGAATAGATCTAATGGCACATTAGCACCAGTAGAGATTTGCTCTTTCAAAAATGCTTTGAGCGTCTGCGGATGAACACCTTCATCGAACTTTGCATTCAGACCTCGCTCTTGAAGTTCTTGGAACAACTCCATAGCCTTGGACTGTTCGCCTTTGCCGTAGCTTGAAGAGACTCCAACTTTGATCAAACCACCAAAGCCATTGTCGTTCAGCCATCGGAATGCGTCGTCTCTGTGTTCATTAGGTATTGAAGCATAAACTTCTTGGCTGACACTTATTTTTTCGCCAGTGTTCAACTCGAGTTTATCTATCCCCAACTCTTGCATTGCGGCAGGGATAGTTTCTTCACGCAATCGTCGCGCCTTTTCTTTTGCTTCTTTCAAAGATGCTTCCTGTTGTCGGACAGCGTCTTCTGCCTCGGCCATAACTCTTGCGAGTGAGGCCATTTCATCTAAGGATATCATGCAACGTCCTCGCTTTCCCATTTCTCAAGTTGCTTTGGGCTGCCGAGATAACGTACGGTTCTTTCCGATCCGTTTTTGATTGTCCTGTCATTGTTCAGAAAATTGAAAAGACTTTCAGCGATGTTGCTTTGTCCGACAACTTTCATCTCTATGACCGACGAGAGTGGAGGGTAATTCATTTGCTTCGCCTCAGCTCTTGCCTCTTTCACCGTCCAATAGTTTTTGGTCCTGACGCCTGGACCATCTACGTAATAAACTTTCATTTCTTTTTCCTTTTCTGACCTTCAGCAATCATTTTATTTGTTAACTTTTCGCTTGCTGTTTGGAACTCCAGAACCGAAACATGAGCTGGCAGATATCTACCAACATTCTTGTCCCATTTCAACACAACAAAACGACCATGGATCCTGCCCAACAAGGCAAACGCAACGGCAATCACCGATGGGTCACCCATGGAAACAATGCTGTCACCATTTTCGTAACTATAGTCTTTCAACTTTTCGCTGAGCATTTTAACTAAATCAACGGTAGCATAAAAAGACGTACGAGGTGGCATCATTATTACCAACTCTCCATGTTCAGTTGCCGGAGAGATGTTTACGGCAGGGACAAATGTATCGGTTTCCCTGTCATGTTTGTGCGGAACCTGAGTAATGTACACTTTTGCCATTCTTAGTTTTCCTTTCTGTGCTGGAACAGTCTTGCAAAATGCCTTCATCATTTCCAGCTCTTTTATTATTCTCGAATTTTATAAAAAAGGCAAACTATTTTTGCCAACAAAAAATTACTTGCTTTCTTTTGAAGACTGATCAATACTAAAAAAGAAATTAATAAGGATGTCTTTATGAAAATTTATGGAGCAGGTCTTGCTGGGCTGTTAGCTGGTTGTCACTTTCAGCGAGCTACGATATACGAAGCTGGAGACAAGTTAAATCAGTCACACAAAGCTGTTTTGCGTTTTCGGTCTAATGAAGTAGGCGAAAGTGTCGGCATAGATTTCGACAAAGTAAAAGTCCACAAAGGCATATGGGACGGTGATTTTGTTGAGCCAAACATACGTTACGCAAATTGGTATTCAGAGAAAGTCATAGGCAGGTTAGCTGACCGTAGCATTTGGAACTTAGAAACAGTAGAACGGTTCATTGCACCTGAAGACTTTTTGTTAGAGCTAGCAGAAAAGTGTGAGGGAAGAGTTAAGTGGAATCACAAAGTTACTCCTGAAGAAATGAAAGACTCTTCTGTACCTGCCATTAGCACCATTCCTATGATGGTTACAGGCGAGATGTTGGGTATAAAACAAGTAGCGTTGCATTGGCCAGAGTTTAACTCTGCGCCTATCGTCGTCGAACGGTTCAGGATCAAAGATGCAAATGTTTACCAAACGATCTATTATCCCAGTCCAGCGACATCTTTATATAGGGCAAGCATAACTAAAGATCTTTTGATAGCAGAATACATTGATGAGCCAGATGAATACAATTTCTTTCAATCGTTCGGCATAAGTCGAAATGATTGCGTCAAAATAGAAAAGTCAAATCAACGACACGGCAAGATTGCCCCCATCAATGACGATTGGAGAAAAAGTTTTATTTATGATCTGTCCATAAACCACAACATTTATTCTTTAGGCAGGTTTGGCACTTGGAGAAATTTGTTGTTGGATGACGTATTAAAAGACATCAATGTTTTGAAGAAATTGATGAAAAACAATATAAAATACGAAAGAGCAAAAATAAGTGTTGCCTTATAGTCCTCAAAGAGCGATAGTAAGGAATTGATAAACTTAGAACTGGAGAAATAAAATGGGATATCAAGACCCAAAGCCATATAGAAACTGCAGCATAGGCGTGACTTTTGAAGCCAGAGAAGATTTGCAGGAAATACAGGAAGAAATTTCTTCCAACATGGGTGTGAAATTTAGCATGGCACAAACTGTTGCGTTTTTAATCGCAGATTATCGAAGAGAGAGACCTTAATTAATATTTGACGCCCAGCAAAAATGCTGGGCGTTTTCTTAACTTAGAACTGGAGAAATAAAATGGGACAAGATTTAAACAACACCGCTGGAATGGGCCACAACTGGGTGGTTTCAACTCAACTCCTCGAAAATTATGGTGCGCATGACGACGAGTCAACCGGAAAATTTTCTGACGGACAAGCTTACTGGAAATTCAAGAGTGGTACTGACTACATCGTTTCGGGTGTACATAGTGCCGCAGACGCCATGGCGTTTGTGATGGCCAAGTTCGCGATCAACTGCCTTGAATTGAAAGAGTTCCCTGCTGATGTCGTCACTGAAGAACATTGGTTGGACGAAATTGATGAAGGTCCAGAGTATGATTCTGGTTACAAAGACTTCAAATTAAAATATGCGAAACGTGTTAGCCCTGCTCTTTGAGCGGGGTTTTCTTTTTTTAGGAGATTTATTATGTCTAGATTTGAATATAAAGAAGTCAGCAAAATGTCAACCGCTGAAATGGTCGCAGAGTATAACGCCATTATGAAGAAGCAAATCAAGAAGTTTTCTTCAAGAGCCAATGGCGAGAAACAGCTTGAAAAAGCCAGAGCTTCCAAACAGGGAGACATGCATTGGTGCGACATGGAGTTGAAAAGAAGACGCAACGAAGAGGAAGCAACTCAAGCACGACACCGAGTTTCCGTGGCTATTCGCAGTTGGCAAGACCCTGAAGTTCGCGCAAAGAGAGCCAAGCGACACGGTGTTGTTGTAGAGTGTCCTGATGGCGTGGTTAGGTATTACAAATCTGTCAAAGTTGCGTTTGAAGATTTAGGTTTTTCATTAGGTGCTCACATAAGGTTCCGACAAAAGTTGAAAGACAAAGGTGAGTACAAATTTCACACAGGCATGTTAAATTGCATTGACAGAGAAAATAGATACAAAGTTTTCAATTTCAAATTGATAACTGAAAGTGCTTTCAAGAGTTTGCCAAGTGAAAATTATTCCCATCCTCAAGAGGGAGCAACATCATGAAGGTAACTTTGATAAGCCACACTCAAGATGCCCAAGACATTTTGATGTTCACCAAAGCCACTAGGCTCACAATGTCACCTTCTTTGATGGAAGAAATAAAAGAAAGACCACATCAAGAAAAGATGGATGAGTTGGAGTACATGGCCAACACTATACCTAGCTCTTGGGAGTTTGTGGACTATGTCTTTTTAGTAGAAGGTGTCAGTCGTGCTTACACTCACCAACAAGTCAGGACTAGACAGGCTAGTTACGCACAACAAACCATGCGTGTTTTAGACATGGGTGAGTTTGAATATATTTACAGCGACAAAATTGCTGCAGACCCTGTAGCGGTGAAAATAGTTGATGAAGCACTTGATGCTATAAAATTAGCTTACACAGGTTTAATCAACATGGGCCATGCAGTTGAAGATGCTAGAGGTGTTCTGCCTACAAACATATCAACCAACATAGTTTGCAAATTCAATTTGCGTACGTTCGTCGAACTTGCTAAGGCGAGGACAGGTGGTCGAACTCAGGGTGAATATCAAAAGGTGTTGAACGGCATGGTTGATGAAGTTTTGGCTGTGCACCCATGGGCTGAAAAGTTTTTGTTTCAACAAGGCAGAGATTATTTCGCTGAGATTGAAGCATTCGCTGAAGAACAATATGGCGGAGATTTGTTAGCCAAAGGCAAGCTGTTGAAGATCGTTGACAAGATGCGCAAAGAGGAGAAAAAGAAATGAGTTACATAATCCTCGATCTTGACAATACTATTTCTGATGACCGTTGGAGGATACCTAAAATAAATTGGGACGAGTCTGATCCAACTTGGAAATACAATGCTTATCATTTGCTTGCTGGCTTTGACAAGAGTGCCAATGAACACATTTGGAGAGAAAGGTATGAGGATGTTGCAATTTTTACGGCACGGCCAGAGTTCTATGCTCCAATCGCTGAACATTGGTTGAAAGAAATCGGTCTTGAAGTTTGTTGTCTTTTGATGAGACCAAATGGCGATCATTCCAGCTCACCTTATTTGAAGAGGATGCAACTACAATTATTTTATCAAAGGATGAAAGCAACAAGTGAAGATGTTGCCTTTGCTTACGATGACCGTCAAGATGTCTGTGACATGTATATTGCAAATGGAATCAATGCTCATTGTATATCTATTCACAAAGTAGATGCAACTAAGAAACCAAACTTGAGGGTGATTAAATGAATGAATTCAAAGATGCCGGATCGATCCTCGTCGAAATGGGGGAAACATTTCGTGAAAGGAATAAAGTTTACGGAGACAACTATAAAAGAGTTGGTGAAGTGATGAGTGTTTTATTCCCTGATGGGGTAGAATTAAAAACTGTCGAGGATTATAACATCTGGCATCTTTTTGAATTGATGATAGTAAAATTGACTCGTTTCACAAATAGTAATTTAACTCATGAAGACAGCATACACGATGCCGCAGTTTATGCCGCAATGGTGGAGTCTTTAATCAATGGAAAAGGAAAAGACAAATGAGCACGATATTAGTAACTGGAGCTGCAAAAGGTCTGGGCAAAGCTATATATGAAGCTTTGGAAAAAGAAAATCATGAAGTCATAGGTTATGACCGGAACTACGGACAAGATGTTTTGGAACCTAAGTTAGCTTGTGAAAAGCTGGACGTTTTGATAAATTGCGCAGGAATAAACTTGATAGATTGGCTGGAAGATTTCACTGATGAAGCTTGGGATCAAGTAATAAACGTCAATGCTAAAGGCATTTTCAAAATGGTTCAAGCTTACTTGCCTATGTTGAAAGAAAGCAAAGGCACTGTTTTGAACATCGTGAGCAATGCATCTCACATGCCAATGACTTGCTCTTTAGCTTACAATGCTTCCAAAGGTGCGGCACACATAATGACGTTGCAGTTGGCTCGTGAACTAACAAAGAAATACGGCATAACTGTTTTCGGCATAGCTCCTAACAAATTGAAAGGCACAGGAATGAGTGCTGCAATTGATGATCAAGTTGTAACAACTCGTGGTTGGACTAAAGAATACGCTCAGGAGTATCAGCTCCAAGGTCTTTTGTGTGGGGAAGAAACACCACCCGAAAAAGTAGCTGAGTTCATAGCTTTCTTATTGCAATCAAAAGATCATCACAAGCACCTCACTGGGTGCATCTTACCTTATGGAGCCTGACATGTTGAATTTCAAAATAGAACAAATAGCTATCGCGCCTGCAAACGTCGAAAAAGCAAGAAAATTATTAGAAGACATGGGAGCAATTGATTGGGTCGAGGACACAGTTGTTGCTTCTGGCAAGGTGTTCGGCAAAAAAGGTGAAAACCAAGCTGATTTGAATTTCAATTATGATCTCATTGAAGGCAAAGAGTTTGAAATATTGAATTACAAAGAGGGCAACAACTGGGTAGACACTCTCGGTCGTGGCCGGAACACCGTCAGCCACTTAGGTATGCATTGTTCAGGCAAAGAACTGATAGGTTGGCGTAACTTTTTCGCCGAAAGGAATATACCTGTAGCGCAAGAGGTAAAGACTCAATCGCACACCAACCCTGTGATAGCAGGTAAAAGGTGGTACAATTATGTTATTTTTGACACCAAAGAAATTTTAGGTGTTGATTTGAAGTTTATAGTTAGGTTGGAGCCAGAATGAAAGTAGCTATCTTCGACACTGAAACTACAGGTCTTTTGATGCCGTCTGCGGCACCAATTGAAAAGCAACCACACATCATTGAACTTGGTGGAGTTGTCGTTGATGAAACAGGGGAAATCAGGGAGTTGAGTCAACTCCTTGATCCTCAAGTAGAATTAGAACAAGTAATAACAAAGATAACTGGAATCAAACAGGAAGATTTGCAAAACAAACCAACATTTGAAGAGTTTTTGCCCCAGTTGAGAGAGTTTTTCGATGGCACAGACGTTTTCATGGCGCACAATGCTCCATTTGACAGTGGAGTTTTGAGGTGTGAACTTGAAAGACTTTC
>TARA_R110002020_G_scaffold28193_4_pt1 | contig 20533 bp, 23 predicted proteins | sample TARA_R110002020 | Tara Oceans TARA_R110002020 (sample SAMEA4396489) | marine metagenome | biome: Westerlies Biome; feature: [MES] marine water layer (ENVO:01000295) within the mesopelagic zone...; material: water (ENVO:00002006), including particulate matter (ENVO:01000060) such...
GCAGCACCCTTCGCTGCACCACTCGCCCCGCCTCCGCCGAGGGCACCACCAGCAGCCCCCATTCCCGCGCCAATCGCTGCTTGTGCAGGAAGGGATAATCCACCAGTGACCATCGGAAGCGCGACAGACCCGATACCGAGTCCGATCTTGCCGAGCTTATTCCAGAACCCGCCACCCTTTTTCTGCTGGTCTTCTGGGTGGAAGCCGGTTCCGCGAACACCTTGTCGTTCGCCTTCCCATTGTCCTCGTGCAGCAGCGAGAGCTTCGGGAGAAATGGCTGACGCATCACGCCCACCCCGTTCTAGGAATGCTCGCATGTTATTGGCTCGCTGAAGAGCCATTGCTTGCGAATAGGGGTTTTGTTGCAGGGCATTGAAGGCTGCGAGTTGGCGAGCGTAGGCATCACGGGCAAGTGCATCATCACGGTCCTCGCCGCCAGAGATCATACCGCCAAGGGCACTAATCCCCCCACTGATGAGTCCGGCTTGATTTTCACCACCAAGCCCACTCCACGCTTTTCCGATTCGATCTCTGATTCCGTTTGACATTATGAATTATCCTTTACGATTACCAATTTGCAGGATTATGTACTGATTCTGCCCAATTCGCTCGTTGTCTTGCTACGCCAACATTTGCCATGCCGAGGCGTTCTTGGACTCCGAGTCCGCCCCAACCCAAGTCGAGTCGTCCGCGTCCGAGGTAGTCCTGTAAGGCCAGTGAGTCGTCGAACTGTCGTCCACGCTCTTGTAGTCCTTGATGGTCGAGCCACTGGTCCATCCTGCCAATGTCGAGTTGTCCTCGACCCATGTAATCGCGGAGAGCTTGTTGGGCTTGCTCCTGATTGAGTTTCTCTTGGTCGAGGAATCGCTGGTAGAAGTCACGTTGGGCATCCACCTGACTCTGATGTCCTCGGTAGTTCTCCATCGCTTGCGCCTGTTCGCGGGTCAACCCAAGGGCCGCAGCCGCCTGGTCACTCCGTGCGGCTTCCTGCAAGGCGGCTTCCTGTGCGGTCTCGCCACCAAGTCTGGTGCGGAACATTTCTGTTTCTCGTCCCGTGCGTCCGGTCAGGAACTGTTCAGCGGCTCCTAATGCGGCGAGTTCATCTTGGCGATTCGCCTGTGCCTGTTGCACTTGTAAGTCGCGTGCGCCTCGGATGAGTTGGTCCGAGGTGCCTTGACGAATGTCAGCTTCTCGCGCAAGTTGACGACCACCCCCATAGGTGCCGCGTGCGGCGGCACCGGCTCCCATCTGTTGGAGCATCTGCTCCTGTTGGGCGAGGGCTTGTTCCTTCTGCTGCTCACGCATCATCCCGACAACATCATCCGACATGACTCGTTCGGAGAGCACCTGCCGCATGACATCTTCCGCCGGTTGCTGCACATTGCTCAAGTTCGGATTCAGGAATTGTGAATAGGTGCCGCGTTGATGGTCATAGGTGGAGATGGGGTCCTGTGAAATCGCATACGGGTCATAGGTCGAGAGTCGGTCCATCGGCACCTGACCTGCTGTATAAGTCGTTGAGGGACCAGACCACTTCGCCCATTCCGGCATAGCTGCAATGTTTGATTGACTATGGCTGGTCCGCATCTCAGTCAGGGGTTGGGTTGGCCCAACCGCAGCCACACCTGGGGTGCCGTTGCCGCTGCCGTCATCTGGAGTTGTTGTGGTCGGTGTGCCTTTTGTATATTGAATACCTAATGGGTCCAACGGGAACTGATTCGGGTCGATGACGTTGCGGACATCGTAATCTGTAATCTGTCCGGTTCCGCCTTCTCCGACTGTGGGGTCATTCGGGAACCAATACTCATCCCCTCCTGTTTGGTAGCGTGGGTCGATATCTCCGGTGCCTTGTTGGAATGGGCCTGTGCCGGAGATGGCATTCTGCTCGTTCTGCGCTGCGATCCTGTTGGGGTCGAGGGTTCCGGCGGCAACACGTCGTCGGACATATTCATCATATCTACTTCCGCCCCCACTCGCTTGGGTGGGGTCGTAGAATGTCCGGTCACTGTGGATGGTGCCCTGCCCATACATTTCCTGCCCTGTACGTCGACCCTGTGCAGGTGTTGTGGGTTGTGTGGGTTGTTCGGGAGCCGCTGGTAAATTCCCTGTCTGTTCTGGGAGTCCCGTATCCAGCTTGCGAATAGGTGGAGTACCAGCACCCCCCGGAAGGCTACCGGGACTGGATGTTGGAGACCAAACGGTTGACTGGTTGTTCCCCCCACCCCCCTGAAGCCCACTCTTGTTCGTGTGGTAGGGAGTGGTCTGTCCGTAACTTTTTGGTTTCCCGTATTGATCAACAAATTCAGATGCCATAATTTATACCAAGAAAGAAAGAATCCGTGAGTGCCATCCGTAGAGCCACTTCAAATCGGATGGACGTTTTTGCACGATGCGGTCAATGTTCAGGATACGACGAGCAACCAACGCATTATTGAGGTCTCGTGCCCCATCCTCGGTTGCGGTACGATGCGATAAGACTGCGAGGGTCTTGGGACCGACGATGCCATCGTCCTCAACATTGAGGAGTCGTTGGAGCGCACGAGCCGCCATGGAGGGGCCACTGTGGACGCCATAATCCGCCACGGTGTTAAAGAGAAACTGTGGCTGGATACGATGGAAATTCGGACCAATAATATATTGGTTCATATAGATGTCTTCAGCCTCTTCCTTGGTCGGTGGCCCCTCGGCCCAGACTTCAGGATGGAAGCGTTCAGAGATTCCGTATTTCGTGCGTCCTCCGGCATCATGTGGGTCATTGGTATCTTTAGACCCTTCCCGCAGGAGCACTTCCTCGATAAACTGATCAAGCACCGGGTGTTGGGGGCGGTGGCCGCTCACCAGATTGATTCTCGATAAACCACCGGATGTAGTGCGTCAGGGCTTGCATCGCACGAGTATTATCTTCGATGAGTTGGTTTGTTCGACTCGTGCCGAATCCAAATTCTTCAGGATTGTCATGCATATGTTCCAGCCGAGCGAGTCGCGTAGAAGTACGCGCTACCGTCCAACTGAGCCAGATGGCCCATGACACAACAGGTGTGGCTAATGCGAGTAATAAATCCATTACATAATATGCCAGTTAGAACCATCGCAGACGAGTGTCACGCTCTGGTATTGTTGATTGATGATATATGTGGTTGCGCCGTCAATGGTCTCTGAGGAGTTGCCATCAATCGTCAGGACGTTTGCCGCGACAGTTTTCTTGATGTGAACAATGCGTCCCGCATTCCCTGATGATGCATAGAGCGTAATGGTGACATCACCGCCAGCGGTGCTGACTTGGATAAATCCTGTTTTTCCGGCATCGCCGGTGGTCACGGTATAGTTTCCGGTTTTGGCAAGCATCGTCGCTCCGCCAATCCCGGTAATATTTGACCCATCCACACTGGCAAAATAGGTTGTGCTGATGGCGGGAATTTTTCCGGTACCGTCAATAATTCCCACATTTCCAGACCCGGCCTGAACTCCTGCTACCACGTCAATGCCACTGCTATCGACTGACATCCGAAGTGCCCCGCCAGTGGCAAACGCCACGGTGTTGGCCGAGGAGAAATACATGCCGGTATCCGTATCACCAACCGTCGAAAATGAGGGATCGGCAATGGCTCCCCCATCGGCGGAATAGACATTCGTGGCGAGGTAATCAGAAATATCGACGCCATCAATCGTTTGGTCGGTACTGACCGTAATGGTGCCGGTAATCGCCCCCCCTGTGCGGTCAAGCGCATCACTGGCGAGGTCGCTAAAGTTCGTATTGAACTGTGTCGCGTCAACCGTGTCACCTGTTGAGAAGGTGTGCGTAACGGTAATCTGGGCACTTGCAATTGACGGAATCAACAGGAGTGCAACAGCGAGTAACTTCTTCATCATGAGGACTGCTCCACAGTGAGTAACAGGCGACATACCTGATTTGCCAAGGAAGACCGGAGCACAATGTAATCACTGCCCCATGCTTGGCGACCGATGGCGTTATCGCGGTAAATAGTTCCATTCCCTTCGATACTGACCGGAATCCACCGAATGCCTTCGGTCGGACCAGACAGCGAATGTGGAATAATATGGTCGGTGTTTGCCGTCCCGAAGGTCACATCGACATACTCAAAGGAGGCAAACGGTGTAAATTTTGATGGCATTCTAGCCGCGCTCGCTCAGGGTCGTTCCACGAATCCCGACATTGAGCAAGACCATCTGTGTGTTCGGTTCTCGATTACACACACGCATGGAAAAAGATCGACCGCTGCGTCCAACCCTGACGCGCACGGGTGTGGCTTTTGCGGACCCAAAGACCGCTTCCCCAAACTCGGCAGTGCCAAAACGTGCAAGGGTCGTATCGGTCGCCAAGATGGTGGTGGAAGCTGTGGGCACATTCCCTGGGTTGTCCACGAGATATTCAACAGTAATAGTCAGGTTGCCGGTATCACACAAGGCATTGATGTAGGCTTCCTTGTAGCGTTTCCGGCGAAAGGGTTGCGGAATCCGATGCCCTTCCGGTGTCGTAACATCATTGGAATGTGCCAGTTCCCAACAAAAGTTCGGGGAGGCAATGACGTAGGTGAATGCGGTGGTTGGGTTCAACGACCAGTTATTCGCTAACGTCAGGACCGTGCCCGTGCTGGAGACAATGCGATTCCGCTGCACGCGATTGTCCTGCGAGATGGCGTAGACGTAGAGTTCATCCAGTCCGGCATCGGCGGTATCGAAGGTTGCGGTACTGTCCACGAGTGTTCGGGCGGCTGATGTTTCAGATGGTGCGCCTTCTAACGTAAAGGTAGTGCCCCCACTTGTGGTGCGTGCCCCATCCTGATTGCCACTCCACATACGGAACAAACGACCTTTGTAGTTCCCGATGTGGACGAATGGCGTGTCGTTCGTATCATGCAGCACAGCTAATGCACTGACATCCATTGGGTCCCACTTGCCCTCCCACACACCTAAGCGGTAGTTGTAGGAGAGAATGGCGGAGTTGCGTTCTTGTCGTGCGCCATCGACGACTTCAGTGACAGCCCACATAATGCGTTGGCGTTCAACATCGGGTGCCCCGACAATAAATCGTAGCTTCTTGAAATTTACAGCATCTTCACCAACAAGGTTAGAGATGTCAGGGTAGGCGAGTGGTTGTGGTTTCCCACCCGGTTTCCACGAGTAGGGACCATACTGACTCCACCAATACACGGTGCCCTCTGCCGAGAACAAACTGCGTTGGGCAATCATGCCCACGGAATCATCAATGAGTCGGACTTCCCAACTATTCGCATCGGTGCCGACTAACGCATACGTTGAGCGTTCCTTGAAGATGGCTAGGATATTCTCGGAGATAGACTTAATGCCAAGAATACGCTGCCCATCGTCAAAGGCGACTCGCTCGAAATCGTTTGTCGTGTCGAAGGCTTCTGGCTTCCCGACACCGGAGTAATATAAATCGATACCATCCGTCGCAAACATCCGAGAGAGATGTTCGGCAATCGCCATCGTGTTCGCGGGGGGTGGCTCGTTTTCGGTCAGCCCTGGGACTTTGGCGGTGAGATTATTCAAGTCTGTTGTTGTATCCAGATTGAATGTCCATGAATGGTTTCCCCCATCAGTGGCCCATCCACCATGGGCTGCTGCGTAGGCATCTCCATCGTTGACCGTCATATCATTACTTGTCAGACGAAAGAAGTCTGAGGTCAGGGAGGTCAACCGTGCATAAATACGCACATGGGTCACTTGATTATCAAAGGTTGCAGCAGCGTCAGTCACTTCAGCAGCAGCTACCGTAATGGTAATTTTCTTCGACGACACTGCTAATGCCGTAGAAACAGGACTTGGCGAACTTTCGTGTCCGGTATTGCTGTTATAGAGTGTGAGCTTGAATTCGTAGGTGCCACTTGGATCTCCGGCGACACCAGAGTCTGCGGTAGTCGGTGCTGCTGGTGCCGAGAGACCAAACTTGAAGACATTCGACCCGTCATACTTTCGAGCTTCCTGCCCGTTGACAATGAAGCACAAGTTGTTCATGGTCTCGAAATCAGGAAGATGTCCATCGTTATCCCCAACAACTTCTGATGGTGGACTGCCTGACTCAATCGGCTCAGAAGTAAACGGGGCGGCGATGCCAGAGTCAGCGGATTCCCACGCTGCTCCTGCTGAGTTGAGTTTCGAGAGTCGTCCGGTGTCGGTCACACAGAGTTCGTGATTCGCATACGTTGACCCGGAACGACGACGATAATGATACAGCCCTAAGATAGCGGGAGTACCGGATTCTGCGGCGGCGGTAATGACATCGCACCCAAGGCGTTTGGCGGGTACCGCCATCACAGGGTTGGAGCCGACATACAATAAAGCCGCATTGGTCGCATGAGGAGATGCCTCATCAGGCACCTTATCTTCACGACCACCGGAAACGACTCCCCGTTCCCACGAATTATAATCTTTACGAAAACGCATTATTGGCGGTTGAGATATTCCTTCATGCGGTCAGACAGTTGAATACCAGCAGGGAGACCTGTGGCACCTAACGCTGCTCCGGCAGCGGCTCCAACAGGTCCTGCCGTGAGTCCGCCAACGGCTCCTCCCATAGCTCCCCCATGGAGCATTCCGAGAGCCAGTTGAGGATTCGCTTGCATCCATTCTTGGACACGATTTCGTCCCGGCGTAAACAGCGCACCGAGCTTTTCTCCTGATCGGCGTAGTGCCTCACCATGCTTAGGCAAGTTCTCCTGCAACCGTTCCCCTATCCCCATGATGGCTCCACCAATATTGGGGTCTATGCGTTCGTTCATGGAATCGGGAATCCGAGGTGTTCCGAATTCCTGTTCTTGGGTGATCGGTGGAATTCCTCCTTGCGCTTGTTGCGGCATGGGCGATAGAGATGGTTCGGAGGGAGCATGTTGAAAGTCTGGTGATGGACGCGGAGGCAGCGGTTGCTGCATACGGAGGTATGACAACAGTCGTGGGTCCACCGGAGGTGGTTTTGTAAATTGTGGACCGGGAATTGTATTCGCTCCCGATTGCTGCATCATTTGCTCGCTGGTCATCGGACCTTGTGCTACGTCCTGTGCAGCAAAGGCTGGCATCATCGCTTCACGTGGAAGTGGCATCGGACCACGGAAGTCAGCAGGAGGTGGTGGTTGGTTTGGAAGACCGTATGCACTTCCTAATGGGTCCGGTGCTCCCTGAGCCGCCCCAAGTAGTGTTTGCACGAATGGATGCTGTGCTATATCTCCTGGTGGATAATTAAGATATTGATGTTGGCCCTCTTGGGGAACACGTCCATGAGCGAATGGTCCTGGGACTGAGGGATAATATGGATTTCTTTCTGCCATTAGATTGTCCTATCGAGCAGTGACATCTTTCATGTAGCGTGCTCGCGCACCTGGGGTTTGTCCTTCAAGGAAGGTTTGCTGGAGCCGTTGTTCCCACTCCCGTTGCTTCTGTACCCAGATGGGTTGTGGCTGCACCTCGTCATAGGCACACAACGTCAGGAGGGTGTCCCAGATCAAAATGCGGGAAAAGGGGTCGGGGATGTCAGGGATATCGTTGTTGTCTGAGAGCTTGACGGGTTTGCGGTAGGTCGCGTATTCAATCGTATCGGCTTGTGCCGGGTCTCTCAGGAGCTTAATCTGTGCGTAGTTCTTCCCGTAGTCGGCGGTGCCCAGTGAGAGCATCGTGTTTCCGGCGTTGTCACGCACGGTGAGGGTTCCGGCAAAGGTGCCACTCTTGGTGACCTTGAGGATCTTCTTATAGCTAGTGGAGGACGCCACAGCGGTGGTACCGTCCGACCCATTTGAGGTAATGGTCTCGGTGGTGATGACATCACTGCCATCGAGTCCACGAATGATGACATCCTTTGATTGGTCAGCAGAGGCACTACTGAGAATGGAGATGGTGCCGGTGGTGGAGGGTTGGGCCGCGACGGGTGAGGGTTTTGTCCAGTGCCAATGGTATTTGGTGAGCGGAGCATCGTAGTATTCCCGTACTGGGACTTCGACCATCTTGCGCTCTTCGGTCGCATTGTAAAAACGATGCAGCCGTTGCACATCCTCGGCTAAGGGGTAGGAGAGTTGTCCACTGGCAGTGGTAATGGTATAGAGTTCCTCAGACCGCATAAACGACCACCGCTGTTGAGCACAACGGAGGTCTTGGGAATCATTGACAAAATCTTTAATGAGGGTGAGGAGGTTACCTGTCTCACCAGGATTATCCCACATCAATAAGACTTGGTCTTGGATGTCTTTGAAAGTCAGCATCACTAATTGGGTTCCTGTGGGCGACTCGTCATGTGGTCAAACGGTTTTTCGACCGCATAGCCGCTATCTTCGATGACACCTTCCTTAATGAGAAGGTCAATCATGTCTACACGTCGAAGGGGATTGCCGTCTTGGTACACATCCGTATGCCGGAAGAGGTACTGATCAGCAGGAGAGATTTTGGGGAGGTGGGCTAATGTCCATGAGACCCACACCCCCCACACGAGAAGAATAACGAGGATACACAATTTCCATTCTTTTTGCATATCCTAGTATATGACGACTACGACGAGGACACAGGTTGTGTCGTGAAGAATCGAATGACGACGTTGGCAAGCGCGAGTGCTTGCGCGACCTGTACGGGATTATTCCATTCAGACACCGTGGCAAGCACGGCAGCAGCGACGTTCATCCAGACGGTACGACTCTTCCAAAACGGTTTTGGCATCTTTGGCATACTCCTTACCCTTCTACGTATTTTTCAAACAACTCATCGATTTTTGCGGGTGCCGACGTTTCGAGTCGTTTGATGTGAAAATCATTCACAATGGTTAGTATTTCTGATTTCGCATCAGTCACACTGGTTCCGGTTTTTGCGGCGACCCATAGGATAATGGCTTGCGTCACGGCATCGTCAATCGACACCATCGGGGGATCATTTTCAAAGTGAGACATTACACAGTACCTCGTACTTTATAAACACTCCATGCCCACTTTGTGACTCCTGATGACCCGTTTTGTCCACGCATGGCGAGTGTCCAATCAGCGGTCCACGCAGTCGATACCGAGTGTGCCGGTCCTATTGCGTTACTCCCATTTGGTATGGAGCCAATGGTAGTCGTGTTGGTCCCATCAATTCGGAGCATCGACAGTCCACTTGCTGATGTGCCAGCAGTTAAATTATTTTCCGTGAGTCCGCCACACTGCGCGGAATCTGTGTCATTCCAAAGCCGAGGATCTATGAGATTTGCGGTTGTGACGGTGAGCATCCAATATATAAAAAGGCAATCCTTCGCGGTGAGGTCACGAATCCCCACCGTGTCAAAATTGTTATCCGAAGTCGTATTGTTACTCCCCTCATTGGCCTTGAGGAGTTCCCACCCTGTTGGGTTATATGCCATGATTATGTCCCTGCTGTGATAAGCGCAACACACCCAGAGTGCATATCTATTCCAAGGTTCGCATTTGCCGTTGCGAATTTGACCTTCACTATTGGAGTACACGCATTACTAAAATCAATACTTCCTGCCGATTTAATATTACCGTTGCCGGGATTGCCGAATACACCTCCGCCATGGCCGATAGATTCATCCCCCACCGACATATAAATCTCGTCAGCATCCTTTCGCTGAAATATAAATTGCTTTGCCTGTGTTCTCGTTGCAGCAGGAGCCTCCCACGTATGGTTGCTCTGGTGCGCTCGATACGTCCCGCTCTCTTCTAAACCGAGGGATAGCTGAACTGTTTGGTTCCCTCCCGTCTGGTTGTTGACCGTATACGTACACCAAATTATCAACACACTCCCAAGCGTGAAATCACCGGCACCAATCGCCGTGCTTGTGAGGACAGTGGTATCTGTCGTTGAATTCACTAGATCTGTGAGAGTGGTGGCATACGTTGTCCACGGCGAAGTCGTTCCTGCTGTATTCCACGCCCCATCGCCGCGTAAAAATGTCGCACTGCTTGCGGTGCCACTTCCGAGTCGGGCCGTTGGGACGGTGCCTGATGACAATGCGCTGGCGTTGAGGGTCGTGAGATTGGCTCCACTGAGGTCATCGATAATCGTGGTACTGAGTGGGCCACTCAGCTTCCCGTCTACGCCCACTAAGGCTACATCTCCAGAGCCTATTGTGAGGCCACCCGTAACATCGAGGGCATCTGCATCACTTGAGGTCACGGTCACCTTCGCGGGAAGGCGTGCAGCCGCGAGTGTGCCGGATGAGATGTTTGTGGCGTTCAGTGTGGTAAGGTTCGCTCCACTCAGGTCGTCGATGATTGTCGAGCTTATTGGTCCTTGAATTTTTCCGTCTACGCCAATCAGTTCAACGTCGCCTGACCCGAATTCTGCTCCGCCGGTTACGTCAAGAGCTTCGGCATCGGTCCCGGTAATATCAAGTGATGGCTTAACGCTATCTGATGGTTTGAATTGGGGCATTACTTACCTCTCATAAGTGACGTGAAGTTCTGCACTCGTTGATGTCGTACGAATCGCACGAAAGGCTTTCATCGCTGACATATTGGCAAGCTCAATCACGGACCCTGCGTTGGCGAGGTGTCCGACAGTGGTGGTGGGGGCGGTGCCATCGATGGTCCAGCGAAACGGGGCAGTCTCTGTGGTAATGAGAATATGCCGTGCCGGACCCTGAATGTGCTCCGCGACACTCGCCGTGTTCAGGAGTTTTGCTGCGGTGAAGGTGACCCCACCCGATGTGGCATCTACCGTGAGCTTCTCGTGGCTATACGGAGTAAGATACCCCGATACAGATTGTGAGTATTCCATGAGTTACCTTACCCATGCGTGTTCTTTGCCGGTATAGCCCACGCTTTGGATATCAAAAAGTTTACCGAAGTTGTCGAGTCCGGCGTCATCGACTTTATTCATCGCATCGTTGTGCATGGAGTGTTCACGACGGGCATTGTCTGCGAGTACGCGCTCTCGTACGCGGTGTACTCCACCTGTCAAGGGGTCTAAAAATCGTAAATGTTCTATCCACACTTCTGAGTCGATGGGATAATACGCTGCCCGATAGCGTCCTTCCCGTCCTGCTTTTCGGCAGGTCGGACAGACGGTTTCTCGTGTTTGTCTGATGGGCACATCGAGTGTCGTGCCGTCCACGGGACAGGGCATACGAGTACCAGGTCGTATGGAGAAGACAAACCCAAAGCCATCACGAGCTTGGATATAGGCATCGTCATTTGTGTCATGGGACCCGTCAGGACGTGTTGGCGGTTCAAGGACCTGACCGGGAGCGAGCTTCTGTTCTACCAAAAACTCGCCGCCCCGGTTCCCTGTCCACCGAACGCGAAAACGTCCGCCGAAGTCCCGCTGGAGTCGAGTGTGCACCCACGCGGGTATGGTCATCGATTAGCGACCTTGTGATGTCACAATGTAATCAACGGTGACGGTTCGTGATGTGGCTGTTTCTGCGAAGGCACACACGACTGGACAGAGTGCCGTCGAAACGGTAACTGCCGAGGCTTGCGGGTCTCCAACTTGCGTGCCGTTGACGTAGTATGTCGCTATCCCATCCGAATCAACCTTGACACCTAAACGAATATAGGTATCTGCGACCGGGGCCTCCCCGGTATTGATTTGCGTTGCATCCGTACCAGCTTTAACACCTTGCCCCCAGAAGTTATCTGTTGTGGCTCCTGTATCAAACAGGATGCCAACACCATCAGTAGCAACAGACGTTAGCGTGGTTCCGGCTAGGGTAAAGGGCATTTCCAGTGCCGCAGACTGATCGGTGAAACCAGCAAAGAGCACGACATCCGTGATGGCCGACAACTTGAGTCGCGTTTCAAAGAAGAGTTCTCCCTGATTCGCTTTCCAGTTGAGGTCACCATTGATCTGGGTGCCGTTGACGGCGACGGTGGTGGTGCCATCGTTGCCTGTGACCATTGAGAGTTCACCACTGACACCAGCGGTCGCAGCGGTAACTGGGTCAGCGGCTTGCGCGTCAGACCCACTAAAGACTGCCCACACATCTGTGCGGAGGGTGTCACCGAGGAAATCATCGAACTGCTCAACGTAACTGGCTTTGTAGCGGGTCGCAAGCGCGACGAGGTCACCGGGTTTATCGGTATGCACATGGCCGACTGCCGTGTTGACACCCGCGTTGCCGTCCCATTCAAAGCCAGCGGTAAACGGACCCCAGGTGGCGCGTGCATCTGATGGAGCCGTTTTCGATGTATCAATTTTCCGAATCTTATTCATAACAATACTCCAGACACCACCTCGTCATCACAGAGGCTAGATACGATGACTCTGGTGGGCCTAGAAAAAAGAAGAGATTCTAGCATCCCTTATTATACTACTGGTTGATCCCGCGAAGCACGCCCAGACCGTTTCGCGCTACCGTGGCGATGTCACCATAATGGAACATGGTGGCTTCATACGCATCGGTATTCGCAACACGACTGAGGACGGCACCGTCATCATCCATCCAGTCGAAGTCACTCATACGGCAAATCCGTAGAGCCTCCGGCACGATGAAATACAAACGGTTGTTCCAGCATTCCACGTCAGCAACGATAGGAATCCCGGAGAACTCCACGCCTTCGTAGCCACCGTCTAGCTGCATCACGTTCACCGCACGACGTTCATTCGCACAGAGTTCGTAATATTTATCAACCATGAAGTGGTTGGCAAGGATGAACTTGATGTCTTCCTTGTCATAGGAGGAGTTCTGAGCAATCCGCGAACACACTCGCTGGAGGAGCGGGAATCGCAGGTCTTGGTAGGTGGAGCCGATGTCAGCCCCTACCACCTGTGACTGCCACCATGGGTTCCCTGCAACAGCGATGCTGTGGAGGTTGCCCAACGGCGGATTGGCATTGTTGACAATACCAGCGAGACCAGTCATCTGGTTCCCAAGGGTGTCTTCCAACACGAAGTAGTCACCATCAGCAGCCGACCCACTCAAACTTGCGCCGAGTGTTGCGGCATAATTGGTGGCGGCTTCTGCGCCAAGCGTGACCGTCACACTGTTATTGAGGATGGTCGAGTCATCACTCGCATCAATCAAGTCACAGGTGGTGGCTTTCGGTTGGAGGTAGACAGACGCATTCCCCTGATTATCGTCTACGGTAATAGACGTACCAGAACCAGTGGAGTAATGCGCGAGTGCGTCACGACCGTCGCCATGGGCCTGACGGTTCGCAGACTTCTTGGTGTCGCGGACTGCGCCCGTGACTTCCGACCGGACGGCGCGAATAAACGCACCGGCATCGGATTTGGTCGCCCGAATGACCTGACCAGAAATCTGAATGGACGTGTAGATATACTTCGCAGCGACGACCGCAGCGTTGTAACCCTGCGAATCCTTCGATGGAAGTGTGCCTTCTTCAGCACGACCCGCACCAGCCTGTGTATGTCGACTGACATGTAACGGCACCGTGAAGTTCTTACCTTCAACATTGAACTTCTCGTGTCGTTCCAGCCGATTCCACAGAATGGTCGAGTTATTTAACAAACGACGGAGCGGTGGAAGGTAAAAGACCTTCAGCACGTTACTCGCCGTTGTTAGGTTCATGTTAGCCATGATGACCCTTTTCTGAGGTTATGAACCAGTTAGCCGCCCCGGATTTGTGACGCCAGCCATGCCTCGGCATCTTTGTCGAGGTCTGACCAGTCAATCTTCTTGCCCTTCCCGTATGATTTCGCTTGGGGCAAGACCGGAGTACCACCTGCTGGTTCTATGGATTGATTGGTGACCTTGGTAGCACGCACAGCGTCTACCTTGGCCTGTTCTTTGTAATGCGACTCCAAATCACCGGCGAGTTTCGCACCAGCTTCCTTCATCGCGTTAACCATTTCATCGAGCGTCTGCGGGTTGGCTTCAGCGGCCATTTGCCGAATTGTCACCTCTGCGTTTGGCAATTTTGTCAACACAGCATGATTTTCGGTGATCGCCTTGTAGGTGGAGTTCGACGTATCTTCCAGTTTCTGATACTGTCGAGCCGCCTCTTCACGCGATGTGGATTCTTGGATGCGCTGATTGACCCGATGATCGAGTTCGTTCAACTTGGCATTCACCGACTGCTCGACGGCACCAAACGTGGCGACTTCGTCGGGAGATGGTGGCTGTTGATGCTGTGGCTGTCCGCCCATACGGGCTTGGGCCAACCCAATCAATTGTGCGGGGTCATCAAGGAGCTTCACGAACGCTTGTTCACGTGCCTGAAGCTGTGATGCCGATTGCTCTAATTCACGATTACGCGATGCAAGTGCTTGCGTCTTCTGGGTGTAGTCTTGTTGTCGCTGGATGCCATCACGCACATCCTTCCACGGTGCCTGTTTGACTTCACCACCTACGCGGTATTCCACGAGTTGGTCGTCATTCAGCGATGCCGGTTCAGGTTGTGGTGCTGACGAGTCGGTTTCCGATTCACTGGATTCCTGCGGCGTATCCGAGCTACTTAACTCTTGGATTTGCGCCTCAGTGGGGTTGGGTAATTCTTCTGCCATGTTATCGAACACTCCTATTGGGTGGTGTGTGGGTCCACATTACGCGGGACCCGGTGGTGGTGGTGGGCCTTGTCCTTGTGGTCCCGGTGGCGGAGGGGGTTCCGCTGGCGGAATCATGCCGGACTCAATCAAATGAAATAGCCGATATTCCTGCGCCAATTCAAATGCGCCTACAGGATTCAGGAATTTCATATGAAGAATAATATGTGTGATGAGGGCGAGTCGCACCTCATCGGTGAGTTGTTGGGCAGCGGGACCCTTGAGTTCTTCGGTGTGGGTCTCGTAGTGCACCAGATGATTTTCATAGAATTGTGGGATCGCAATTTGGCGACCCTCAAGGATTTCATTGTTCTCGTGCTGTGCCATCTCCTGATCGAGTGCGGCACGTTCCATCGCTTCTTCCATCCCGTTCATATCAAGCGAGGTCAGGGTGCGACGTTTGACTTCTGGGTCCATCGGATCACCGAGAAGCCCTCGGTCGTATAGGTTAAGCGTTTGCTCAATCTTGGTGGACTTGAGGCCAGCCATCGCACTCCCGACCTGCACACGAATTGCGGCATGTTCATCCACTTGAGAATTGGAGAACTGATACATCTCAGGAATGGAGTTCGGTCCCGCGAAGCTCAATAAGCGTTCGACGGTATAGCCCACTTTCATCATCCGGCGGAACTTGAGGGCGGCATCCTGAATGGCAAGTTCGTAGCCTCGTCCATCGGGAGCATGAACATTATCGGAGGCTTCCTGAAGGAGATTCGTCTGGAATCCACTCTTGGCCTGTCCGGTTTTGCCCTCAAATGACGGGAAAATCTGCGAGACATCGTCGAACTCCCCTTTCAGGAGGTCGGCCATGCGCCATGCGTCCGATGCGATATTCCCTGGGGTGACGGGGTGTGGCTCCGGCATCCCTGGGATATAGTTCCATTCGACAACTTCTCCGGCGGCGTTGACGAGGGCTTCGTCGGGAATCTGTGCCTGTTTGGGTACCATCCACTTCGGATGGATATTCATATCGACCTGTTCTTGGAGATGGGAACGGAGGTCATTGTAGGCCCGTTGAATCGGAATGAGTTGCTCGACAAACGTCGAGGTCCAGAACTGTCCGACATCTAAAACATCGGTAAATTCGATGACGGGGTAGGGATTCGGCATATCATGGAAGCTATACGGGAGTTCTTCTTCGTATTTAACGACAATCTCTCCTGCGACAACTACATATCGTCCATTGGGATACTTCCCTGTGGGACGCATGAAATGTTCCTTGACGAGCACCTTATCCGGCTCATTATTCGACCCCTGACCTGCTGATGCCGCGAGCGCGGAGATTCCGCCGAGCGGTCGACTGCTCAGGGACGCAATTTGCCGTTCAAATTCAAAAAACTGTGACTGGGCTGCATCGCCCTTAATGTCGTCTGCATGTTCCGGGTAGCGTGCCTTGACATCCTCAAGGTCGCGTACCTTGGCACGCATAATTTCCGGTTGGTCTGCGAGTCGTGAGATGCGATTGTCACTCGCCAAGACCTCAAAGGCGTTGCCTACTTCGACTTCGATGTCTCCGAGTTGGGCATCTTCGACAGAAAATCCCGTAGGACTTGACTCATCATCCAAACGCACAGGGACCATCTTAGCGTTGTCCCAATGAAACCACCAAAAGGACTTTCCACATTTCGCGGCCCAGAGGAGGGCGTCGACGTATTTGGTTTCAAGGTTGCCTTTCTCCCAGAGATACTCTAGCGAGCGTTGGGTCGCTTTCGCGTCCAGTCGGTCCTTGCGCTCGTTGGTGAACGGGATAATTAACGGGCGTGGGCGAGACTTGGCAAACTTGGCAAAGCGTGTCTTGACTTTTGCTCCGGCGCGATTGATCGAGGCGCGGTGCTTGTTGATTGGCTCTTCCAGTTCATCGATGGATCGCACCCGTCGCCACAAGGGTTCGTTCTCATCGGTCTGCTGCCCACGAATGAATGCCGCGTTGATGAACCATTGGAGTTCATGCGGTCGACGGTCAGCACGCCACTCCTCAAACTTGCGGTTCACTTCACTAGCAACTTTGGTGAGGTCGGGACCTCCGGGAACTTCAATTTCGACCTCTGTGGTCGATGCGGCTGTGCTTTCTGGTGTGTCTTCAGCCATTACATATTCTCAAGGACCCACTGAGCCTGTTCTGTCTCAGTGCCTTCCAAGGGAAATCCCTTTCCTTCCAAGAATTGTCGGTTTTCTTTTTTAATGTCCCGTGTGTAGCGTTGGGGTTCTTCGGGCGTTTGGAACATTTGGAGGTAGGACCCAAGAACCTTGCCCTGAGATTCGCACACTTTAGCGACCTCATTTGTGGCATTCATGACGGAGTTTTGGGTTTTGCCCTGTTGCTCAATCACGATATTCAAAAGGGCGAACAATCGTTCGTCCCTGCGCGTATTCTGTCGATTTGTATCCCAAAGAGCGATCCCAACAATGACGATGGTTAGCCCTAAGACGAAGTATTCAAGCATTCCGCTTCATTACTTCCTACGACGATTTCTCGATTTCGAGGTCACCCGAAGATTTTTTCTGGAGTTATTGCGTGGATTGCCGTCCTTATGGTCGACATCCTTGCCATCACCCTTTTTCACCAGTCCGAGCTTACTGGCCGTAGCTCGTGCTGAATTTCGTGATGCTCGATTCTTCTTTTGCGTGCTCGACCCGTGATATGTATCGTATTCACGGCGGTAGTTTCGCTTAGTCTTCGACACGTTTTTTAATGATGATGCGAAGGTCACCCTGACGCTTATGTGAGTCCGGTGAGCATTGATTCATCTCTGCCGGAGTCACACGCACCTTTGTGGGTTTAGGTACAATCGTATCTGCCATTTCGACCATTATACCATATTAGGTAGTCTGTGTCAAGAGGGTAGTCTATTTAGTGCCTTGTGGCTGACCACCACTGACGCTTCCGGCTCCCACGGATGACGAGTTGGGTTTGTTGGTATTGGGCTTTGAGGGCATTATCTTCTCCTTTGTCGTTTCCGACGTTTCCGAATGATTTGTTTCATGCACTTGTCATGTGTGCTCAGTTCTTGGACATAAGCAGATGAGTCTTTGGGCACGACTGGCACAAGCCCAATAACTTTGTTGGCGCACAACACCACAACTGTGGCGAGGTCGTCATGGTTCCCGACTCGCGCACCAATGCGGATATTACCGCCCGATCCGACGTGTTTTTCGATACCGAGGAGTTCTTGTCGTTGTTCTTTATTATTAAGGAGGCGGACGCGGTCTGTACGGAGGAGCGTTTGGAATGACCCATAAATCTTCGCCTTACTGTTCGCGGTGAAGTCCTGCCCCTGAATCACAAAACCGCGATCAAGGGCGAGTTCCTTCAGTGCTTCCAACTGATACTGGTCAGAGTAGACATTTACGACATGGTATTCCTTAATCTTCTTTGCGATTTCATCGAGGATGACGGCGGGATTCAGGCTGATATGCTTTTCGGGTTTCCAGCTTTGCACCCAATCCTGCACGAAGCCTCGGTCGGGTTCATAGTGTCCGATACAAAAGGCGAACTTATCTTTTCTGAATGCGGGGTCGAGGGCGGCGACGTAAAAGGGTTTCGGGTCTTCGGGGTGACTTGGTCGTGGGAGGGCTTCTCTCCAGTGTGGGGCACCTTTCATGGCATCGTTCAAGAGGGTGTCGGGGAACATCCCTGAAACGGCATCCACAAACTGAGCACGCACTTCTCTGATATAGGCGTCGGGGTCCTTGAGTTGGGTTTTGGTGAACCAACGTCGGTCGAGGATGGGGTTTTCTATCGCTGGTGTGGGGGCATGAAAGACGACGGTTTGGTGAAAGCGTGCCTTGTCTTCATCATCACTGGGGAGTTTCGAGCCATTTGTTCCGGCGTTGTGTGCTGCCCAGAGTATACCCTCTTTACTCCACGGTGTCGAGGCTCCGAGCAGTTTGTGGTCAGGAAATTGAATCTGCGCGTATTCGACCGCACGAATGACCTCGTAGTCGGGGTTGGCGGCTTCTTCCTCGGAATACCAGAACCCGACCTCATCACAGGCGACAATCGGCACCGCGAACCCACGGAAGGACCGACGTGTCGGCGGGGAGGGAGCGAGCACATGACCGTTCTTGAGGAGAATGCCGTCCGCGTTGGATTTTTCGACCTCATTTTGGAGGATGGGCGATTCATCAAAGATTCCCATCACAAACTCATCAAGGATGGCTTGGGCTAATGGGAGTTTCTGGGCAACGATGAACGAGCGACACTTCTGACGCTTGGCGACATAGCGCATGTGTCCACCCATCGAAGTCTCGTAGGCGAGCACGAATGAGAGAAACTTGTCGGTTTTTCCGCTCCGACGACCGAGGATGGCCCACGCCGCGTGGAATTCATTTGGCGTGTAGGGCATTTCGTTGACGGGGGTGACCGGAAAGCCCAGGTCGTCAAATTTGGCTCCTCCTTGCAGGACACTCCAGTGGTAGCGTTCCTCCTCGGTATCGAGCGACAGGCCGTAGAGAGCCTTCAGCATGACCTGTTGGGGGCCACTGAGCGACACCCATGTTCGTTTCAGGAGGAGCGGTTCATGGATGGCTTCCTCAAAGGGAATCCGTTCGGCAATCATCCGAGATGGAGTTTATTGTTCAGTGCCATCTGTTGAACGGTTTGCCTGAGCGAGAATGTCGCTTGTCGTTCGGAGTCCATGATCTCCCCCTCGATTTTCTGTTTCCCCAATATCGTGGTCGCTTGATACTTCCCCGGTGACACTGTCGTTACTCGTGACGAGAAGTTGAGGTCCGGTGGGACGTTCTTGAACATATTCTGGTCGCTCTCTGATATAGCCAGTGAGAGATCGCTCACTCTCACCTGGGTTGAGGGGAAGAGGCCGATTCTGTCCGAGCAGGGTATGCGTGCCCTTCAGGATCTTAAAGGCTTCTCCGACTTTTGGATTCTCACTATTGAGTTCATGCTCCAGCTTCTTCTTGACGACATTGAGGGCCAGAGCCGTGACATCTTTGAGTTGATCGTTTAATTCGTCGAACATACCTGCTTCTTCAGCCGCCTTCATATAGCGGCTTACTGTATTGACACTGACCCCGAATTGCTCCGCGATTTTTGGGTTAGACTTCCCATGAAGCACCCGTTCGATGACCATAAGAGCCATACGCGCACGACGATGATCCGACCGTCGACGAGCCGAAGGCGTGCTCAGGCGGGGAGGAGGCTGGCTCGTCGAGGTCGAATCCATTCATATAAGGTGCAGACCCCGCCTTCATCATATTGTGTCTGCCTTTGCCCGGTGTTCAGCCTTATAGCGGCGTGAGGTACGGGGCGATTAAAGTTCACTATACCATATATTGTGGTTCTTGTCAAGTTTTGACACCGTTGGGAGCGTGAGAGTGCATTTCGTGTCAAAAACCTGCAAGTTGTTGAAAACAAGGGAGTTATGAAAGGGGTAAAAATAAGGTGAGGTCGAAAAATCGATGTCAAAATTTTCCACAAGATATAGTGTTCAAACGACCGTTTAACCACTACAGGTGGTAGAGGTGACGAGTCTTTGACATTTTGTGTCAAAAGAGGGCCATTTTGGTGTCAGGGATTAAGTGCCTGAAAACAAAGGAGTTATGGCGTTTGACAGGCTGTTTTCGCCTATCTATATATAGGTAAACCTATATGAATGGCATGTCTGATGACAAAGCCATGCCGAATTTTTTGCTGTGCGAATTCTATACCCTCTATTATATATAGGGGGTGGGGTCGCGTCGTGAGGTGGGGTGGGTCTCTTCTATTACTATCACATAGGGTGAGTAAACACTCACTTAAAACGTTCGTTTGACTTTCGCTCTACCTTCGCCCCTACCCCTATGCAGCGGAGTATCACTCCGTCGACTTGCGCTGATACCCTAGCAAATCCTGCATAACGTGGATTAGCATCTCCGCTTATATCAGTTATGCTTATAGGAGCATCAGGAGTTTAGGCCATCTGACCGAAAAATTTACTATCATTATTGAAAAGGGGCGTTACAGAAGATGCAGTATTAGTAGAAGAAGAACCTTAACGGCAATGGATGGAATCCACGTGAACCGTGTGGATTACTATCACGTCGCCTCTAAGTCCTTTATTTACAACAACTTACAGGG
>TARA_R110002020_G_scaffold2488_1_pt1 | contig 20518 bp, 29 predicted proteins | sample TARA_R110002020 | Tara Oceans TARA_R110002020 (sample SAMEA4396489) | marine metagenome | biome: Westerlies Biome; feature: [MES] marine water layer (ENVO:01000295) within the mesopelagic zone...; material: water (ENVO:00002006), including particulate matter (ENVO:01000060) such...
TGTGTTAGTGGCGGAAATTCCCACTCCAGCGGTAAAGGCCGTCGAGCCGTCCACAAGCGGCGTCGCATTAAATGAATTGGAAGCGCCGGTAATCTTGTCATCGTAGTCCGAAGCCCCGTAAGTACCTTGATCACTTACAATTTGGTGATTAATGGCGCCTGATCGGTTCTGGAACATGAGAAGAAACGATTGCATCTTCTGAGCGTCAATTCCCAATCCAGTCGCATTAAACAAGCCTACGGAGCTTAGTGATGCAGTTTCAGCAGCGGCGGCACTTGCAGCCGTCTTAAAACTTAGTTTCGTAGCATTATTGGAAGAACTGAAATCACCCTCCGACACAGCCTCAATGCCCGCAGCTACGAGAATAGCATCTGTTCCTGTGCCCTCATCGGGAGCTTGGAAATTGATCACGCCAAGTTTATCGGATGCCGCAATGTCCGTTTCACCGGTCTGAAGAGTTAGCACTACCGGCGTGTCATCACCCGTAGCCGTATTCTTCATGTTCACATTGCCCACGCTGGTAATGTGCATTTTTTCAGTAGCTGCTTCACTTGCAGCCGTCTTAAAGCTCAATTTTGTAGCATTGTTACTAGAGCTAAAATCACCCTCTGATATAGCCTCAATACCCGCAGCCACAAGAATAGCGTCTGTGCCAGTCCCCTCGTCAGGCGCTTGGAAATTAATAACGCCCAGCTTGTCTGCTGCTGCAATATCCGTTTCACCAGTTTGGAGAGTGAGCGTCACGGGCGTATCGTCACCCGTGGCTGTATTTTTCATATTCACATTACCCGTACTGGTAATGTACATTTTTTCTGTAGCGGCCTCTGAGGCTGCTGTCTTAAAGCTCAGCTTGGTTGCGTTGCTTGAAGAACTGAAGTCCCCCTCTGAAATAGCCGACACACCAGCAGCGACAAGAATGGCATCCGTTCCCGTGCCCTCATCTGGGGCCTGAAAATCTATCTGACCAAGAACATCAGCCGCCGCAATATCTGTTTCGCCAGTTTGAAGAGTTAAAACCAAGGGCGTATCATCGCCCGTAGCGGTATTCTTCATATTCACATTACCTGTGCTGGTAATGTACATTTTTTCCGTGGCGGCTTCCGAAGCTCCTGTCTTGAAACTTAATTTAGTGGCGTTACTACTAGAGCTAAAATCTCCTTCCGAGATGGCGGATATGCCAGCGGCGACAAGAATAGCATCGGTGCCGGTGGCCTCGTCTGGGGCTTGGAAGTCTATTTGACCCAAAACATCAGCCGCTGCAATATCCAGCTCACCTGTTTGCAAGGTTAGAACAAAGGGATTGCCATCGCCCGTTGCGCCAGCTTGTTTTAATTTCAACCCTGTATCTGCAACGTGAGTAATCGTAATATCGTTATCCGCTCCCATATTAAGAACGGCTGAATCCGATACCAGACTAAGATCGTTACCAATCTGTAAATCGTTTAAAGCGTCTGCTACAGCAGCACCACCCCCAGCACCGTCGCCATAGATAACCGCACTGTTGCTGTTTTGCACCGTAACATTGGCTCCACTGCCCTGTGAAAAAGCAAGCGAATATGGGCCACTTGATCCAGCGTCGGTGGTTGCGTTAATAACAACAAGAAATACCTTAGTGGTATTTGGCGCGATTGTGATCGTGCAGGCTTGACTTAGGGTGCCTGTGAACTTAATCACACGATACATGCCGTTCTGAAGGTTTTCAGTACCCGTCCCCGGGGAAGCCTCCCGAACAGTAAGCGTAGCCGTAGAAGCATCTGATAAGGCTACAGCAGTATACGCAACAATACGGTCTATAATATCCCAGTTATAATTAGTAATCGTACCCCAGGTGCCAGACTTTTCACCTGTGGTCATTTCCTCTATACCAAGAGATGTTGTAAAACTGCTAGCCATAACCCTATTCCTACGCTGCTATTTCTGTCCAGTCTGTTGATTGGCCCGGCGATACGCCCGTCCAATCTGTTGATTGTTCTGGGATAACCGTCCAACTTGTTGATTGGCCCGGCGAGACAATCCCCCATACCAATGCCAGCCCCACACCGCCGGTGGCTGAAACCCCCGTTACTTCCACTGTTTGGCTAATTGATACGGTTACCGACCCAACCGCCGATGTCCCCGCAACACCCGTTACGGAAACAGCCGCATCCCCTGTCGCCGTGACAGAGCCAACAGTGCCCGTTCCCGCAACGCCCGTTACCGAGACAACCGCCGTCCCCGTTACGCTAACGCTTCCAACAGTGCCCGTCCCCGCAACGCCCGTTACCGAGACAACCGCCGTACCGGTCGCCGTTACACTTCCGACCGCACCAGTTGCGGCAACTCCAGTTACGCCAACATCAACATCGGGGGCCTCTCCCCATATGCTTGAGCCCCAAGTGGAGCGCCCCCAACCACTTGCCATAGTTTAGGCTATGCGAATTATTGCATTTGATGCATCAGCGGCGGGGAATTGAACCGTAAAAGTTCCCGAGCTACTGGATTTGTCCGCTCCAAAATCGAGAACAAGACAAGAGGGGTCGCCACTCGCGCTATCATTATACAAGAGCGCGCCGCGCGCCGTAATTGTTGACGAAGTCCATTCCGAATCAGCGAAATCCGTTAAGGCCGTTGTCCCACTCGATGATGGATCAACTCTTGTTAACGAATTTCCTTTGGCGGTATACCCCGTTCCACTGTATTCATTAGAGGAAGTATACGCCGTGGTTGCGGCGGTAAAAGAGGCGCTGTTGGTATATAGAGCCAACCGAAACGTATTGCCGCCCGAGTTTAAAAAGTTATGTTTTGCTTCCATCAGTTCTTTTTTGAAAGAAGTACACATAAAGTTACCAGTAAACGCCATTTATCCTCTCCTCAAGAGATCACTTAAATCTTTGTAGCCGCCCGCGAGTGCAGTCTGAACACAAGTATCCCGCTCAGACTGCATAGCTTGGGATATGTAGAAATGAACAACACCCTGCATTTGCAGACGAAATGCTTTAGCTTGCTCACGAATAGCTGGCGGCGCATTTTCGCTGACATCAATCAACTTATTGCAACACAATTCAGTCAATTGATCCGCCGACAATCCTCCATTGTAGCTCGTCTCTACAACAACTTGAGGAATCTCTTTTGCTTCAAGGCCAATCATGCGGCCTGATTCGGCCCGGGCGTTACAGCGGGCTCTCCATTGCGATAGGAATCTCTTCTATCTGAGTACCCCCCAATCCGCTTCACGTCCTCAAGCGCCGCACTATATCTGCCCAAATATAATTGAAGCAAATCCTGCTCACCCTTCATAAACGTGTAAGCCTCCACCAAGCACCCGTAAAGAAGGGCAGGATCAACATTGTCCCCAAGCCATGTCGTGGTGTTGCTGGAAGAAAGACCTGTTGGGCTATATTTGTAGTGAAGCTCCGTTGTGTAATTTGCATCTGGAATAGGTGTCAGAATAAAAAAAGAATTATCAAAATGCCCATAATATTCTGGCTGTCCCGTCACATCTGTGTCGGGGTACGCTTCCCGCATAAAAGAAACATCTTTAGGCAAAAGATAGGTGTACTCATTCCCCGTACTGATCGTCGCCAATGATTTGGCAGAAAGAAAATCAGTTGGCTTGGCGAGATAGCTGTTGCCACTCGACATCGTCCCAGTAGCATTTTTATTAAAATAAGGAAGATCAACATCAAGAAGAATTCTGCGCTCTGTCTGAGCTATAAACTGATCAATCTGACCAACAAAAGTCGTTTCTGTATTTTCGGTGTAATCTTTAATCGCCTGCACAAGTGTTGAATAATTCAATTTGCCAACTCCTTGCTGCTTTCTATGCCGTTTAGTTCTAAAAGAGACAAAATATATTGCGCAAAAAGTTCCGCATGGGAGCCATCTGCCAATCCAGAAAACCTAACCCCAACCCCAAATCCATCACAGTCCCGCTCTATCGTGATTGAATAATCAATCCCGGGCTCCTCAGCGGCGGCCTGCATCAATCGCATAGACATAGAAGAGGGAGATATCATGTTATTGCAACCGTCACTGTTCCTACGTCACCCGTAGCCTGACAGCTCTCCTGTGTCGAAAAACCATATAGGCTTTGCAAGGAATTGTTGTCCCCAACAGGAGCCCAATTCCACACAATCGCCCGTTGTTCATCCAACCCCACGTCCGCTCTCGTAAATTGCAACGCTTGAGGATCACTAATAGGCATCGAACCAAGAAACAATTGGGGTTGGTCCTTATCAAGCATTGACCAATGAACTCTTAACCCCGTGTCTTTACCATCCTTTATTTGGGGATAAAGCTCATGCAATTTATGGGTTTGACCACTACGGTCACAAATTCCCAAAGCATATTTTCCGCTCGCGTAATTACTCATCACATCCACGCATAGCCACCGGGAGTTACCTGAAATCCAGCCTTCACCCTGTCTTCCTCGGCGCAATAATTAAATTGCTCCTCGTAAATCTGCTTCAGACCCTGCGTTCTCGCGGAAGATTCTGGTCTTTTCATCGAAATATAATATGCCAGACCAGCGGTAAGGGCCGGGAGCCAGCGCTCGGGGGCATCGTAATTATTTGAACCCTTGGAGCCCACATCCTCGATGCGCCTTATCCGCCAATAAACCAGCGCATAGGTCTGCACATCATCGGGAACGGGCCACAACGTATACTGAGGGGAGGTTGTTCTCTGGATATAAATCTGAAGAGGCTTTGCCTGCTGCAATTTATTCGGAAGAGACGCATAAGTGGATGGCGATATGCGAACAATAGAGGTGTCTGTCTGTGTATCCTCTCCCGCATCTGTGCGGATCATTTGATCTAAAAAATCTATCGTCCCAGATGGAAAGCTATATGTCGCCGTCCCTGCCGTAAGCGTTTGCGTGCCCTCGTCTATTGTCCATAAATTTAGACCACGATTAATCCACTCCAGAGACATCAGATCAAGACTACGGCGCGCAGACTTCAGATCATAGCCACTCTTCATCTCCAAGCCAGCACGCTCGTATGCCTCCTCGCAGACTTCGAGAATATCCAGATTAAAAGCTGATGTGCCGCTAGTAGCCATTAAGCATAAGTCCTCTTAACCGTCTTTTTAGCCACCTTTTTAGCCACCTTTTTAGTCTTCTTTTTGGTCTTCTTTTTCTTTTTCTTTTTCTCTGCCATAGCAGCAGCTCTTTTGCCCGCTGGAGTATATGGAAATTCCTTACCGTCAACTTTAGGCATTGCGATTTTCCTTGTTGTTGTGGATTTTATATTCAGGCAAACTCATTTCTTCTTGTGCCTATCATACCAAAATTTACTTGCTATTCTTAATTGAGTATTTATTGTCCTCATCAACTCCACTTCTTCTTTAATGATATTACCGTACCCAGTGCGGATTTCCGTGTCTTCTTCATCAACAAGTTTGTCCGATAGCTCCATGACCCTATCAATGTGGTCACAGCTATCAGGGGGTATGTTTGGCTTAACCAGACTTTCTGGCATTTTTTAACATTTCCATCTTTTCCTAGCTTGTCTAAGGCGGCTGTTGGGATTTTTAGCGGCCTTGGGAAATTTTTTCATTTGCCCCGCCGAGCGAGCGCAAAAAGATTTACGCCTTTTCGCAGCCTTACTCCCCTTTTTAACCTTACCCGTAACCGCTGTTTTTAATTTAGAACCGGGGTTGGCTTTACGGTAAGCGGCGACCCCCTTCTTTGTCATACCAGCGCCTTGTTTGGTTTTGCGGTAATTCGCGCCCTTCCCGCTAGTCGTGCGCCGAATAGGTTTTTCTTTCTTCCTTGCCATAACTATTCCAAGCGAGAAACAAGAAGACGCTCAAATTTCTCTTCCAAGCGATCAAATCGCTTCATCAGTTCCTTCATATCCTGATGAAGGTCATCCTTGGTTACATAAGCCTTGGCAATCTCTTCCCGCGTATCTGATATGTGGCCTCTTAATACATTAATCTGCACGCTAATGCTCCGCATCCACCACACAAAAGAGCCAGCCGCAACACTAAGGATTAAATTCCAGACAAAACTAGCATCCGACAACATCACATTTATGCATAATGTTTTGTTGCACGGATAACCACTAGATAGGAATCGCCAGAAGACGCTGCCGAACCACCACCAATGGTGGAAAGGGTTACGTCCCCCGTTGTGGTTGTGCCATATTGACGCAAGCCACCTACAGAACTGAAATCATGGTGCGTCCAGCCTTGGTCTAGGGGGATCGCCACCGTATCAGTGTCAGCATCATTTTTTAAGATAATGCCACTATTAAACCCATTTACCTGCGCCCAGATTTCCTGAATTGCCACGCCGTCACAGGCGTTTCCATTGCTGTCCGTTCCAAGGGCAGAGACGTCAATTTTGACTACATCTGCTTCCCCTGTGCCATCAGACAAGGAAGTAAGCTGAACCACCAAGTCCTTCTCACCGTCCTGAATTGTTGTAACTGCTACTGCATCAGCCATTCATTCCTCCAAAAATCAGAGGGGGGCACCGCCCCCCTCTCGTCATTTGTTACCGCTCAACAGCAGCAATGATATAATCCAACGTCATGGTCTTGGCAGCAGCCGCGCCATTCTGAATACCAAAAGAAACCGTAAGCTCCTCATCGTCAGGTACGTTCGTCAGGGTTGTTTGCTCTTCAACCTTCACGTCATCAACATACAACGCCACTGACCCAGAGCCAGCATTGCCATTGGGATTGTAATGAAAAGCAACCGTTACAAACGTGTCATCAGAAAGTGTGCTGATCGCGCTATTGCTTGTAGCGCTGCCGTCCTTCTCAATGTGGAAATCCAAACTGGCATCTCCATCATCTTTCATAAAATAAATGCCGTCAGACACAGCCAGTGGCGTGGTGTCTGTGATCTGCAATCCCATTACGATATCGGACTGGGTTGCATCACTTACCTTAAACCGAGCCTTGAAGAACATATTCTTCGTACTGGAATATTTAAAGGACTCTCCTTTAAGATTAAAGAAATCAGCATCGTTATCAGCGTCATCATTCGTAATGAGCAACGCCCCGCCCGCGACACTTGTGAGGGCTTCGGTTGCCGCGCCCGACCCAGCTTCTGTGGTGGTGATTGTCCAGTCGGCGGCGACATACATGAAAAAATCGTTCACATATGAATAATATTTAAATGGATCAAGATAGGGGTACTCAAAAAGAGGATTCCCAACTTCTTGGTTGGATACGCCATTCCTAAAATGTGTAGTTGCCATAACAGTTCCCTCCTTGGAACCAGCGCCTCAGCGCCATTATGTTGAAAAAGAGGGGGGCACCGCCCCCCTCTTATCGCAATTAGGAAGCGCCTGGAGAACCAAACACACCAAGCGGATCGGAAACGCCAAACGAATAGCGCTCACGAGCCTTGTACCTCACATTGCCGGTATTGAAATCGCCGTCCATTGAGGTGTTCATAGGTGATCTCTCAAAGTGCTTCAGACCATTTGGAACATCAGTGATCATCATCCACGCATTAGTATCCGTGAGATAATGGTTAACCCGATAACCCTCAGGAATCGTTCCGTTGTTCCTGATGGCATTGATGTCGTTGTCCGCAGTCGCTGGACGCAGATCGCTGTCCAGAATACGGGTTGCCACAAACATCAAATCTGGTGGGACAATCAACCGACGCGGGCGAGCCGCAATCAGAAGACTCCGCTGGTCCGTCCACTTGGCAATCTGAATGACAGCCGCCTCAAGGGAGGTCTCATTCAGGTCAGCCGCTGTGGAGGGCGTGTTGGAGTTGGTGCCACCAGACACGAGAGGGTGCGCGGTATTGAAAAGCGTTACACCGTCGCCAGAATTGTACGACCCAGAGGGCATACCATTGTTCAGGGGACTAGCAGCTTTAACCTGCTTGGTGTACGCCATCGCACGAGCAAGTGCCTTGGTATAACGGGCACTGAGGCTGTCATAGAGGTTATCCTCCATTGCTTCCTCGGTGATCGCAAAACCCATTGCAATCGTCTCGTGGCTATACCGTGCAGTATAGCTCTCCTGCGCGTTATCATACGAGATTGCAGAACCCTCGTTTTTGACAGGGGCCGCATCAAAACCGCTCAAGGCAACTTCTTCCTCGAAGCTACGCTCGGACGATTCAGTCTCGTACAATTCCTTATGCTCGTCTTCATACTTGGCATACTCCATGCCAAAGAGAGCATTTAGACCTGGCAGGAGTTCTTTTAGCATCTGCGCTCTTGAAATAGCCATTGCTCAAATACCTCCTATATGCCAGTCGTATCTTGCCATTGATGAGAGGCACAGGAGTCGCCAGTAGCGTCTCCACCAGAATTGAACTTGCAAAGAACATCCGTGAAGGAGTCCCCAACAGAACTATTCGGACCATCAACAAAGCCAATGATAAGAACGGGTAAGGTCTTAGTCGTCGCTATCGTAGAAGAATTGATAGCATTCTTACTATGACCAATTGAAGTTGAACCAGCCGTTTGAACGACCGCGACATTGTTGCCAAGAGCAGTTTGAGCGAGAGTCGCATTTCCCTGCGCCTGAAAAACAACATTCGGATCGTCAACGACATACGCCTTAATATCAGTTGCGGACGTAGAGGCTGTCCACATCTGAGAGTATGTCGGCTGATTTGTGTTGGGATCGGTATAACTACACCCAACAAAAATCCCCACGGGAGTCATTGTCGTCGTGCCACTATCTTTTTCAACAGTACCAGCCGCGACAACCTTGACCACATCCCCGTAGAAAATCGAAGTTCCATACGAATTGGTGACTTTCATATGACGAACTGAATCACTCCAGCTACCGCCACCCAAAAGACCAACTGGACGGAACCCATGTGGCGTTGCACTACTCGCCATATCGTTTCCTTCCTAAAGGATTGAGTTAAACCAAACAGAGGCGTTACTCAGGTTTCACACCCCCGCCGAAGGACACCTGTGTGCGAGACTCATTGAGTTTCGGCATACGAGGATCGTTGTCCCTCATATAATTTTGATCAACAGATTCCGTTTGTCTCTTTGACAGCTCGGCATAATACGCCTGCCTGCCGCGAACATTTTCTATGCTTGTTTTGCATAAAAGAAGACCGCCAACCTCAACATTTCCTTCAAACGTTGTTCCCCTATCTGAAGCAATCATTAATTCTGGATGGTCTTCTGCCCGCACCGGTTCCCATCCTTCACGAAAACGCTTGGATACATTTACTGCATCCTGCGCCCCCATTGTGGATGTCCTGATCCACCGAAAAACATAACCGTCTTGCGGCTCTGGATCGGGTAGAACTTGAGGTGGCTCCCATGCCTTTGTTGACTCGGAAGACTCACGGGTTTCTGCTTCTCTTGGTTTGCGCTCTGGTGCCTTAGTTTCAGCCATTGGTCATCTCCTTCACGACTTGGGCCGCATACTGTTGTGGCGTTACTCCCAGTTTCTTGGCGAGGGAAATTTGAGAGGCAGTCAACTCCACTTTGCGCGTCGCCCCACCGCCCCTTTTAGCCGGTGCAACAACGGAGGTTCTTCGAGAGGATGGAGTATCGCTGCTTTGATTAGTCTTCTCGAAGTGTTGGGGAAATGTTTCTTTTAAAGCCTTATTAATCGTTTCGTAATAAGCGGGATTAGTTCTTGGGTCAATGCCCTTACTTGTAAGCTCCTGATGTATACCAACCGCGAATCCACTCATTCGCTCATAGCCGGGCTGCTGGAACCAAGGATTATCTTTAATCCACTGGACTGCCTGTGCATCGGGTGGCGGCGCGGGCTGGTGTTGCTGCGGCTGCTGTGGGGCCTGCTGCTGACTATCGTCAGGCAATGGAGCGGTATACATATACTGCTGCTTTTCCGCATGTAGTCGCGACAAATTTGATTGCGCGTCTACAATCGCATCTGCATCACCGCTTTCATGCGCCTCACGATACCTTTGCTTGGCTGTATCAATTTCAGCATCCGTCTTCGCAGAAACCTGACTATAGAGAAGTTTGCTTTGATCAGATAATTGCTGTCTTAAATTATTGTTTTCCCCCTGAACTGACTGGGCGTATTTAACTGCCTCAGCATTTTCACGGGCGGCCCTCTCCTTCTCTCTGCGCTCTTCATTCCACTCATAGCGTAGTTTATCTATACGCTTTTGTATGCGCGGAGAAAGATCAGGGAGTTCTTCCTCCTCTTCTGCGGCCCCCGCATCTTTGGACGGGCGACCAGCGTCCTCTGGAGGTGTGTCATCTACAATAACAACCTCAAGCTCCTCCTCGGCTGCCTCCTGAACGGCCACCGCCTGTTCCAGCTCTTCGCTCAAATTCTCTTTTTCCTGTGTCGTCATGCTCTTACCACTCCTCTCGGATCATCAACAATAGCGCGAACGCAATCGTCATTTATCAAACGGAACTCCTTTTTATGGATAATCAATCGAGAGCCTGTATAGGGCTGCATAATTATCCAATCCCCCACTGCGCAATAGGGGCCAGAGGGAAACCTAGCCTTGTCTTTATAGGCATCGGGGCCAATAGCTAAAACCATTCCAGTAATACTAGCGGCCTCTTCCCTCTCTCTGATGGAATCTGGCATATAAACGCCTCCATCTGTCGTTTCCTTTGATTCTGGTAAAGCAATCAATAGTTGATACCCAACGGGCTGGGGAAGCTGGGTCGGCTTCCGACACTCATCGAGATCAACAACAGCTTCTTCAACCATTGTCTTCTCCTGCACGTTTTTGACCTTGAAAGGCGGGGATTAACGGTTCCCCTGCACGCGATTAGGACATCGCGGATACCTGCATGTTCATGTATTCCACATGAAACAAGATTTAATCTTCTTCGTTCTCCATTCGGGCCTTGGCTTCCAGCAAATCCAAAAGCTCACGCTCTGCGATTGCCAAGCCTTCTATGATCCCGACCATCTTTTTATATTCTTCAAAACTTTGCGCGCCGCCACCCGAAACAACGTCTGCCATCTCGTTCATCTGGTTCCGCAGGGCGCGGCGATAAACATCAACTAAGGATTCATCAGCCAATCTTTATTCCCCCAGTGGGAGTTTGGAGAGACGATCATCCTCTTCCGCATCAACAAAGGCGCGCGCCGCTTCAGCCGCAAGTTTTGCTTTTTCCAAAGTTAATTTTTCAGTCTCGCTTGCCTCTTTCAGGCCAGCCTCGCGCTGCGATTTCGCGATATCAACACCAAGGCGGGCACCCTCAAGCTCAGCCTGTGTTGCAATACGCTGCTGCTCGACCTCTTGGTTGGAGGCGGCCTTCGCCGTGTCCAGAAGCAACCTTGCCTGATCAGTTTGGGCCTTGAGCTGTATCCTTGCCTGATCGGTCTGGGCCTTGCGCTGAATATCCATTTCCTCCAGTTGCAGTTCTTTCTGCTGCATCTGGATAAGCGGGTCTTGCATCTGCTGCTGTATTTTCTGCTGCTGCGCTTCGGCAATATCCTTATTAAGCAGCCTTTCCGCAGCCTCAGCAATGAGACCAGATAGCTGAAACTCAACGTCTTCGGGCAACGGCTCGTTCGGCGGGGGCAAGTCAACACCCAGTTGCTTCTCAATTTCCCTGCGATACTTAAAGCCAAGATGCTCCTGCACATGCGCCGCCATCGAGGATGAAATGGTTGTCGCCATCGGAGACTTGGACACAAGCTGCTGAATTTTGGGGTCTTCAAGCGCAGTCATATGAACTTTAATATGCGCTTCGTGATCTTGGAAAATAAATGCCTTTAACGGCTTGCTGTTCAAGACATCCATATTCTCACTGACGGGATCACGCGGCTCGTGATCTTCCGACATTGGAATGATTTTATCCGCATCCTGTATGCCAAGAACATTCAACATTTGCCGATGAAGCTCTGGCAGATCGTACATTTGCGGGGCAGACTGGGAAAGTTGCAGCGCCGCCTGATATTGCATGATCCTCTGCGACATTGTTGCCGCATTCGGATCGCTGACGGGAGTAACGTCAACCCTATTGTTAAAGTCCTCAGCTTTTATAGCCCGTGAATCAGCATCCACATCATATTCATAGCGCTCAGGAGCATAGTCCCTAACAATATCAGCAATAAGGATAAATTCACGCCGCATTGCCTCATGTAATCTTGCCTGAATCGCGCTCATTACCTTCATTGAGCGCTCGATCAGGGCTAGCGTCGTTCCAACCGGCGCGTCCTGCTTCATATCAGCAAGTTTCAGATCGGTAACAGACGCAAACCTTCTACCCTCTTCAACAATCTCCCCAAGCAAAGAGTGGAGAACATTACTCGGCTCTTTATAGGGAAGAAAAGTGATGTTGTCCTTTATGGCCCCGCCGGGAACATCAACATCCCTGAACTCGCCCGGTGATATAGGAGAATCGTCCCCCTTGATTCTCAATCCCCTCGCCTTCAGACCGCCCGGCAAATTAGCAAGCGTCCCTGCGTCAACTAGCTGCCTCAGCAGCGAGGTCGCAGACTTGGCGATACCGCCTATGAGATGAATCAGTCCAAAACCATAAAACCCAAGCCCGGGCATATATTGATAATGCACGAAATGTAGACGCTTCATGCGCCTCTCATCGTCTTCGTGCCAATTTCTCCTGATAGAAAGGACTGTATTTGAGCCCTTCGCTATTGTGACAACGTAGGGAAGGGCAATGCCCGTCTCCTCACCGCTATCATCGGTGTCTTCAAACCCCTCCAAATCGAGATCAACATGCATTTCATAAAGAATATGCCTGTCATCATTATCATATGATGGGCTGTCTCCCTCCAGCTCATCATATTTTTCCTGAATCTCGGAATAATCAGGAGAATCTTTCTGTAATTCTATGTCGCGATAAAAGCCCGCCACCTGCAACTTGCGGATATCGTTCTCCGACTTCCGCATGATGTGCGTATAGCGGCTCGCCGTGTGGAGATCAGATGCCCCGTAAGAAACAACGAAGTCCTCGGCGGGGACGAAGTGGGCACAAACACGCCCCATATTCGGATCATAATAAACTTTTTTGAAAGAAGAGCCCGCCAAAGGCAGTGAAAAAAGCATCTGCTCCGTTTCGGGACGGTACTCTGTCATCTTCTCCGTAAGAAGATAGTTCATATGATTTTGTATGCGTTGCGCCTGCTTTTCTTTCTCGTCTGTTATTTCCCCGATAATCTTTGTTTTGACGGGGCCGCCAGCGGGAAAAATTTCCATTACCGCCTGCGCCTGAAATCTGACAACGGCTTCCGTCAAAATGGGATGATGAACACCACACGCCCCGGGCCACGGAGCCGTTCTGTCTTCAATCTTCAGGCCGAGAAGGTCAAGCCCCCTAGTGTAGGTCCGCTCCCAGTCACTGCGAGAATTTCTATCCCCGTTAAACTCGGAAACAAGCTCGGATGTGAGGCGCTGCAAACATTCATCATCACAGAACTCGGCAAGATTTGCATTGTGTTCCTCGGCATCCTCCGATCCCTTGTCGGACTGCGGATTGAAATCAATAACCATGCCGCCGTCTTCTGTTTCAATGGCGACGGCATCGGGGTTAACAACGGCAATTTCAACCCCCTCCACGGCATCGGGATCAAGTCCCTCGGGAACTTCCTCAACATTACTGAATGAGGGAGCCTGCGCTATGGATTTCTCAATCGCCATTATTCACCTCGGAAGAACGACACGCACAATCCCCTGAACAATTCCCCGAACAATCTTCAGGGCAACCTTCACGACCATCTTCAATGCAGGGACAGCTTTCACCACACTCGGGCATTAATTACGCTTTCTTGATATTGGAGACGTATTCAGCGGGCTGCTTTTGCGCAGTATCCACCACCTGTCCCGCAACTGCATACCATTTATCACCCTTGGTCGCAGCGCCAGCGCCCCTGACCTTAATATGTTCACGACCAGAAGGCTTGGGGACCGTTCTCGAAATAATTGGATTTTGATGCATCTATAATCTCCTTCACCTGCTAAATATTGGTTAGCTAATTGATGCTGTCTTCTTCCTCATCCTCAACGGGCTCATCCCCAAGAACGAACCCATAAGAGTTATTTCTGAGAAACGACCTGATCTCGGGAATGGGACGGCTCCACGCCATATGAGTAACAATATTACCCCAGCCGTAAGCTGATATCATACTGGGAACACCAATCAGTTCAAAGGTATCGCGGGGCGAAGAAACAAACAGGGCTCCCCCCGAGTTTCCAAAGACGATAGGGGCCGTTGCCATCCACAATCCTTTTCCATTTTTATCTCTGCCAAAACCAGCAAGAAGTCCTTCTGTTGGAAAGGGCGGCTTCCCGAGGCCCGCCCCAACTGCAAAAACCTGCTGGAAAATCCACGGCCCGTCATCCTCGTCCTCAGGATAAAGCGCCGCAACGTATGGAAGCGGGCGCTCCTTATCCTGTATTTGCAAAAGCGCAAGATCAAGGTCTTTGTCCCAAGCCACAATAAGCGCTCGGCGGCCTATTGTTCCGATTGCTTCTGAATAATTATTATAGTCCCATAAATCGACATGAACTGGCCGCCGAACTTCTTTTTCAACTTTCTCCTGCCTCTGGGAGTCCCACTCCTTCGCTACATTTATGCTCCCCCTGACAACATGCCAATTCGTCAGGATCAGCGAAACCCACTCCCCTTCATACTGGTCGGAAAAAATGACCGTCCCCGATCCAGTGGAACTATCGCCTCCACGCACGAGTACGGTGGGATAAAGCATTTGCTCGTGTTTCTGGCGTACATCCTGAGAGGCTTCATACAAATCATCCCCCGACAGGGCCTGCGCATCAGCGTCGTCCGCCGCGCGCGCACCGGTAACGGGCGACAGAAAACATAAAACCCCCAAAACCGCCAAAAACTTCTTCATTTCTTAGCCGCCCTTTTCTGCCTTAAAAAATTCAAAAACTCGACCCCCATGTCCATGTTATGGAAAACCGTAACCAGACCGGGATCATCATCACCCTGCTCAGAATCAATAACGGTCATTACCGCTGGAGAAATATTCTGGTTTCTCAACCCAAGCTGCTTCGCGTAATTATCATATATCTTGTAAGAAGCCACCCGTATCGCATGACTGACTAAACCAGAGTTCGGTTGTTTTATTATCTGATAACCACTGATATGGCGATGACCACTTATTACAATATGGTCATCAACACCCATCTGGGCAGCTTTTGCAGGCCCATGTGCGGTATTCCACTGCGAGTGACCAGCCCAGTCATGCCGTGCGTTAATCCTGACTTCCTTTTTATTCGGGAAAATCAGATTAATCCTCGCTCCATGAGCCTGATAAACACCCGACTGATTGCGGACCATCCACTGAACGGGATCACCATCACCAACCCAGAGGTCGTGGTTCCCGCCAATAATATATAGCCAGTCAATACTTGTTATGAGCCACTCCACCAAGCGCCACGTTTCCGCCTCAGAGGTGGTCTGATGTGCGTGAAGACGCGCCAAGCGGCCAACCCAGTGATTGGCTAAATCTCCAATATTGGCTCCAAACAATCCTTCTGTATTTTTTATTAAATTCACATGATGCTCAAGCGCGTCTATCGACGTGCCTGGATCATCAACGTGAGGGTCTCCCATATGCAAAATGCCGATGGGGCCATCCAACCGCACCCTGCACCTGATTAGGGATCGAGACTCCTCGGATGCCTGCCTTCTTTTAAATTCCGCACGACGCTTGGAGAGTATGTCCTCCAAGTCAGCCGTCTCGTCTATCAACTCGTCTTTATTAATAAAAAACTCGGAGCTTCGGGGCACCCTCGGATCAAAGAGAGCGTCTCTCTCGGAGCGAACCTTGACCTCGGCCAATCTTCGGCGAAACGAGGTTCTGCTTAATCCCAGCGCACGAGCCGCAAGACGCTGGGTTCCATACTGCACCTGTGCTTCTACTACAGCAAATAACTCTTCATCTGTGTACCGCGCCATGCAAAAAGCCTCTTATTATTAATAATATTCCGCTCGGCGCGCCGCGAACTCCTCCTCCTCTTCATCCGATGGGATTTTAACAAATCCACCCTGCCTGAACCTGAGAAGTGCCTGCGTACTACTGTCCACGAGATCGTCATGCTCCCCAACAGGGAAGGACGCGAACTCCTCGATAACCTCTTCCGCCCAATGCTTATTGGGAGCCCACACAACGCCCGATGCAAATAAATCACTTACAGCATTGACGCGAGCAATTTTGTCGTTCCCGCGTGAGGGTGTGAACTCACCCACCGGGATACCCATTTGCCGCAACTCGAAAATCAACGGAGAACCGGCAGCCTTTGCCTCAACAATGCAGGCATCGGGTTCCCACTTAATGTACATCTTTTGCGCAACCGATTTAAGTTCTGGAAACTCCATTCTGTCCTTAAAGGCATCCAGAAGAACGATATTGGCATTATCGGTGCCCGCATCATTCTCCTTGAAGAATACACCCCATGTCGTACAGGCTGAGTAATCAGACCTTTCCGTTTTAAGAAACGCCGTATCCCACGACTGGATAATAAATTCACAGGAAGGGGGATCGTCCTCTTCCCATTTCCTCCACCAGTCCCGCTTAATAAGCGCCTGCTCTTCAGCGGTGGGGTCTTGCTGGTACTGGGCTGACCATTTCGCCGCAGGAAGTTCCGCCCTCAGTCGCGCAAGTTCTTCCTTACTCCAGTACCCCGGCCATAACGAGCTGCCACTCGGTAAAATTGCCGGTAACTGAATTATTTCCCATTCATCGCTGCCAGCCCTCTGCTGCGATGACTTTAACAGGTGCCCCGTCAGGTCTCGTTGGTGCCACCGCGTCATCACGACGACAATCGCGCCGCCCGGCTGCAATCTCTGTCGAGGGCCAGAGGTGTACCACTCATAGACAGGATCAAAGATCCCCGGGTCTGCCGACCTTGCCTCCTGCTCGGAGTGCGGGTCATCAATTATAAGAAGATCAGCACCCTTACCCGTCACCGCCCCGCCGACGCCGATAGCGAAATACTCCCCCTCCGAGTTTGTATTCCATCTACCGGCAGCCTTTGAATCCTGCCGCAGCTTCACACCGGGAAATATTTTCTGGAAATCCTCATCCCCGACGAGGTTCCTCACCTTACGCCCGAACCCTACTGCCAATTCAGCGGTGTGGGCCGTCTGGATAACCTTTTTCTCGGGGTATCTTCCCAAAAACCACGCCGGGAGAAGATAACTGGCAAATTCCGATTTGGTATGTCTTGGCGGCATATTAACAATCAGCCGCTTCAGCTTTCCATCGATCACGCGCTCAAAGGCATCCGCCATGATGCCGTGATGCTCACCTTCTATAAAGGAAGGCCACATTTTTTTCACAAAGGGAATAAACCTTTGTGTCAACCTCTCCTTCTCGGTGGCCTTGTCCAGATTCTCGAAGAGATCGAGTATCTGTTTTTGCTCCTCGACGGGGAGTGACGTTATGCGATCAATGTATTTTTCAACCTGAAGATCAAGAGGCACTACTGTTTCTTCCGATTAACCTTCGCAGAGACAACCCGCAAATTCTTCCGTGAATTATTCTTCGGGTTTCCGTCCCTATGATCAATATGCTTGCCGTCGCCCTTCTTCACCCTTCCCTTGCGAATGGCCCCGCGACGGTTCTTGTTGCGAGCGGCGCGGGCTGTCTTCGCTTTTTCCCCTTTGTGATATTTCCCGTAGTCGCCTTTTTTATAAGCCATGATGTCCTGTTCTTCGCCCCCTTAATAAAAGAGGAGCGCGTAAGGGGGACGCGCTCCTCTTGAAGAGTCTTTGGTGCGAGGATGTTTTTTTCGAGTACCCTGAACTCGATAGAATCACTAATTCTTAGCATACTGGGGTAATTGACTTTTTTTGTCAACTAACGCAAATAAAAAAACCATTGTTCCCACGTTAAATTATGTTACTGTTGTGTTCTCAATGCTTTCCTATAGGGGGGTGTCATGGCTGGCAACGGAGAAAGCCACAAACAAATAAATTTTCCGATCATCAACGTCGCGGAAATCCCATCACCATCCTTCATGCGCTTGGCAGCGGAGATAGAAAGGGGGCTGATGTACCTCGCGTCCCCCTACTCCTCAGGCGGAAAGGTGAGCAGACGACTTGCCGCGAAACGGGCGGCAGCAACCGTCGATCTCACAATGAAGCTCCTCGACGCTGGCATCTGGACATTCTCCCCGATTGCCTATGGGGTGAGCTTTGAGGGACGCGGACACAAAAGGGGAAACAAGTGGTGGATGCGATGTGATTTTGAATATTTCAAACACTGCGACATTCTCGGTGTTCACTGCCTCCCCGGCTGGGAAAACTCTTCTGGAGTCCAGAAGGAAATCGAATGGGCACTCATTCATAATAAAAAAATCTACCTTCTGGAAAATCGCGACGATATAGAGGGTTAAAAAATGACCGACAATATTAACTTTCACTGGGGCTATCTCATACGGGAAATCAGGCAAGAGCGAAATATCAGCATAAAACAACTGAGCCAACTTGCTGACATTTCCGAAAGCACGGCTGGCTGCCTCGAACGCAAGATGCAGCGCTCCACCATCCAGACATTGGAGAAAATTCTTTTTGCTCTTGGTTATGAGCTTGAGGCAATGGCCATAGACAATCCAAAACCAATCAGGTTCTTCAGCGCGAAAACAATGAAGGGGCCAAATTTGCAGACACACATGAAAGAATATCAATGACCAGAAAACAGAAAATCCATCTCGATTTCATCATCGGGTGGTGGAAACTATACGGCTACGGGCCGTCTTACCGCGATATCGCAGATGGTTTGGGAGGGGGGTTGTCCAGTACCCACAGGATTGTTGGCATACTGGAAGAAAGAGGTTATCTAAAAATCCTGCGCAACCGCGCACGCGCCATCTACCCCACGTCAAAAGCTCCCGGGTCTGCCGATATCCCAGAATTCATACAGTCTTCCAGCAAAAAACGGGAATAAAGCGGTATCCAATGCCGACAGTCTGCCACCAGCGTCAGGTACGGAACAGGGCCTCTCTGCTGGAAGGGGGAGACAATCTGTTCGGGAAGTGGTGGGAAAATCTCGACAGGCGCATTGAAACGGCGGAGTGCCGTGATATCCCGCATGAACAGGCCCGAAAAATAATAGCGCAGTATGAATATCTTGGCACCTACTGCAACGCCCCCATCTTCGCCCACGGCATCTACTTCTCCGACCACCTCGCCGGTTGTGTCGTTTTCGGCGCACCATCGCCGCCAAACATTGCCCCCTCCGTCATGGGCGAGAAAGAAGCCGACAGGGTTATCCAGTTGGCTCGGGGTGCCTGCGTCCACTGGGCACACCCCCACAGCGCATCAAAACTGATTGCTTCTGGGCTACGTTCCGCAGAATCCAGAGGCTACGGTTGTGTTATTGCATTTTCCGATCCCGATGCTGGAGAGATCGGCACGGTTTATCAGGCCACAAACTGGCTGTATTGCGGCCTCACGGCAAAGCGTCCAGATTATTTTAACGCCAGAGGCGTGCGGGTGGTGGGGCGCTTCCAGAAGGGAGACGCAAAAAAACTTACCAAGGGGGATCGCACCCGCAAGCACCGTTACGTCTTCCTGCTTGGCAATAAAAGAGACAGAAAAAACCTGAGAAAATGTCTAAGATGGGAAACTGATGCCTATCCCAAGAGACAGGGGGTCAGCCAAGCAACCTCCACTGACCCCACCCACTAGGATGACTCGAAAAACAAACGACTACTACCCCACACCCCACAGCCTTGTCGAAAAGCTGGTAGGAAAATACATCGACGCGATGGGGGTGCCCGACCACGTCTGGGAACCCTGCGCCGGGGACGGAAGGATTGCCCAAAAACTGTTAAAATGCGGCACAAATGCCGTCTCGCAATCAGACATCGAGAGCGGGCAGGACTTCTTCTCCTTCAAGAGAGCCATCGCGCCCGTGATCATTACGAACCCACCCTTCAGGCGCATCCGCCCCTTTATCGATCATGCATTCGATATCGGTATCCAGAGCATGGCGCTTATCTGCGGGGAAAGACTGTGGGCATGTAAAAAAGGAAGAGAGCAGTTCGAGCGGCATAAACCACACATCTTCGCGATGATGGACTGGCGCGAGGATTATCTGGGGAAGGGCGGGGCACCAGACAGGGCACTCGCCGTATCGATATGGCAAACACCCTGCGCAACGGATAGCTCCTTCCAGATATGGTCCAGATAAACGTCCTAAAAAGAGGTGAACGACGATGAACTGCTGGTCATGCGACGCAGAACTTATCTGGGGCGGAGACCATGATACCAGTGCAGAGGATCAGGAAGCGGAAGAGCATTCAATTGTTACAAACCTGCATTGCCCAAAGTGCCAGAGCTTTGTGCTGGTATATCATGGCAAGGAATAAACATTGTCTGACCAATTCTTGCACCCCCTCTAAAAAAATATATCTGAGGGGGGTGTACATTAATCTGAAAATGTGATATCTAAGTGCTGTTCTAATTAGTACATTGTACTAATTAGTATAATTGTTCTAATTAGAATCCTTAATATGTATATTATATTAATTAAAACATGATACTAATTAAGTGTACTAATTAGTATAATTGTTCTAATTAGAACAGTGGTGGGGAATATCAGAATTTGAATACTGTTAGCAAAATCGGTAAAGCTATAGATAGATAGAT
>TARA_R110002020_G_scaffold136630_1_pt1 | contig 20506 bp, 19 predicted proteins | sample TARA_R110002020 | Tara Oceans TARA_R110002020 (sample SAMEA4396489) | marine metagenome | biome: Westerlies Biome; feature: [MES] marine water layer (ENVO:01000295) within the mesopelagic zone...; material: water (ENVO:00002006), including particulate matter (ENVO:01000060) such...
CGAGAATGGTCCCCAAGGCTCACTTGACGAAGACGGATACTCTAAGCTCGGGGCGCTCCGACTTCACCAAGAATGGTCCTTGCAAGGTTTTGCACCTCGCGAACCAGCAGGTCGAGATCATCGTTTCGTGTCCGGTGATTGTTGATCGCGGCACGCAGGCAATGCTGGCCGTGAACAGTCGTATCCGAGACCACTGCAATTCCATTCTCCTGCAGGCGGAGCATGATTTCGATGTTCAGTGATTTCAGCTCCGCTTCGTCCAGACCGCCGGGATCATAGCGAAAGCAGACAATGTTGATGTTGGTCGGGAACATCAGATGCAGACCGTCTGCGGCCTCGACCAGGCGCGACAGACAGGCGCCCTTGGCAATATCCTGATCTATCAGCCGTCCAAATTTTTCAACACCGTGCTCGCGAAGCGACATCCAGACCTTGAGCGCGCGAAACCCGCGCGACGTCTGAATGCCGAAATCATGAAGCCATTGCGCCGCAGCCAAGCCGCGTTTTGCAGTTTTCAGATATTCAGGTGTCAGCGAAAACGTGGACAAATGTGCCTGTTTCGAGCGAATGAGCGCACACCCGACCTCGAACGGCGCATGCAACCATTTGTGCGGATCAAGGGCGATTGAATCGGCGCGGTCGATCCCCTCGACCCGCCAGCGATTTTGAGGCGCAATGGCGACAAGCGCGCCGATACAACCATCGACATGAAACCAGACATCCTGCTCATGGCAGAAATCGGCGATTGCCGCCAGATTGTCTATAGCGCCGGTATTGACTGTCCCGGCGGTAGCGATCACGCAGGCAGGGACGATGCCGTTCGCCCGGTCCTTGGCCACGGCAGCTTTCAATTCATTCAGGTCCATCGTCAGATCGTCGCCGCTTGCAATCCGGGACAAGGCGCGGTTTCCCAACCCGAGCGTTTCCATCGCCTGCTGGTGGCAGCTGTGCATCTGGTCAGAGCCATAAAACCGCAAAGCTGCAGGCATCGCCATCAGACCTTCTTCACGAATGTCGACACCGGCCTTGGCATTCCTGGCAATTGTCAGTCCGATCAGGTTGGCGACCGAGCCGCCACTTACCAGCGTGCCGCTCGAGCCTTCAGGCAAGCCAGTCATTTCACGAAGCCATTGGACAACCTGCCGGTCCATCAACGCCGCCGCGTGATTGCCACCACCAAGGTTGGAGCCCTGGACAGCGGCAATAAAATCAGCCATGGCGCCGGTGAAATTGCTGGTTCCCATATACCAGGCCCAGAAGCGTGGATGGGTGTTGCCCATCGGATAGGCCATCACCGTGTCCTCGACTTCGCGCAGGATGTCTTCCAGAGGCGTGGCGGTCTGTGGCGCAGAGGTAAGGAAGCGATCCCTGATATCGGCGGGCATGTCGCGCCAGACCGGGCGGTTTCTCACATTGGAAGTATGATCGACCGCGCGATCAACCAGGGCATGGGCCAATTTTTGGGTTTGCGCCCAGTCTTCGGGATCGAGTGTCTCGTAATCCATGTGCCCTCCCTGCAAGGGCACCGCGCCTCAGGTCGTGCGCGTCAAAGTCACCCTTTTTGGACAGTCACGTCACGCCTCTTGCACAATCCCGACCGACATTTTCGAAAGATGCCACGGGATCAAGAAGGATAGTTGGAAATTTCCGAAGATGTCAAACCGACGGGCCGGTCCGGCATCATTGTGAAAAGCAGAAAGCATCCGGTTGCGGGCTATAGAATACGCGGCAATGCCAGCGCGGCAATGCGCCTTGCCTGCAGATCTGCGATGAAACTCACCGCCCGGCCAGGATCCCGGAAGTGGAAAAGCCGCCATCGACGGTGAGCACATGGCCGTTGATGTAGCTGGCGGCGGGGGAGAGCAGGAACAGGATGGCGTTAGCCACTTCTTGCGTGCGGCCATAGCGGCCGAGCGGGGTTCTCGAAGTCCAGAGCCTGCGCTGCTCCATCGAGTGGACTTTCGAGGCCCGCGGCGTGTCGACGGCGCCGGGCGCCACCACATTGACGCGTACACCGCTGGCGCCCCATTCATTGGCCAGCACCTGGCTCATCATGATGACGCCGGCCTTGGACGCGCCATAGGCGACGCGGCCGGCATTGGCGCTCTGGCCCGAGACCGAGGCCAGATTGACGATCGACAGCGTGTCGCCCATCTGCTCGAGTGCTGCGCGGCAGACGATGAAACTGCCGGTGAGATTGACGTCGAGAACCTCGCGAAAGATCTCGGCGCTGGTTTTCTCCGCCGGGATATCGCGGTCAATGTCGGCGCAATTGACCAGACCGGTGACCGGGCCGAAAGCATCAACCGCCTGGGAGAGGCACTCGGCCACCTCCTCCTCGTCGGTGACATCACACACCAATGCCAGCACATCCTCGCCCGCAAGCCGGTCCTCGGTGCGGGCGATGGCTTCGGTGTCGGCATCGAGAATGCTGACCGCGACACCCTCGTCGATCAGCGCCAGCACGGTTGCCTCGCCAATGCCCGACGCGCCGCCGGTGACCACAACGTGGCCGGCGACGCCGTGGCAGGCGAGGCTTGTGCTCACCGGATGCGCTCGAGGATGGAGACGTAGTTGGCCACCGCGGCACCGCCCATGTTGAAGATGCCGCCCAGCGTCGCGTCCTTGACCTGGATGCCGCCGGCTTCACCGGTCAGTTGCATCGAAGTGAGTGCATGCATCGACACCCCGGTGGCGCCGATCGGGTGACCCTTGGCTTTCAACCCGCCCGACGGGTTGACCGGCAGACGGCCATCCTTCCCGGTCTCGCCACTCATGGCGAAATCGCCGCCCTGCCCGGGCTTGGCCAAGCCCATCGCCTCGTACTCGATCAGTTCGGCAATGGTGAAGCAGTCATGGGTTTCGACAAAGGAAAGATCATCAAGCGATGTTCCGGAGTTGGCGAACGCCCGCTTCCAGCCTTCGGCGCAGCCCTCGAAAGCCAGAATGTCGCGTTTCGACATCGGCAGGAAGTCCTGCACATGTTCGGCGGCGCGGAACAGGATGGCGCGCGGCGCCTGCATCGCGGTCGACACATCGGAGAGCACGATGGCGGCGGCGCCATCGGAGACCAGCGAGCAATCGGTGCGCTTGAGCGGACCGGCAACATAGGGGTTTTTCTCGCTCTCGGTGCGGCAGAACTCGAAGCCCAGATCCTTGCGCATCTGCGCCCAGGGATTGTCGACTCCGTTCTTGTGGTTCTTGGCGGCAATGGCGGCAAGACCATCGGACTGGTCGCCATATTTCTGGAAATAGCCGTCGGCGATCTTGCCGAAGACGCCGGCAAAGCCTGCGGGTGTCTCGCCGTCTTCGGGCAGGTAGGAGGCCTTGAGCAGATTGGCGCCGATCTCAGGCCCCGGCGTCGTGGTCATCTGTTCGACACCGACCACCAGCACCCGGCGCGCCGCCCCGGCGCGGATCGCCTTGATGCCCTGATGCACGGCAGCCGAACCGGTGGCGCAGGCGTTTTCCACCCGCGTGGCGGGCTTGAAGCGAAACGCGTCATCGGCCTGCAACACCAGACTGGCGGTGAAATCCTGCGCGGAAAACCCGGCGTTGAAATGGCCGAGATAGATCTCGTCGATATCGCCGGCTTCGAGCCCGGCATGCTCGATCGCTTCGCGGGCCACTTTCGTGACCAGGGTTTCCACGGTTTCGTCGGCGTGTTTGCCAAAGGGCGTGTGAGCCCAACCAATGATGCAGGCAGTCATAAATAGCTTCTCCGGGAATCTTGTCTTTGATGGTGCGCATTTTGGACGCGGCGACAGCTTTGTAAAGGGGAGAACGGATTCATCGAACATCGACAGGCCAATCCGGGCCAACGGAAGCCCGGCTGTTGGTGACGTCCGAACAGGGTTTGGGGTTCAGGCCGACCTATGTGCCTGATCAAAGTCTGTGGCCTGCTGTGCCGAGGGACGCGCCTGACAGCGCGCGATCCAGTCCCGGATAACCGGCACATCGGGTGTGGCCTGCGGCAACCACACATAGGGCGAGACAACCAGCAGATCCGCAGCGGAAAACCGGTCTCCCAGCAGGTAGGGCGTCTTTTCGAGTTGACCGGTCAGCCGAGCCACGGCCTCGGGAACGCCTCGAAACGTGGCGTCCAGCAAGGGATGGCTGAGACCCGCCGCCTCAAAGATGACAACCGGCTCGAGGACGCCGCCATACCAGGCCAGCCAGCTCAGATAGCTGCCACGCTCCGAATGCCCGACGGAACGGCCAAGCCCTGCATCGGGGAACAGGTCGGTCAGATACAGAATGATGGCGTTGGATTCCCAGATCTCGACCCCGTCATGCACCAACACCGGCACCTTGCCTTCGGGATGCGGGTTGGCGGGATCGGCGCCGCCCGAACCATCGTTGCGGACAACCGTGACAATGCGAATGTCGATCTGATCAAGGATGCCTAGTTCGATAAGCAGACGGATGATGCGTGATGAACGCGATTGTGGTGCGTGATAGAGCGTCAGCATGGCGTGTCTCCTGGCTGGACTGGTTTTGCTGATGACCGATCTACATCACCATCCTGCCAAATCCTGTCAGCAATGAGCCGATTATCCGGGATTGCCCGCTGCGTCATCGCGTCAGGTGGCGCGCGCGCACCAGAGTCTCACCAAGATTTGATGGGCACGAGCAGATTGGGACTGGTTTTGGTCACAGTTAGCTGTAAATACCCGGTCATGCCGATCCGCCGTATTCTTTTCCTGTGTCTGCTGACCATCACCCTCGGGTTGACGGGACCGTTTTCGCGCGGACTGTCGTCGCAGGCGGCGGTTTTTCCGCAGCCGGTGGACATTGTCCAGGCCAGTTCGATGGCAAATACGAAATCCGGTGCGGCTCCGTCGCGACGTTGCCAGCGCGGCGCCATCGCCTGGTCCAGTTGCAGCGTCGATACCGGTTACACTCCCCTGATTGCCAGCCTGGTGCTTGTCGACACGGCGAGGAGGCTCGACACCGAGCATGGCGGCGGGGCCGACACCTTGCGCTCAAGCCGGATATTCAGGCCGCCGCGATCCATCTGATGTGACGACAAGGAACTGCCGTGATGGCCGTTTCGTTCTTTTCAGCATCAAAGGACCGACCCCCATGATTACCCGACGCCTTTTTCTGGGCGCAGCCCCGCTGGTTGTGCTCTCGGGCTGCACTTCGATCGGCAGCCGCGACCAACAAGCCATCCCCGAACCAGCCCTCAAGCCAAAGCCCGGCATAATGCCGGCCGCCTATGGCCCCGTCCTGGACGAACCCTACCCGATCGAAGCGGTGCCGCGCGGCGTGGTGCCCGAACGTTATTGGCGGCAACGCGTGCCCAATCCTTTTCCGGAGGAATCCGCCGGCACCATTATCGTTGACCCGAATGCGTTCTACCTGCATCTGGTCGAAAACCGCGACACTGCCATGCGCTACGGCATTGGCGTGGGCAGGCAGGGATTTTCCTGGTCCGGCGACGCCGTGGTTCAGTACAAGCGCAAATGGCCGCGCTGGAAAGCGCCCGACGAAATGGTGGCGCGCAACCCGGAACTGACTCCCTATTCGGTCGCCAATGGCGGCATGGACCCGGGCCCGCTCAACCCGCTGGGCGCACGGGCGCTGTACCTGTTCCAGAATGGCGAGGATACGCTCTACCGCATTCATGGCAACCCGGAAGCCAACTCGATCGGGAAAGCTGTGTCGTCGGGATGTATCCGACTGCTCAACCAGGATATTATCGATCTGTACGAGCGGGCCCGCAGCGGCGTCAAGGTGATCGTCAAGGGATCGAGAATGCCGGCTGCCCTGAGTTGAGACCGGCAGTCCCCAGCACTTCGGGCTGGTTTGTCCGGGACGAGAAAATTCATAGACCCAACTGCCGCGCGTTCACCCGGACGCGCGGCATTTTCAACCGTAGGGTTCACCCCGCGAAGTCTCCCAGCAAGTTTGAGCGGTTGGCTTGAACCGACGTCGAGGCAGACCAGGCTTTGGCGGCTGAGTTCGCCATCACATCCAGGATGACCGGCAATTCCCTAAATGACGGCCCGTATCCCTGCCCCGCCGCAAGGATTTTTTTATTGATTGATCAGTCAATAAAAATTAGGTTGGTTTGACCCGTCCGCGGCCGGATGGCGGAGTTACACACCGGAGACAGCAACAATGCCCAAAATCGGCATGGAACCGATCCGCCGCAAGGCACTGACCGATGCCGCAATCGAGGCAATCGGCGCGCGCGGCTCGATGGATGTGACCATGTCGGATATTGCCGGACGTGCCGGGGTTTCACCGGCGCTGGCACATCATTATTTCGGCTCCAAGGATCATCTGATCACCGAATCCGTGCGCGCACTGTTGCGTGATCTCAGGACCGATGCGGAACTGGCTCTGAAGGCCGCCAGGAGCCACCGGGCCCGGGTGTCGGCTGTCATCGCGGTGAGTTTTTCCGACAAGCAGTTCTCCGACGAGGTCGTCGCCGCCTGGTTGGCGTTTTATGTCGACGCCCAGCGCGCGCCTGAAATCAGACAGCTGCTGTCGATCTACGCCCGGCGGCTGCATTCCAACCTGATGAGCGGATTGAGCCCGCTGGCCGGCGAAAGCGATGCGGAACGTATCGCCGAGGGAGCGGCGGCGATGATTGACGGGCTGTATATCCGCAAGGCGCTGGGCACAGGGCCTGCCTGGCACGATGCGGCGGCGCTGGTGGAGGACCACGTCGAGACGCAGCTTTCAGAAATCCGGAGGAGGACAGTATGAGCAGGACAGAGCGCGCCGGCGCGCGGCCCAACATCCTCATCCTGATGGTCGATCAGCTCAACGGAACGCTGTTTCCCGATGGGCCGGCGGAGTTTCTGCATGCGCCCAACCTGAAGCAGCTCGCCGCCCGCTCGGTGCGGTTTGCCACCAATTACACCGCCTCGCCCCTGTGTGCGCCGGGTCGGGCGTCGTTCATGTCGGGGCAATTGCCGCGCAGGACGCGGGTCTATGACAATGCCGCCGAATTCGCCTCCGACATTCCGACCTATGCGCATCACCTCAGGCGCGCCGGTTATCACACCTGCCTGTCGGGCAAGATGCATTTTGTCGGGCCCGACCAGATGCACGGGTTTGAGGAACGGCTGACCACCGACATCTATCCGGCCGATTTCGGCTGGACACCGGACTACCGCAAGCCCGGCGAGCGGATCGACTGGTGGTATCACAATCTCGGATCGGTCACCGGCGCGGGCACCGCCGAGATTTCCAACCAGATGGAATATGACGACGAGGTGGCGTTCTTCGCCACCCAGAAGCTGCACCAGTTGTCGCGCTTGAGCGACGATGCCGCGTCCCGGCCCTGGGCGCTCACCGTGTCGTTCACCCATCCGCATGATCCTTACGTGGCGCGGAAAAAATTCTGGGATCTCTACGAGGATTGCCCGGAACTGACCCCGAGGGTGCCGCCGATCCCCTATGCGGAGATGGAACAGCATTCGCAGCGGCTCTACAAGGCCAATGACTCCGAGCGCTTCGACATCACAGAGGAGAATGTGCGGCGCTCGCGGCAGGCCTATTTCGCCAACATCTCCTACCTTGACGCCAAGATCGGCGATCTCCTGGCAACGCTCGAAGCCACACGGATGGCGGAGAATACCATCGTGGTGTTCTGCTCCGACCATGGCGACATGCTGGGCGAGCGCGGCATGTGGTTCAAGATGAGCTTCTTTGACGGCTCGGCGCGGGTGCCGCTGATGATCGCGGTTCCCGGCGCCGGGGGCTGTCTTGTCTCGGAGCCCACCTCCAATCTCGACATCACGCCGACGCTGGCGGCGCTGGCCGGGGTTTCGCTGGAAGAAGTTGCCCCCTGGACCGATGGCGAAAGCCTGGCGCCGCTGATGAATGGCGAAACCCGCATTGCACCGGTGCTGATGGAGTATGCTGCCGAGGGATCGGAAGCGCCGCTGGTGGCGATCCGCGACGGCAAGTACAAGTTCATCCACTGCGAGCTTGATCCGCCACTGCTGTTCGATCTCGACGCTGACCCGGACGAGCTGACCAATCTGGCAGGCGATCCCGCATATGCGGACCGGGTAGCAGCTTTTATGGTGCAGGTCCGGTCCAGATGGGACATGGTGCGCTATGATGCCGAGGTGCGCGAAAGCCAGGCGCGGCGCTGGGTTGTGTATGAAGCGCTCAGAAACGGCAACTACTATCCATGGGATTTCCAGCCGCTGCAGAGGGCCTCGGAGCGCTACATGCGCAACCACATGGACCTCAACATTCTCGAACAATCACAACGGTTTCCGAGGGGCGAATGATGCGAAAGGGAAAACTCGTAGAAGATGGTTTCGGACCATCGATTGAAGGTCCGGCCGAGAGTATCATCATTGAGGCGTGGGAGGCCGAGACGCCGGCGCAAAGGGTCAAACTGGCGCGCAAGGCGCTCTCGGTCGATCTCAACGCAATCGATGCCTACAACATCCTTGGTATTCATGCCCCGACCCTGGCCGAGAAAATTGCGCTCTTTCGCGAGGCTACCGTGATTGGCGAACAGTTGTTCGCGCCCTTGCTGGACGATGAGGAGATGGAGTGGTGGGGATTTATCGGCACCCGCCCGTGGATGCGGGCACAGCATAATCTGGGTCTGGCACTGCTTGAAGCACAAGACCTGGATGGCGCAATTTCGGTATTCAAGTTTCTGATAGCTCTCAATCAGAATGACAATCAGGGAATTCGCTATCTGCTGCTTCGGATTAGCGCGGAAACCGGCAACTATGACGATTGCCGGATCCTGTTCGGCATTTACCCCGATGATTTCTCCATAGAATTTCCGGCAACCAAGTTGCTGATCGAGATGTCGAAGGCGAAGCCCAAGAAAAATCTCGCTGCCCTTCTCACCGATATCAAGGAAAGCAATGCGCATCTGCTCGCCTGCCTCAAGAAGGCGGCGACAAGCGGAAAATGGCCTGCGCCCTCAAAAGCCGACTATGTGCAGTTGGGCAGCAAGCAGCATGCCCATGGCTATCTCGCGGAATTTGAAAACGCCTGGACACGCAAGCCAAGAATTCTGGAAAACTTCCTCGCCCTCCCGGACATTCAAACCCTTTGAGGTTTTATCATGAATGCACAGCCCCCCGCCTCCCACCATATCGCCAGCGCCTATGTCGAGGACGATGCCGGTGCGGCGATCAAAAGCATCAATCCCGCCACCGGCGAGGTGAACGCAACACTGCATTCAGCGACACCGGCGATCGTCGAGAAGGCTGTCGCGGCGGCCAAGGCGGCACAGCCGGCATGGGCGGCGCTCAAGGGGGTTGAACGCGGACGCATCCTGTTGCGCACGGCGCAGTTGCTGCGTGAACGCAATGATGAGCTTTCGCGCATCGAGACGCTCGACACCGGCAAGGCGATCCAGGAAACGCTGGTTGCCGACGCGGCATCGGCGGCTGACGCGCTTGAATATTTCGGCGGGCTGGCAGGTGCGATCACCGGCGAGCACATCGATCTGGGCGGCGGCGATTTTGCCTACACAAGGCGCGAGGCGCTGGGCGTGTGCGCGGGCATCGGCGCCTGGAACTATCCGATCCAGATCGCCGCGTGGAAGTCGGCGCCGGCGCTGGCGTGCGGCAACGCCTTCATTTTCAAGCCGTCCGAAATGACGCCGTTGACAGCGCTGCTGCTTGCCGAGGCGTTCACCGATGCAGGCCTGCCCGCGGGCCTGTTCAACGTGGTGCAGGGCTATGGCGATGTCGGCGCGGCGCTCGCCACCCATCCCGATGTTGCCAAGGTGTCGCTGACCGGCTCGGTGCCGACCGGCGCCAAGGTGCTGGCGGGAGCCGCCCAGACCATCAAATCGGTGACCATGGAACTTGGCGGCAAGTCGCCGATCCTGGTGTTTGACGACGCTGATCTGGAAAGCGCCATCGGCGGCGCGATGCTGGGCAATTTCTATTCGACCGGCCAGATCTGCTCGAACGGCACGCGGGTGTTTGTCCAGCGCGGCGTATACGACCGCTTCCTTGACCGGCTGAAGAGCCGCACCGAGGCGATCCGGATCGGCGACCCGCTTGATCCCGACACGCATCTGGGACCGATGGTCTCAATGGCGCAGCGCGACAAGGTGCTGGGCTATATCGATGCGGGAAAACGCGAAGGTGCGCGACTGGTGACCGGCGGCACCGTGCCGGAGCTTCAGGGCTTCGAGAACGGCGCCTGGATTCAGCCCACCGTCTTCGCCGACGTGACCGACGACATGACGATTGCGCGGGAAGAAATCTTCGGGCCGGTGATGAGCGTGCTCGCCTTTGACGACGAGGACGAGGCCGTGGCCCGCGCCAACGATACCCAGTTCGGATTGGCGGCAGGCGTGTTCACCTCGGATCTGACCCGCGCGCACCGGGTTGTTTCAAAGCTTCAGGCCGGCACCACCTGGATCAACACCTACAATCTTACCCCGGTGGAAGCCCCGTTCGGCGGTGTCAAGCAATCGGGCATCGGGCGCGAAAACGGCCATGCCGCGATCGAGCATTACACCCACCTCAAGAGCGTCTACGTGGCCACCGGGCCTGTCGACAGCCCATACTGAGTTTGCAGCTGATGGCGCGGTCAAACCACCAGATCATCGAGATCGACACGAAGGGCGGTCGCGATGCGCTTGAGCACACCGACCGAGCCGGCCTTTCGTCTGGTTTCGATCTCCGACAGATGCGGCTGGGAAATCCCCGCGGCTCTGGCAAGATCCGTCCCGGTCATGCCGCGATACTTGCGAAACGTGCGGATGCGGCTGTCGGTTTCCATGAGTTCGCGAACAAGTTCGGCAGGCCAGGTCTCCTCGCCGTCCTTGATCCGCGCCATGATCGCACTGGCATTGAGGCTGTCGACCAGATCTTCATAGTCTTCCTCGCTCACGAGAACGTAGGTTTTGCCTTCAATGGTCACTTTCCGAACTTCACCCATTGGCTACTCCTTATAGATACCTCCGCGTGGGCCTGCATCCAAAACCATAACGATCACGCCTTGGTCGTCGATGATGACCCGGTCCCGACCGACCCGGATGCGGAACAGGGCGGACCCGGTCAGCTTCCTGATGTCCACGTTTTCGCCGCACGCGAATGCATCCACCCTGGCGAAAATCGCCGCTCGGCGCTGCGGTTGCATTCGCGCCATACTTTTCTCAGCGGCCTTCGAATAGAGGACCCGTTTCATCGCCCGAATATAGCTCTAAGCGATAATTTGGTCAATCACGACATTGCACGGCGACATCGCCATTCAGAGATGAGCATCACATCATGACCCTGCAAGCAGATTTCGTCATCATCGGCGCCGGTTCGGCCGGTTCAGCCATGGCCGCCCGGCTGAGCGAGGACGGCAAGCATTCGGTGATCGTCATCGAGCATGGCGGCTCGGATTTCGGGCCGTTCATCCAGATGCCGGCAGCATTGTCCTATCCGATGAACATGGGGATCTATGACTGGGGCTACACCACCGAGCCGGAGCCCGGCCTGGGCAACCGGCGGCTGGCTGCGCCACGTGGCAAAGTGATCGGCGGCTCGTCCTCGATCAACGGCATGGTGTTCGTGCGCGGTCATGCCGAGGACTTCAACCACTGGGCCGAGCAAGGTGCCTCCGGCTGGTCGTTTGCCGATGTGCTGCCCTATTTCAAACGCATGGAAACATCGCACCAGAATGGCGGCATCGGTGGCGAAGACGGCTGGCGGGGCACCGATGGACCGCTGCACGTGCAGCGCGGGCCGGCGGTCAATCCGCTGTTTGATGCCTTCATCGAGGCCGGCCGCCAGGCCGGTTACGGGGTGACCGAGGATTACAACGGTTCGCGTCAGGAAGGTTTTGGCCTGATGGAGCAGACCATCCACAAGGGCCAGCGCTGGTCGGCCGCCGAGGCCTATCTGAAGCCGGCGCTGAAACGCAAAAACGTGAGTCTTGTCAGGGGACTGGCGCGACGTGTTGTCATCGAAAATCACCGCGCCACCGGCGTCGAGATCGAGGTTCGCGGCAAGATCCAGGTTGTTCAGGCGCGGCGCGAGGTGTTGATCGCGGCCTCGGCATTCAATTCGCCCAAGCTGTTGATGCTGTCGGGCATCGGACCGGGCGCGCATCTGGCCGAGCACGGCATTGATGTGGTGGCCGACCGGCCCGGCGTCGGGGCCAACCTGCAGGACCATCTCGAACTCTACATCCAGCAGGAATGCATCCAGCCGATCACGCTGTACTCGAAGCTCAACCTGTTTTCAAAAGCGGTCATCGGCGCGCAGTGGCTGTTCCTCAGGCGGGGGCTGGGAACCTCCAACCAGTTCGAGGCGGCCGCCTTCGTGCGTTCGGCGGCGGGCGTGCCCTACCCCGATATCCAGTTCCATTTCCTGCCCGGCGCCATTCGCTATGACGGCAAGGCGGCAGCCCCGATGCACGGCTTCCAGGCCCATGTCGGACCGATGCGCTCGCCCTCGCGTGGAACGGTGAGCTTGCGCTCGGGCGATGCCAGGGCGGCGCCGGTGATCCGGTTCAACTACATGAGCCACGAGGAGGACTGGCGCGATTTCCGTCGCGGGGTCAGGATCACCCGCGAGATATTCGGGCAGAAGGCGTTTGATCCCTATCGCGGCATGGAGATCCAGCCGGGGGCCGATGTTCAGAGCGATGCGGAGATCGACAGCTTCATCCGTGAGCACGCCGAAAGTGCCTATCATCCCTGCGGCACCTGCCGGATGGGCCGCGCCGACGATCCCGGCGCCGTGGTCGATCCGGAAACCCGCGTCATCGGGGTGGAGGGCCTGCGCGTTGCCGACTCGTCGATCTTCCCGCGCGTGACCAATGGCAACCTCAACGGTCCGTCGATCATGACCGGCGAAAAGGCCGCCGATCACATTCTCGGCCGCGAGCCGCTGGCGCCGAGCAATCTGGAGCCGTGGATGAACCCGGACTGGGAAACCACCGACCGGCTCGCTTGAGCCGGTTTCATGCGCGGGCTTCAACCCGGATGGGGAAGCTGCGCGTTGGCAGGGTTCCTGACGCCTGGCTTCCCGATCTGAGGTGACAGGCCTGACGCAGCGGAGCCTCGGCTTTGCGCCCCTGACAGAGATGTTCGGCAAACCACCCGCCTGCATGATCGGGCGCGGCCTGCCCGCCAAAACCCCTATTGGTTGTATTTTTTTTCATATCACCTTAAAGGTGAATTTTCTTGAACGTTTTCAACACACTTAGACGCACGTACAAAGCCGATTTTTACTCGATTTTTCGATGGAACGCCGGCCTACACGCTTGAATTTCCTAATAATATTTGACTCAATTTGTTGCTATGTGTTTTAATAATCAGGTCAGAAATCAAGTAATCAGAAATAGTAAATCACTCTGATCATGATTTGACATCGACATGGGACATTTTTCGGCTTGGCGCGGCCATACCTCGCCATTTATCACTCCTTCTATACATGAGGTGTGCCATTAATATTTGTTGCCCAACTTCGTAACTGCTTCTCCAGGCTATTCATAGCTTCCGCTTTGTTTTCGTACCCATGCTCGCTCGACAGGCGAACATGGGCAAGGACCGGCATGTGTTTCGGTGCCAGCGGGTGAGATCAACGGCAATTCATGCTGATCGATGGGTAGCTGCTCATGAGCGCTGTCAATGACCGGGAATTTTCTGACGTGAACGTTCAACTTCAACAGGTGAGGAACCATCATGCGCAAGATTTTGACCAGTGATCCGAGATACCCAGAGGCAAAGGAATACTACGAAACCCGGCATCCAGTTGCCCTGTCAAGCGAACACCCGTTGACGACTTCGGCGCTTGCCGATGTCAACGACAAGTCGTGGAACCATCTTTATGGCGCCATGATCGACGGGTTGAACATCTCGCCGAACAATTTTCAGCTTATCTACCCGTTCACCACATGGGACTGGCCGATCGTTCCTGTCGGCTTTACCAGCGCCGCACAATGGGATTTCTGCTCGTCGGTGCCGCAATTCAGCGCCACCGGCCAGTACACCTCCGCCGGCACCGCCTTCAATGACACCTATGGCCAGATGCTCAATGTGGTGAGCGCGGCGACAACCGACCCGAAACTGAAGGCTGACATCGAGCAAGCGCGCAACATGCTCCAGCTCGCAGCCAACAATTATGACACGATCTACACGCAATCCAGCGATGCCTACGAGACCGAAACCGGCGGCACCAACACGCCGCCCTATACCGAATGGCTGGGCACCATGGGCGGACGCTCCTGGAAAGCTCAGCTCGATTCAGCCTGGATCAATGTCCAGTCCCAGCAGGACGTCTACAACCAGCTGCTCTCGGAAACCACGACACCGGGGCTGAAGGACGCGCAGGACCGCAACGGCAACAAGGACTATTACACCAAGCTGCAGGATCCTTCGCTTGCTTCCTTTCCGGCAGTTCCGGGCTACTCCCTGGCCATGGACGCGACGACCTGGCTCAACAAAGTCCAGGCCGGGACCGGAGGCAGCACCGGATCGATCGGCTTTTCGAACTCGCAATCCGAATATGACTACAAGAAAACCTGGGCCGGCGGCAGCGCGTCGATCAAGAAGTTCTTCTGGAGCGTCAATGTCGGCGGCTCCTGGGAACGGATCGACGAGTTTGCCTCGGACTCGTCGCTCAAGGTCGATGTCAGTTTCAAGGCGTGGGACCAGATCTCGATTGCCGCGTCGCGCTGGTACAATGGCGCTTTTGTCACCGGCGTCCAGGACGGCCCGTTCATTCGCGGCTACACACCCTATGGCGACAGCGGCTCCAAAGCGGTGTGGGGGCCCGATGGCGTGATGTCGGTCCAGAAGGTCGGCATGCTGGTGTGCTACAAGCCGTCCTTCACGATCACCGTCAGCAACTCGACCTTCAAGTCCTTCTCGGAAAAATGGGAAGTCTCGGCAGGCTTGCGCATCGGCCCGTTCAACTTCAGCGGCGGCGGCGGAAGCTCCTCCTCCGGCTGGAAAGCGGATTCCGCGACCAAGACATTCTCCGGTGAATCCACCGCCGAAACGGCCTTGATCATGGGAGCCAACATCAACCTGATCAATCCGCAATAGTCCAGCCGCAAGTCTATTGAGGGATTGATGTGCGACCCGGGACGGGACGAAAGCGAGCGGACGCTTCCCGCCGCTTGCTCCGCGCGCCCCGGGGCGCATATCGCGAGCCACGCTACAGCGACAAATCACGGAAAGGGATCATCATGCCACGCCTACGCTGGAAAGCCCGACTGGGCGCACAGGATCTTGCGCCGTTGGTTACCATTGCGCGCAATTCGATAGCTGCCATCCAGGCCGCGATCCAGGCTCAGCAGGCTTTCGTGCCCTACACTGCGGGCGGAGCGCAGCAGGCGGTCACAACCGTGAACTGGCCACCGGCGGCGCCCGACCACTATGCGACCACGATGCAGCAGCACTCGGAAATGGTCGCGCTCGGCGCCAGCACGGCAGCGCCTCCGCCTCCGCCGATCTGGCAGGTCGACAACGCCGGTCATGTCGTGGCCAACAACGGACACGCGATCGGCGGCGCAAATTATGTCACCAACCTGCCCCATTGCGGCTATTGCACGGTGATGCTGTGGATGTTGAACCTGCCGCTGGGCGCACCCACGGCCGGGCGCTACAATCTGGCGGTCAACCTCGACTACACGGTGCCGGCAAATGTCTTCTACAACATCATGGTGCTGTCGCGCCTGGTCAACGCCAATGCGGGCGGCGACCCTGCGTTGATCGTGCTCAAGCTGATGATCAACGCTTTCATCCAGAATGCGTCAGCGACCTGGGCGTTGCAGGTGGGCGCGCACTACGTCACCGATGCGGCGGTGCTGGCGGCTCCGCCCGCGGGACTGGAAATCCTCGACTGGACAGACGCCATCGGCCACCCGGTCGATGTCAATGTCCAGCATTTCGGCCAGAACTCGCTGCTGACCACCTTGTGGAAGATCGTCTACCAGGGGATCTATGACAATGTTCAATAGGACGCCTGGTGTCTGACAGGACGCATTCTGCCGGCTCACGGGGAGATCACCGCTGAACCGGGGTAAAGCGGATTTGTGGTTCAGCCGGCGGCCGCTGCGTCCGGGGCCTGGCCCCAGCCGACAAATTTGGAACAGCCGAAGTCGGAGCCCTCGACACCGTAGCTCAAGGGCACGCCCTCCAGCGACAGCGTCGCGCCGCCGGCCGCGCGCAACACCGCGTCGCCAGCACCGATGTCCCACTGTTTGAGGCAAACAAGCCGCGGATAGACATCGGCGCGACCTTCCGCAAGCAGGCAGAATTTGAGCGAGGAGCCGACATTTTCTGTTTCGTATTCGGAAAACCGTTTGAGCCAGTCTTCGGTGGCCAGGTCGCGGTGGGAGACGCTGACAAGCGCCACCGGCACTTTCGGGAACGGCCGGGTGCTGATTTGCCTGCGCCCGGTGATCTCGCCATCCGCCGACACCTCGGCGACATATGCGGTCCCGTTGTAGCCGCACCACAGCCGGCCGTGCGCAGGCGCGTAGACAACGCCGGCGGCAGGATACTGATCACGCACAAACGCAATGTTGACGGTGAAGTCGGCGCGCCCGGCGATGAAATCCTTGGTGCCGTCAAGCGCATCGACCAGAAAGAACTCGCCTTGCGCGCAGCTCGGGCATTTTCCGGCTTCGGCCAGCTCCTCGGCAACCACCGGGATCCCCGGAAACTTGCTGGCCAGAACATCGAGTATCAGTTCTTCGGCGCGCCTGTCGGCCTGTGTGACCGGTGAACTGTCAGACTTGACCACCACCTCGGCGCCCTCGGCGCGAACCGCGAGAATGGCCTTTCCCGCGGCTATCGCGGCCGTTTCAAGCGTCCTGATCATTTCCGAATCCTGATCGCCGTCGATATTCGCAATGCCTCGCGTGCTCATCTTGTCCAACCGCTATCGCTGTTTCTGTCCGGTTTCGGGGTCGCATGATTGGTCAGCCCGGTCAATGCACAATTGGAAGCAACACCTTTGGAAACGAACAGATTTTGCAACAACACCGGCGTGGGGCGAAACAACCAACCCCATCCAGCCGCACAATAGGACTGAGATGCCTCGTTTTGCCGACGATGGGCGGCGAAGATGGCTGCGTCAATCGGAGCCGAAACCATGACCCTGCATCAACCTCTTTCCAGCATCGGCGTTACGCCACACCGGGAATCCGGGCCGGACCTGGCAGCCCGGCTGTCGGCAGAGTTGGCGCAACTGCCGTTGCCGGGCCGCATCCTGCGCATCGCAACGCTGGGCCGCGCGGTGTTTACCACATCGCTCGGCCTTGAAGACCAGGTGCTGACGTCGCTGATTGCGGCAACGGGAGCGGGTTTGCGCATTGTCACGCTCGATACCGGACGGCTGTTTGGTGAGACCGAGGCGCTGATCGCCGAGACCGAAGCACGCTACGGGTTGAGCATCGAGGTGTTCAAGCCGTGGAAGGAAGATGTCGACGGGTTTGCAGCGCTTTATGGCATGAACGGATTTTACGACAGCGTCGAGGCACGGCATGCCTGCTGCCATGCCCGCAAGCTCAGGCCACTGGGCCGGGCGCTGGCAGACGCCGACATCTGGGTCACCGGCTTGCGCCGGGGCCAGTCGGGCAATCGCGCCAATGCGCCGCTGGCCGAATGGGACGCGGACCGCGGACTTCTCAAGATCAATCCGCTGGCCGATCAGTCGCTGCAAACACTCAGGGCCCGCGCCGGGGCCGACGAGGTGCCGGTCAACCCGCTGCATGCGAAGGGCTATCCCTCTATCGGTTGCGAACCGTGCACGCGCGCCATCAAGCCTGGCGAACCCGAACGCGCCGGGCGCTGGTGGTGGGAGCAGGACGAGAGGCGGGAATGCGGATTGCATCTGTCAGCCTCGGTTTCGGGCTCGCGCGCACAGGGCCAGCCCAAAGTCACCACTCCGGCCTCGCAGACCATTCAAAGGAAGTTTTCATGAACGTGATTGAACACGGGCGCGGCAGGCCGCCGCTCGACCCGCACCTCAAAGCGCTGGAAAACGAGGCGATCCACATCTTCCGCGAGGTGGCGGCGGAATTCGATCGGCCGGTGATGCTTTATTCGGTCGGCAAGGATTCCTCGGTGCTGCTGCATCTGGCGCTGAAGGCGTTTCATCCGGGCAAACTGCCGTTTCCGCTGGTGCATATCGACACCGGCTGGAAATTTCCGGAAATGATCGCATTTCGCGACGCGGTTGTTGCCCGGCACGGGCTGGAGCTGATCGCGCACACAAATCCCGATGGACTGCGCGATCAGGTCAGCCCGTTCAGCCATGGCTCGTCGCGCTACACCGACATCATGAAGACGCAGGCGCTGAAGCAGGCGCTCGATATGGGGCGCTATGATGCGGCCTTTGGCGGGGCGCGGCGCGATGAGGAAGCGTCCCGCGCCAAGGAACGGATCTACTCGTTCCGTACGCCCGACCATGCCTGGGATCCGCGCAACCAGCGCCCCGAACTCTGGTCGATCTACAACGGCATGATCCGAAGCGGCGAAAGCGTGCGCGCGTTTCCGCTGTCAAACTGGACCGAGGTCGACATCTGGCGCTACATCCTGGCCGAGCAGATCGAGCTGGTGCCGCTTTATTTCGCCAAGCGCCGCAAGGTCGTCGAGCGCGACGGCATGATGATCCTGGCCGAGGACAAGCGGCTGGAACTGCTGCCCGGAGAACAGGTGCGCGAAGAGATGGTCCGGTTCCGCACGCTGGGCTGTTTCCCGCTGACCGGTGCTGTGCGCTCGGAGGCGACAACGCTGGACGATGTGATCTCCGAACTTGAAATCGCCACGGTGTCGGAACGACAGGGCCGGGCGATTGACCGAGACCAGTCCGGCTCGATGGAAAAGAAAAAACGCGAAGGCTATTTCTGATGAGTTCTCAATCACTTTCGCACGCCGCTGAATCTGTTGAATCCGGCGACGACGCAAATCTTCTCGACACGCAGACAGCGACAGCAAGCCGCCAGGCGCGGCCGCTGAGGTTCATCACCTGCGGCTCGGTCGATGACGGAAAGTCGACGCTGATCGGCCGGCTGTTGTGGGACACCAAGGCGGTCAAGGAGGATCAGGCGGCGGCGCTCAGGCGCGATTCCACCGGCAAGCAGAACGAACTCGGCCTGCCCGATTTCGCACTGCTGCTCGACGGCCTTCAGGCCGAGCGCGAACAGGGCATCACCATCGATGTCGCCTACCGGTATTTCGCTACCGACCGGCGTTCGTTCATCGTCGCCGATACGCCCGGCCACGTGCAATACACCCGCAACATGGCGACCGGCGCCTCGACCGCCGATCTGGCGGTGCTGCTGGTCGACGCTCGCGCAGGCCTGCTCGAGCAGACCCGCCGTCACGCCACGATCGCGGCGATGATGGGCATCCGGCAATTCGTGCTGGCGGTCAACAAGATCGACCTCGCGCATTATGACGAAGCCGGGTTTCAGGCCATCGCACGAGCATTCCGCGAGGTTGCGCTGTCGCTCGGCGTGCGCCAGGTCACCGCCATTCCGGTCTCGGCGCTGAAGGGTGAGAACATCGTCAATCGCGGCGACGAATTGATGCCGTGGTACACCGGACCGACACTGGTGGAGGCTTTGGAAAAGGCCACCCAGCGTACCGGCCAGACCACCGGTTTCCGGCTGCCGGTGCAGCGGGTTTCACGTCCCGGTGAAGGCTTTCGCGGCTATCAGGGCACGGTTGCCGGCGGTTCGATCAAGCCCGGCGACAGTGTCGTCGTGCTGCCGTCCGGGGTCGAGGCCAATGTCAAAGCCATCGTCACCCATGATCTGGTGCGCAACGCAGCAGTCCACGGCGACGCCATCACGCTGGTGCTCGACCGCCCGGTGGATGTGGCGCGCGGCGACATGATCGCAGCGATTGACCAGCGGCCGCAGACAGGACGTGCGTTCAGCGCCCGGCTGGTGGCGCTGTCGGACGACGGCATTGTCCCCGGCAAGCGCTACTGGCTCAAAGCCGGTTCGCGGCGCCAGCGGGTGATGGTGCGACCGACCTCGGCGCTGGATCTGTCATCCGGCAACTGGGACGATGCCCACTTCCTGCCGGTCAACGGCATTGGCACGGTCGAACTCGATTTCGAGGACACGGCGATTTTCGATGCTTACGAAACCAATCGCGAAACCGGCGCCTTCATCCTGATCGATCCGGAAACGCTCAACACCGTTGCCGGCGGCATGATCGACGGCAAGCGCTCGAAATCAGGCCGTTTCGACGCGTTGCCCGACGTCGACCGCGCCACCGTGATACTGCCCGCGCGGCTGCTGGAGACGTTTTTGAAAACGGAATTTGCGCGCTCGCATGCAGGCGAGATACGGGTGACGGGGCCTGATGAGGCGGAGAACGGGTAAGCGGCGGTTCAGAAGCTGTTGACTGGTTGGAACAACGAACAGCTACCCCGACTTGTCAAGCGGTCTGGCAGGTGCGCTTGACTACCAGGTCGACTTGCCGTTCACGACATTCTCCAAATCCATCCGCAATCCGCTTTCAACTGCGTTGGGGGCATTTGCCGATATCCGGTCTGTCCCGAAATTTGCTCGATAGTGGCTC
>TARA_R110002020_G_scaffold192529_7_pt1 | contig 20471 bp, 12 predicted proteins | sample TARA_R110002020 | Tara Oceans TARA_R110002020 (sample SAMEA4396489) | marine metagenome | biome: Westerlies Biome; feature: [MES] marine water layer (ENVO:01000295) within the mesopelagic zone...; material: water (ENVO:00002006), including particulate matter (ENVO:01000060) such...
GGATTTCGGGACAATCCAGATGGCCAGAAGAAATTATATTCTAGATTCCATTAAGAGTACATTTCAACTTTTTGGCTACAATCAGATCGAAACTCCGGCTATGGAGAATCTCAGTACCTTGACTGGAAAATATGGAGATGAAGGTGATCAGTTGTTGTTCAAAATCCTAAATAGCGGAGATTACCTCAAGAATGTTCAGGAAGCTGATCTTCATGCTGGATTTAAGAATACTTTGCCGAAGGTTACCGAGAAAGGACTTCGTTATGACTTGACAGTGCCCTTTGCCCGCTTTGTGGTGATGAATAGGAATGAGTTGACTTTTCCTTTCAAGCGTTTCCAGATTCAGCCAGTTTGGCGAGCAGATCGCCCACAGAAGGGAAGATACCGTGAATTTTATCAGTGTGATGCGGATGTGGTGGGGACGGATAGTTTGCTTTGCGAAGCTGAAATCATTCTGATGATCCGTTCGGTTTTCGAAAAATTAAAGTTGAATGATTACAGCATCAAGCTGAATAATAGAAAAATATTAACAGGTATCTCAGAAGCAATAGGGGAAGCAGGAAAAGAAGCACCGCTTTGCGTGGCGATAGATAAGCTGGATAAAATCGGCTGGGAAAAAGTAAAGGAGGAATTGACTGAGCGAGGTTTTGCTGCTGATTCTATAGAGAAATTGGCTCCGTTGATCGCTTTGGAAGCAAATCAGGCGGAGAAATTAGCTTTCTTGAAGGAGTTTTTGGCTACCAGCGAAATTGGCCTTCAGGGTGTCAAAGAACTGGAAGACGTGTTTCAGATCTTAGGAGAAATGGGTGAGAGCCTAGATTTTGTTGATTTGGATATCATGCTTGCTCGGGGGCTTTCTTATTATACTGGTGCTATTTTCGAAGTGAAAGTGAACCATGTATCTATCGGATCCGTCAGTGGAGGTGGTCGATATGATAATCTGACTGAGAATTTCGGATTGAAGGAGAAAATGTCAGGAGTTGGTTTTTCTTTTGGTGTAGATCGCTTATACGATGTGCTGGAGGAATTGAGCTTGTTTCCAGAGGACAGTCTTCAGAGCACCAAAGTTTTGTTGACGCACTTTGACCAGAAAGCCTTTGTTTATGCGTTAGGCTTGTTGAAGAAATTCAGAGCTGCAGGAATCAAAGCAGAGCTTTATCCAGATGTGACTAAAATGAAAAAGCAGTTGGATTTTGCTTCCAAGAAGTCAATTCCATTTGTTGGAATCTGCGGGGATACGGAGATTGAAGGAAATGTCATTGCTTTGAAAAATCTGGATACAGGGGAGCAGGAATCTATCAGTTTGGAAGAAGCTATCGAGCGTTTGAAATAAAGTGAATTCACGATCATAAAAATCTTAATCAGAATACTATGTTTGATATAATGGGCATGATGGGCAAAGTGAAAGAAGCCCAGGCAAAAATTAAAGAGACACAAGCAAAACTTGTATACTTAACTGCGTCAGGTGAATCAGGTGCAGGATTGGTAAAAGTAACGGTAAATGGAGATAGAAAAGTAGTGAGCATCGATTTCGATGAGTCGCTTCTTTCCCCAAAAGACAAGGAAATGCTCAGTGATCTAATCGTAGCAGCTACCAACATAGCGATGACGGCTATTGAAGCTCAAATTAAAGCTGAGATGAAATCGGCTACTGAGGGAATGATGCCTAATATTCCCGGGATGGATCTAGGCAGTATGTTTGGATGAAAACCTGTGCCATCGTCATACTGAATTACAATGGGGAAGAAATGCTAAAGACATTTCTTCCTTCAGTTTGTATGCATAGTATTTATGACGTTTGGGTGATAGACAATGCAAGTACTGACGACTCTATAGATTTTTTAGACGTTAACTTCCCTCAGGTCAAGCAAATCAAACTTGAAGAGAATTTCGGCTATGCAGGTGGGTATAATCAGGGGCTTTCAAAGCTCCAAGGTCAATATGAATATTACCTACTTCTCAATTCTGATGTGGAAGTTACCGCAGATTGGGATTCACTATTGATTGACTGGATGAGAGACCATAAAGCCTATGCAGCACTCCAACCTAAAATTCTCTCATGGAAGGAAAAAGACACCTTTGATTATGCTGGAGCCGGGGGTGGGTTTCTGGATGCATATGGCTATCCATATTGTAGAGGAAGGATTTGGGATAACATAGAAAAGGATGTTGGTGACTATGACGATGTCATTGATGTCGATTGGGCTTCAGGAGCCTGTATGGTTGTGAATGCTACAGTTTTCCATGAATTGTCGGGTTTTGACTCAGATTTTTTTGCCCACATGGAAGAGATAGACCTATGTTGGAGAATGCGAAAATCAGGTTGGAAAATCGGCTATAATGGTTTCTCGAAAGTATATCACCTAGGTGGAGCCACATTAGATAGAGCTAGCCCTAAGAAAATGTACCTGAATATCAGAAATAGCCTTAGCATGATTTATAAGAATGAGCCAAGCGCTAGATTTTTTAGGATTTTTGTGGTCAAATCTTTGTTAGAGCATTTAGCGGCAATGAGCTTTGTGAGCGAGGGAAAAAAAGAGTTTTCTAGCGCAGTCCTGGATGCCTACCGGGACTTTAAAGTGAAAAAGAAAACCATTGAGAAGTTTGTCCCAAACTCGGAAGTAAGAGTGGAGGTGCCAAGAAAAGGGAAGGTGACACTTGTGTTTTGGAACTGGAAGGTTTTAGGAAAGAAAAGCTTCTCTGAGCTTTAATCAAAAAGTACTGGATTGTTCTTTTTTCTAAAAAACTTCCTGATTTTCATCGTCATCGCCATACTCACATAGAGAATTACTGGTGAGCCCATCGTGACAAATGAGGCATAAATGAAGAATAAACGAATGCTGTCAATTGGGAAGTTGAGTTTTTCACCCATGCGTGAACAAACACCAAATGCTCTCTCTTCGAAGAATATTTTCAGCTTTTCCATAGTAATTGGTGGTTTCGTTAGGGTAAATTTAGAAAAAAGTATTGTGATTTAATAAATAAGAATGATAGACAATTTGTTTAAGAAAAAGCCGGCTTTATTGATATTTCTATTGTTACCACTTATTTGTAGTTCAATAATGGTGCCTGAAACCGATTTTTTGGCTGATTCCAAAGTCACACCGGGTAAGTTAGAATTTCTCAGAGATTCTGTCCGATTTGAAGTAACAGGTACTATTCCTATAGAGTCGGCATTTAGTCCCAAAAACCCAAAGATTAGTTTGCTTTTCAAGTCTTCTGAGAACTCCATTTTCTTTGATGACCTGGAGTTAACCAAAAACGTAGGTGAATACTCTTACAAAGAATCATTTGTGCTGGCTTTTGAGCCTTGGATGGAAGGGGCTTTTTTGGAGGCTCAGTTTTTCTATGGAAAAAAAGCCCAGGCTGAGCCATCTCAGAAAAAAGTTTTGGCTAGGGGAGTTATCACAACTCCCTTATTAGCGAAAATAGGGAATGTGAATCCGGATGAGCCAATTCCCCAAGTAGGGTTGTTTATTTCGACGGGAGTAATGGATGCGGATCTTTCACGTTCCAAAGAATTTGTGATCAAGTTTGCTGCAGGATCATCTACCATTTCCAAGAGTGCGTCAAATCAGCAGGCTATTGCTGATTTGAAATCTTTTTTGACTGAAAACTCTTCTGTATTATCCTTAAAAATCACGGGTATTCAATCTCCAGAAGCAGCAGAAGGTAAAAGTAGCAAACTAGGAATGGATCGCGCTGAGGCGGTAAATCAATTGTTGACTCAATCAAATATTTCAGTTAGAGATAGTGTTACTGAAGTGAAATCCAGGTGGAACGATTGGTTTGATTTCCGACTTTTATTGCGTGAAAATGAAAAACTTTCTACTCAGAAGAAGGATCAATATTACGCCGTCCTATTAAACGGATCAGATTACCAGACTCAGGCTGAAGCATTAAGGAAGATTTCAGGGTTTAATCAAGTTGCCAGTGATCTTTTTCCAAGTTTGAGAGCGGCCAAAATTGAAGTTGTCGCTAAACCACTTCCGGGACTGAATCAAGAGCAAACAGCCCTACTGCAAAAGGCTTTGAATGAAGATGACAATAATTCGGAACTTGACATGACAGATTGGGCGATAGCAGGTGAAGCTTCTCCAAGACTCGAGGATAAGGAAAAGATTTACAGTAAAATGACTGAGTTGTTTCGTTCTGTAATTCCTTACAATAATTTGGCGGTAGTTAAGATGAGATTAGCCCAGCGAACCCTAGACCAGACGACAAAGGCAAATCTTTGGAAAGAAGCAAACAAGTTGCTGTATCAAGCTTCAAAAATCGCAACCGATCCCTACGTAATGCACAATCAAGGACAGATACTGGTTTTGCAGGGTAAAACATGGGATGCTTACAAAAAACTTTCAGATGCCTCAGTCCTGACTAGGAATCAGGATTTTTTGAGGTACAATGAGAGCTTGAGAGGCGCGCTGGATATCATGAGAGGCGATTACAAGTTGGCAACACTGCGTTTTGACTATCCTTATTCTGAACCAAAGGATTTTTTCAATAAGGGCTTGGCTTACTTCCTTTCAAAAGATTACTCCAATGCTAGTTTATCTTTTGAAGAGTCCGTCATGGCAGGAAGAAATTATGGCTATGGATATTATGGGCTAGCCATGGTAGCTGCAGAAAGTGGTCAGAAGGAAGTTGCTTTGTTGCAATTGGATAAGGCGATTCATGCTAGTGAATTAATTTATCAGAAAGCTTTGGTTGATCCGATTTTTGAAGAAATCAGGACATCTGATGAGTTTTTTCAAATATTCAGGCCATCTGTTAAGATTAATGAAAAATAAGTAACAATTCGTTAATAATTTGCCTATAGGATTAAGTCAAAATAACTGAATAGGATTTTTTCTAGTTTTGGTATAGTCATGAAAAACCTTAAATTGTTCCAGTAATTTATGTTAAAGGTGGTGTTTAGTGCATAAACCCTAAAAAATTCCAAATTTTATTTTAGTGATAGAATTTGAATTTTGTTTAAGAATCTTTAACATTGATGCTTTAGTACAATTAACGTAACCCAAAATCTATGCCTATGACCTATTTTACTTAGAAGAAGTATCCCCACCCATGTAGCATCACTTACAGATGCTCTCAAACCTAAAGGTTTCTCAATTAGTTGGTTCTTAAAAACCTCGGTATAGCCGCAATGTTTCCCTAGAGTTTAGGAGATAATTTGCTGCTATTATTTTGAGTAAAATCGCAATCGATTGCGATAACATTAAACAACAAGTATTGAAATTAATCTTGTTACCCAATCTATCTATATTTATGAAAAATATTTACAAAAATCTAAGTGCTCTTTTGGTGCTCTTAGTCCTAACTGGAGCGGCCGCCTTTGCGCAGAAAACCGTTACAGGAACAGTGTTAGACGAGTTTGATGTTGGTCTTCCAGGAGTGACTGTACTTGTGAAAGGAACGACTACCGGAACTGCCACAGACATTGATGGCAAGTTTAATATTACCGTTCCTAATGATCAATCAGTCCTAATTTTCTCTTTTATTGGTTATGGTAAAGTAGAAGAAATAATAGGCAACAGAAGTATTATTGATATCAGCTTAAAGCCTGATGAGACTTCGTTAACGGAGCTTGTTGTAACAGGTTATACGATTGATAGCAGAAGAGAGACAACTGGTGCAATCGCAACAGTTAGTTCAAAAGATTTGGCAGTAATTCCAACAGGTAACGTAGAACAGGCTTTACAAGGTAGAGTTTCTGGTGTTACAGTAATTACGAACGGTCAGCCGGGAACCACTTCCATTATTCGTGTTCGTGGGTTTGGTGCCTTCGGAGGTAACCAGCCTTTATATGTTGTCGATGGAGTTCCTGTAGGATCCACTGATTTCCTTAATCCTGACGATATCGAATCAACTACGGTCTTGAAAGATGCTGCCGCAGCTTCCATATATGGAGCTAGAGCAGCTAGTGGTGTTATCATTTACACTACTAAAAGAGGTAGAAGAGGAAACCAAAAGTTAAGAGTTGATTACAACGGTATGTACGGTGTCACTACTCCTGGAAAAGGGATAGACATGATGAATCCTCAAGATCAGGCCACATATACTTGGTTGGCAGAAACAAATGCAGCTGCAGCAGAAGGCCGTCCAGTAAAGTATGATCACCCACAGTTTGGAACTGGTACTTCACCGGTGTTGCCATATTACATAAGAGTAGGTGGACAAGGTGGATTGGCTGGGCCATTTTCACCCGATAGAATGGCTGAAGAGGCTGCAAAATATAATGTTGATTATGGTAAAGGAGATATCTATCAAATTGTAAGAGCAGCTACTGGTGAAGGAACCGATTGGTTTAAAGCGATTACAAGAAATGCACCTTTAAATCGTCACTCATTAGGTATCAATGGTGGTTCTGAAACCAGCAGATTCTTTGTGGGATTAGGTATTCAGGATCAGGCAGGTATTCTTTTGAATAACAGCTTAAGAAGAATGACTTTCAGAGCTAATTCAGAGTTTGATGTAACCAAAAAAATAAGAGTTGGTGAAAATTTCCAAGCTACTTACATAAGAGAATTAGGTCTTACTGGTGGAAATGGTGGTCAAGGTGTAGCAAGAGATGAGAACTCTATTCTAGGGGCTTTCCGTATGTCAACAATTATTCCTATTTATGATGAGTTTGGTGGATATGCAGGTACAGCCGCTACTGGTTTCAACAACCCGCGAAATCCTGTTGCTGAAAGAGATGCATTAAAAGACAATAGAGCTTTCAATGCAAGTATTTTCGGAAACGTATATGCAGAAGCAGACATCATTGATAATTTAACATTCAGAACATCTATCGGTGGACAGTATGATAATTATTACTACTATAATTATTCAAGACATCAATATGAAAACCTAGAGAATAATTCTGCTTTTGGATATGGAGAAGGTTCAGGTTATAATTTTGCATGGACCTTCACAAATACACTTGCTTATAAAAAGAAATTTGAAAAGCATTCCTTTGATTTGCTAGCAGGTATAGAGGCGTTGAATACCGGCTCTGGTCGTAATATCAATGCATCTGGTCAGAATCCATTCTCTGAAGATCCAGATTTCATTACAATCTCCAATCTCCCTGTTTCTTCCAGACAAGTTAACTCTTCTCTTTACAGAGGTGTGAATTTCTATTCCATCTTCGGGAGATTGAACTACACTTATAATGACAAGTACTTATTTAGTGCTGTAGTGAGACGTGATGGTTCTTCTAGATTCGGAGCAAACTCTAGATTTGGTGTATTCCCAGCTTTTTCAGCTGCTTGGAGAATTTCTTCTGAAGGATTCATGTCAAGTTCTACTTGGATAGATGAGTTGAAAATCCGTGGTGGATGGGGACAAATGGGTAACTCAAACAACGTTGATCCAAACAACCAGTATTCCTTATTTGGTGGGGATATCGGAGCTTCCTCTTATGATATTTCAGGGTCCAACTCTTCTGCCCTTATAGGATTTAGAAGAACTAGAATTGGTAACCCTAATGCTCAGTGGGAAACAGCAGTCACTCAAAATATTGGTTTTGATGGAACGTTCTTTAATGGACGAATGGATATTATATTCGATTTGTGGAAAAAAGAAACTAAAGACCTTTTGTTCCAAGTGCCAATTCCTGCCACTGCTGGTTATAACGCAGCAGCTCCAGCTGTTAACATTGGTGAAATGCTAAATCAAGGAGCTGACCTTTTGGTTGCTTTTAGAGGTAATCTTAGTAGCGACTTTACCTATGAGGTGTCTGTAAATGGATCACTATTGAAAAATGAGATCGTTTCCCTAGCACCAGGATTGACAATTATTACTTCTGCAGAAGCTAATCCGGCTTTCAGAGGAATTGAGCCGATCAGAAACATGGTTGGTGAGTCACTTTCCTCATTCTTTGGATATGAAGTAGAAGGTCTTTTCAGTTCTGCAGAAGATGTAGCAAATCATGCTACTCAGGAGTTTGCTTCTCCAGGTAGATTCAAATACAGAGATATCAATGGTAGAGATGCGGATGGCAACTTGACAGGTCTGCCAGATGGCAAGATTGATGCAGATGATAGAAAAATCCTTGGATCACCAATCCCAAAATTCACAGGTGGTATGAACTTCACCTTGGGCTACAAAGGATTTGATCTTTCAGCTTACTTATATACTTCTATCGGAAATGAGATCTGGAATCAGTCTAAGTGGTTTACTGATTTCTATTCTACATTTGAAGGGGCTGCTACTTCTGAGCGATTGAAAGATGCATGGACTCCTCAGAACTTGAATGCTACTATTCCAATTGTGGAAAAAGCGGCTAACTCCGCTACTTCCAGTGTCGGTAATTCATTCTATGTAGAAGATGGTTCTTACTTAAGATTGCAAAATGTGACGCTTGGCTATACATTACCTCCTTCACTTTTGGAGAGATGGAGATTGGAGCGATTGAGAGTATTTGCTTCCGCAAACAACCTGTTTACAATCACAGGATATGAAGGACTAGATCCTGCGGTAGGTGGTGACGCTGATTTGACCTTTGGTATCGATGTTGGTAACTACCCTGTTACACGTGGTTATACGTTCGGTCTTAACCTAAGCTTCTAAGCTTAATCCTTTAACTAGAATCGAGTTATAGAAACTATAATTGATTAAAAACATGAAAAATATAAAAATAAAAGTCGGCGCACTACTAGCATCCACAGTTCTGATGGTTGCAGTAAGTTGTAGCGATAGTTTTCTGGAAATTGCGCCAACAGGTCTTTTGGCAGAATCACAATTGACCTCCCTGGCTGGATTGGATGCCTCCTTGATTGCTGCCTATTCTCAAGTGAATGGCAGAAACTTTAGAATGGCATCTCCTTCCAATTGGGTGTGGGGAAGTATCAGAGGAGGAGACGCCAACAAAGGTACTGACCCTGGTGATTTCAATACAATCAACCCAATTCAGAGGTTTGAAACAGATGCAAATAATGTCAATGCACTAGAAAACTGGCGTGGTTTATACGAAGGAATTGCTAGAGCTAATAACGTCTTGAGACTCCTTTTAACTAAAGGGGATGACGTAACTGACGCTGATGTTAAGCGTTTATCTGCTCAGGCGAGATTCTTGAGAGGGCACTATTATTTTCAATTGAAGAGGAATTTTGATAACGTTCCTTACGTAGACGAAACTGTTGATTATGGTAGCGGCTTAGAAGATGTAGTAAACAATGTTGATATCTGGCCAATGATAGAAGCTGATTTTCAGTTTGCTGTGGATAATCTAGCGCCTACTCAAGGTCAAGTAGGTAGAGTTAATTCTTGGGCTGCTAAAGCTTATTTAGGAAAAGTTTACCTATACGAAGGTAAATTTGCTCAGGCTAAAACGTTGTTTGATGATGTGATCGCAAACGGTGTGACTAGTGGTGGCGAAAAGTATGGCTTAATTGCTGATTATGGTAACTTATTCAGAGGTGAATATGATAATGGGAAAGAATCAGTTTGGGCTTATCAAGCTGCTGCGAATACAGGTTCTGTAAATAATGCAAACCCTGAATTTGACTTGAATAACCCATATAATTCTGCAGCTCCAGGAGTTTGTTGTGGATTCTTTGCACCAAGTTTTACATTCGTAAACTCTTTCCGTACCAATGCTAACGGGTTACCATTACTAGATGGGTCTTACAATTCTCCTGCAAATTTGGTAAAGAACGATATGGGGATTGCTACTGATGCAGCCTTCACCATTGATCAAGGTCCAATCGACCCAAGAGTAGATCATACTACTGGGCGAAGAGGAATTCCTTACATCGATTGGCAAGTTCATCCAGGGCAGTCTTGGATCCGTCAGCAATCTTTCTCAGGTCCTTATTCAGTTAAGAAATTTGTTTATTCTAGATCTGAAGTTGGAACTTATCAGGACAACAGTACGTGGACTCCAGGTTATACAGGTATCAATGTTAATATCATTCGCTTTGCTGATGTATTGCTTATGGCAGCAGAGGCTGAAATTGAGACTGGTGGATTGGAAAAAGCAAGAGAATATGTGAACATGATAAGAACCAGAGCTATGAATTCTAAAGTGATGAAATTGGACGGTTCAGGTCCAGCAGCTAATTATCAAGTAGGGCTTTATACAGCGGCTTGGTCAGACCCTGCGGCAGCTAGAGCTGCAGTTCGTTTCGAAAGAAAACTTGAATTGGGAATGGAAGGGCATAGATTCTATGACCTAGTGAGATGGGGAACTGCTTCTGAAGAGTTGAATAAGTATTTTGCCTTTGATGGCCCTCTTCTGTTGAATGCACTTGGTGGAGCTACTTACACAGATAAGCACTCAATTCTGCCTATTCCTCAAAATCAAATTGATTTAGTTGGTCCGGATATTTTAATTCAGAATCCTGGGTTCTAATCATTCTTGTTAATAACATATAAAGGGGTGGCGTTTTTGCCACCCCTTTTTTTGTGGGATTTTTTGTATTAATGTGGCTATATGTTTCCCTTATGCTCTAAAAATAGTAATTTCAGAGCAACCCAAGTACCCAACCTATTTACTATGAAGTTCACTTACTCAAGCCTTTTGGTTTTGTGCCTTTTGGCTTTTTCCTCTTGCAAAAAAGAAACTACTTTATTTGAATTGCTTTCTCCAAATGAAACAGGTATTGATTTTACTAACACCATTTTAGAAACTGATTCATTCAATATTCTTACGGATGAATACATCTTCAATGGCGGTGGATTAGCTGTTGCGGATTTTGATAATAATGGTCTTCCCGATTTATTTTTCACAGGAAACCAAGTGCCCAATAAGCTGTATTTGAATTCAGGAAAATTCAACTTCAACGATGTAACCGAAACTGCAGGAATAGGGGCACCTGATCAATGGTGCACAGGAGCAGTGGTCGTTGATATTAATGGAGATGGCTGGATGGATGTATACGTAGCTTCTGCAATGAAGCTTGGACCGGGTGAACGGAATAATTTACTTTTTGTCAATCAAGGAAAAGACGCTGACGGGAATATTTCATTTAAGGAAATGGCTTCAGATTACGGAATCGCGGATTCTGGTAACGCGATGTGGGCAGCTTTTGTGGATTACGATCTGGATGGAGATCTGGATTTATATGTACTAAATAATGAACAAAGCCGAAGTGTACCTAGTAACTATAGGCTTAAAATAACTGATGGTTCGGCGGTAAATAATGATAAATTTTATAGAAATAATGGGGATGGTACATTTACCGATGTTACTATAGAAGCAGGAATAACAATAGAGGGATATGGATTGGGTGTTTTGGTTTCTGATTTGAACAATGATGGTTGGCCAGATATTCATGTAAGCAACGATTATGTGACAAATGATATTCTATATATAAATAACCAGGATGGTACTTTTTCCAACCAATCCAAAAATATACTAAGACATCAAAGTCAGTTTTCTATGGGAGCTGATATCTCTGATTTTAACAATGATGCAAAGCCTGATATCATCACACTTGATATGCTCGGCGAGGATAATTACCGGAAGAAGACTACTATAGGCAATAATTCTTATCAGGTTTATATCAGTAATGAGCAATGGGACTATGAATACCAATATGTCCGAAATATGTTACACCTGAATAATGGTGAAGGAGTGCCATTTAGTGAAATAGGAATGATGGCTGGGGTATACCAAACTGATTGGAGTTGGGCGCCATTATTTGCAGATGTGGATAATGATGGTTATCGTGATTTGTTGGTGACAAATGGATTTCCTAGAGATATTACAGATAAGGATTTTGCCAATTACAGAGCAGATGTTGGAAATATTGCTACCAAAAGACAATTGTTAGACTCTATTCCCATCGTTAAAATCCCTAATTACGCATACAAGAATAATGGAGATTTGACTTTTTCTGACGAAGGAAGTACTTGGGGACTTAACAAGCCTTCTTTTTCCAATGGTGCAGCATTTGTTGATCTGGATGGCGACGGCGACTTAGATTATGTTGTCAATAATATCAATGATCCCGCATTTGTCTTTGAAAATACGCTTAATAACAAAGACCAAAAGAATAATTACCTCAGACTTCGATTGAAGGGATCTACGCTTAATCCTCAAGGGCTGGGGGCCAAAGTCCAACTTTCCTTTTCTGATGGAAGCCAATTATACCAGGAGCAGCAAGTAGTGCGAGGCTATATGTCCTCAATTGATGAAGTGATGCATTTTGGGGTAGGAGAAATGTCTAATATCGCATCAGTTCAGGTGATTTGGCAGGATGGTAAGGAGAGCATGTTGACTGATGTAAAATCAAATCAACTCTTAGAAATCAGCTATTCTGAAGCAAAGCAAGGAGTTAATATGTTGGCTATCATCACCAGCAAAAGCCCTGAGGTGCTTTTCGCAGAAGTTTCTTCCCAAAAAGGTCTGGATTTCATTCATGAAGAAGAGGATCGAGTGGATTTCAATATTCAGCGGGTAATACCTCATAAATTGAGTCAGTACGGCCCCAGTTTGGCAGCTGGTGATGTCAATGGTGATGGGTTGGAGGATCTGGTAGTTGGATCGGCTTCAGGCTATGCTCCGCAGGTTTTTATACAGGATTTGAATGGAGGGTTTTCTGCTCAGGATTTGATTTCCGCTGAGGGTAATTTCTTTGAAGAAATGGGCATACTCTTATTTGATATCGACAATGATTCAGATTTAGACTTGTATTTGGTAGGTGGAAGTAATGAGTTTTTGGGAGATGCTACAGAATATTCTGATCGCTTGTTTTTGAATGATGGGAAAGGAAACTTCTCTTTAGATAAGGATTTTTCATCCGTTAAAGCAAGTGGATCAACTGTACGAGGAGCCGATTTCGATGGGGATGGATTTATGGATTTGTTTGTCGGAGGCAGGACACCAGTTGCTCAATATCCACTTCCTGATAATAGTTTTCTACTTAGAAATATTAATGGACAACTTCAGGACGTCACGGATGAAATTGCTCCAGGGCTTCGCAAAGTGGGAATGGTGACTGATGCTATCTGGTCAGATGTAGATGCTGATGGCCTGGTTGATCTCGTGGTAGTTGGAGAATTGATGGAAATTTCGGTCTTCAAGAACTCTGGAGAAAAACTGACCAAACTTGGGAATACAGGACTAGAGAATTATCTAGGCTGGTGGAATTCCATCACTTCAGGTGATTTTGATCAGGATGGAGATACCGACTTTGTGGTAGGAAATCTTGGAGAAAACAACTCGCACCATCCAACAGCTGAAAGACCTGTTAAAATCTACGCTAAGGACTTTGATAATAACGGGAGTGTTGACCCGATTACTTTTGCCTACTACAAAGACCGTGAGGGTAATTATAACTCATTCCCAAGTCATTTTTGGGGAGATTTATATGGACAAAGCCCTATGTTCAGAAGGAAATTTGAGCGGTATAAACTGTATGCATTAAGTACTGAGAGTTCTTTATTTACTGATAAAGAAAAAGAGGAGGCCTTAATACTGACGGGGAATTATGATAAAACCGCATACATAGAGAATCTCGGCAATGGGAAATTTGAAGTAAAAAGGCTGCCAACTTTAGCTCAGATCGCCCCGGTAAATGGACTCACTTCTGAAGATGTAAATGGAGATGGCTATTTAGATGTAGTAATGATTGGTAACGACTACGGTAATGAGATTTTTGTAGGTCGACTTGACGCGCACCTAGGTTTGGTGTTATTGGGAGATGGAAAAGGTGAGTTTACACCAATGAGCTCTCAGGAAAGTGGGTTTGTGGTTCCTGGTGATGGGAAAGCCTTGGTGAAACTAGCATCTGCTCAAGGAGAACAATTGTTGATAGCATCCCAGAATCGCGGAAAACTTTTGATGTTCGAGCATAAAAATAACCAAGTAAATAGATCTATCACTCCAGGACAGGATGTGATGGCTGTGATCTTGGAATTGGAAAATGGTCAAATACAGCGAATCGAAACTAGTCTTGGATCTGGATTCTTATCCCAATCAGGAAGACAAATCATACTTCCAAATGGGGTCAAGGGGATTCAGTTGCAAGACTACAAGGGGAATATGAAAGCTGTGGATATGAATTCTTTGGATTGATTTCACAATATATTTCCCCGTAGATTTCCGCTGATCAAAAGCGCAGATTTTCATAAATTATGTTTTACTAAGTTGATAGAAAAACACATCTGCGTCGATCTAAGAGTTCTATCTACGAATATCTGCGGGAAGTAAACTGGGCTTTATTCACTTATACATTTCCCCAGCCTTTGCCTCGCAGATATCCACCATCAGCTCCGCAACTTTATCGGTAACATCTTCAAAATATTTCCTCCCTTTTTCTGGGGAGGATTTTTTTGGATTACCTATTCCGGTATCAGCTGTTACCTCAGACCATTTGCGCTCAGCCCAAGCCCATTTTTCCTGAATACCTTTAATTGATGATTTCTTTTCCGCCCCGTCTCCGGCTTGCTCCAGCGGCAACACCAATTCAGGATGCAAATGCATGATGATGGAAGTTTCCATTTCATCCGCATGATCTCCCATTTCCTCAAAGTACCTTTTCTTGTCTAATGCCTGAAACCAGTTGCAGGTGAAAAGCATCATATCGGGAAACTGCAGCCCAAGCTCGCGCAGCATCGTTTTGAAGTCATTTCCCCCGTGACTGTTTACGATCAAAAGTTTCTTCGTTCCCTGTCTATCTAAAACTGTAATAATGTCTCTGAGAATCATCAGCTGTGTGCTAGGGTTTAGATTGATATCCAAATAAATATCTGATTGCCCAGTGTTGACCCCAAAAGGAATCGTGGGCATGATGGTAACATTGGCTCCCTTTTCCCAGGCTTTTCTCCCAGACTCACTTGCCACAGCATCTGCCTCATACACATCGGTGCCATAAGGCATGTGGTAATTATGGGCTTCAGTGGCTCCCCAAGGTAAAACTGCCAATTCAAAACGATGATTTTCAAGAGTTTTCCAGTTGGATTCTGCGAGTAGGTAGGGTTTCATTTGTTTATGTTTTTATGTGTCTGCTATTGTGCCAAAAAAGGTGCAAAAGCATCAAAGAATATGTTGAAATTAAGTATTGACGCTGTTTCGGTCTCCGGTCTTCCGTCCGTCTAATCAAAGAAAATTAAGTTGATGAAATCATATTGGTTAATCATATTTATGACTTGATTTTAAATGAAATGAAGGATGGTAAGCTTATTTAGCTTCAATTTTAATAATTTGAGGCCTGATTCTAAATTAAGTCTAATGTCACAAAGAAGAAAGTTTATCAAGCAATCCTTAATGGGGTCTGCCTTATTTATACCTGGAGTATCTAGTATCGCTGAAGCAAAATCGTCTTCTCTTTTTAAAGGAGAAAAACCTCTTATTCTCTCCACATGGAATCACGGCTTGCCGGCAAATGCTGCCGCTGTAGAAAAACTCAAATCTGGAGGAAGTATAATTGATGCTGTCGAAACTGGCGTTAAAGACACCGAATTGGATCTCAGTAACTTATCAGTTGGATTGCAAGGTCTGCCCGATAGAGAAGGAATTACTACGCTTGATGCTTCTATCATGTCAGGTGATGGCGCTTGCGGAGCAGTAGCTTTCGTCAGACAAGTGAAGCATCCCATTTCCTTGGCTAGAGTAGTCATGGAAAAAACACCTCACGTGATGATCGTAGGTGAAGGTGCGCGACAGTTGGCTATTGCAGAAGGCTTCCCTATAGAAAAGGAGGAGTTGAGCCCTGCGGCGGAAAAAGCTTATTTGAAATGGAAAGAAACGAGCCAATACAAACCTGTGATCAATATTGAAAATCACGATACAATTGGGATGATTGGAATGGATGCAAAAGGCAATATGGCGGGAAGTTGCACTACAAGTGGACTTTCCTACAAAATGCACGGAAGAGTGGGGGATAGCCCGATCATCGGAGCAGGATTGTTTGTGGATAATGAAGTGGGAGCAGCTACAGCAACTGGCCTTGGAGAATCGATCATTCGGATTTGTGGAAGTTTCCTGATTGTGGAATTGATGAGACAGGGTAGAACTCCTCAGGAAGCTTGTGAAGAAGCTGTAAAGCGCTTGATTGCCAAAAACAGCAAGGACATTAAAGATATTCAAGCCGGTTTCTTAGCTATGAATAAAGAAGGTGAAGTAGGCGCTTATGCCGTGCACCCAGGTTTCAATTTTGCGCAAGCGACGCTTCAAAGCAATGTAATGATTGACTCAGGCTCCCATTTCAACAAAGGATGAGTAAAATAATTCTAGAATCTCCAGTTTTCAATGTGGAGGCAGCCATGGATGCCGCTCAATTTGGAGTTGATCGACTGGAGCTATGTGCCAATTTTCCTGAGGGAGGGGAGACGCCAAGTGCAGGCATGCTCAAGTTTTTGAAAACGGAGATTGACATCCCTGTATTCGTGATGATTCGCCCTAGAGGTGGTGACTTTGCTTATTCTCAGAAGGAATTGATGGTGATGAAGCGGGACATCGAGTTGCTGGGCGAACAAGGTGCAGATGGCTTCGTATTTGGAGTGTTGGACAATCAAGGGTTTGTGGATATGGACTCTTGCAAATCTTTATTGCGGGCAGCCTCTGGAAAACCTTGTACTTTTCATCGTGCTTTTGATGCCTCGGCTGATTACTTTGATTCCTTGGAGAAAATTATTGCTTGTGGCTTTGATCGTATTTTGACTTCGGGCGGGAAAAACTCTGTAACAGAGGGGTTGGATACGCTCAATCAGTTACTTGCAAAAGCACAAGAAAGAATTAGTATCATGCCTGGTGGAGGGACTAAGCCAGAACATGTTTTGGAGCTGAACAAATTAGGGTACTTAAGGGAAATCCATGCTTCGTGTAAGACTTGGGTACCTTCATCAAACGAATTTGTTAATCATGAACTGTCGTTTTCAGATGATCCTAAATCCTTCACTCATCATCTAAGGATAGATCAAAAAGTTGTAAATCAATTTTTGGAGGTAATTAAGGAATGAAGTTGAGAAACCTCCTTGTGTTGAGTTTTCTTGTGCTGGGTTTTTCCTGCGGTCCGATTTCGGAGAGAAAGCAACCACCTCCTTCATTGGAAAGGTTGGCTAGTATGGATTTGAATCTAGACGGAGAGCAACTTGCCAATGCCTACTGCGCTGCTTGCCACATAAAGCCAGAGCCTGAAATTTTGGACAAGAAAACTTGGGAGAATAAGGTGCTTCCAGACATGCGCAAGCGTATGGGGTTGACTTTACCGGAAGATTTCGGGCAGCCATTGCCAGAGGATCTTGGGGTGCCGCCCGAAGTTTATTCCCAGACTCAATTGATCCGGAGTAAAGACTGGGAGAAAATTTATGCCTATTACTTAGAAAATGCGCCAGAAAACCCTCTTCCGCAGGCTGATAAGGAAATGCCAAAAACTGGAATTCCAGGATTTGAAGTTACTAGACCAGAGTTTTCCCGAATAAAAGGAAACTTATCAACTATGCTAAGGGTGCACCCTAGAACTGGAGATTTATGGCTTGGAGATCGCTTGCAAGCCCTTTATATCATAGATTCTCAAAATAGCTTTGCCGTCAAAGACTCTATTTCCACAGAAGTGGCACCAGTGGACATTATTTGGAGCCAGGACGATTCTTTTGAGCTTTTGACTATGGGTAGGATGGATCCGTCTACTGATACCTTGGGGAAAGTGCAGCGCTTTTTGAATGTTGGAAGTGCCTGGGAAAGTGCAGAGCTGCTGACGAAACTAATCCGTCCTGTGAATTTAGCTGTGGCGGATTGGAATGGAGATGGTGAGCGGGATAGGGTGGTCTCTCAATTTGGTGATCATCTTGGAAAGCTGAGTATTTACCTTTCTGGATCTTCTGGTGCTAAGGAAACGATTCTCAAAGCTGTTCCTGGGGCAAGACGTACACTTGCTGTAGATTTTGATCAGGATGGGGATTTGGATGTGTTGGGGCTGATAGCGCAGGCTCAAGAAGGTGTTTATGTTTGGTTAAATGAGGGAGAAGGACAATTCAGGGAGAAGTCTTTACTTCGTTTCCAGCCAGCTTTTGGATCCAGCGATTTTAGATTTGAAGATGTAAATCAAGATGGCCACAAAGACATCGTTATAGTGAATGGAGATAATGCTGATTTGTCCCAGATACTTAAAAATTTTCATGGTGTTCATGTTTTTTTAAACAATGGCGATAATGAATTTGAAGAGTCTTGGTTTTATCCCATGTATGGAGCTAGTGGAATTGAGATTGGCGATTTTGATGGAGACGGAGATCAGGATTTCTTTGTGCTCTCTTTTTTTCCAGCAGAATTAAAAGCACCACAGCAGAGTTTGATTTACTTTAGACAGGAAAAGATTGGCGATTTTAAGCCATATGTGATGAGCGAAAGCTATCAGGGAAATTGGCTAACGATGACTTCAGGCGATACCGATTTGGATGGTGATATTGATCTTGTTGTCGGTGCATTTGAATTTGATGACCTCTATAAAGGCCCCAAGAATAACTGGAACCCTTTCTTATATCTAGAAAATAAGCTTCGATAATGTTTCGAACAGCGCGTGGTTTTGAAAATATAGTATCGATTTATTAACTTATTTAGATTATAATTTTTACTTGTAATCTATTATCGGTAAATTATTCTTTCATCCTTAATTTTTATTTTATGGTAAAAAGTTATCAAGGGGTCAGAATGGCGGAACCCAAAAAGGCCCCAATTCCACAAATTCTTGTTAAAGAATACATGAGTACCAGCTTGATTACTTTCAGGCCTGATGATACGATTGATCAAGTGATGGAAGTACTTACCAAAAAGAAAATATCAGGAGCACCTGTGATCGATGCATCAGGAGCTCTAGTAGGTATTATTTCGGAAGTTGATTGCCTCAAGGAGATTATTAAAGGTAAGTACACTAACACTCCGAAATTTCCGGCAAAAGTAAGCGAGCACATGTCGGTGGATGTACTGACTCTGTCCCCTGATTTATCAATTTTTGATGCGGCATCCCAATTTTTAGAGCACAAAATCCGGAGATTTCCTGTGATGAAGGATGGAAGATTATTAGGGCAGATCAGTTTGAGTGATGTAATTCGAGCATTTCCCACACTGAAACACACCACTTGGTAGAAAAAATAAGATTGGTTGAAAGTGGGAATGCCCTCATTGATTAGAATCTCAATGGGGGCATTTTTTTGGCTTATTAACTACTGTGTCCCCAGAGGTTTGCAGAGAACGCAATAGAAGGTTCTCCTGCTTCTCCAGAAGCAAGATGTGACCTTGTTAATTCTATGATTTCTTACTTTGATAAATCAATCGCTCTCTCCACATCTTGTATGATGTCTTCGTAGTGCTCCAAACCTACAGATAACCTTACCAATCCGTCTGATATCCCAACTTGAGCTCTTTCTTCAGGTGAAAGTTTGCTGTGCGTAGTTGATGCTGGATGTGTGACTATGCTGCGGCTGTCACCAAGATTAGCAGTGATGGAAATCATCTGCAGCTTATCAATAAATCGCTGAGCCCGCTGGACTCCACCTTTTAGATCCAACGTAATCACTCCGCCACCCTGACTCATTTGTTTTTTGGCTATTTCGTACTGTGGATGAGATTTTAGGAAAGGGTATTTGACGGCAAGCAATTCCGGATTTCCTTCGAAGTACTCCGCTGTTTTAAGTGCATTGCTGCAGTGTCTATCCATTCTTAGTCCAAGGGTTTCCATGCTTTTAGCAAGGATCCAGGCGTTGAATGGAGAAATAGCCGGGCCAGTATGTCTGGCGAAAAACTGGACTTCTTTCATCAAATCAGCTTTGCCCAGAATCAAACCTCCAAGCACTCTTCCTTGCCCATCAATGTATTTGGTTGCGCTATGGGTAACAATATGAGCACCCCATTTAGTAGGTTGCTGTAGGTAGGGAGAAGCAAAGCAATTGTCCACTACTAAGATCAGATTATGAGCTGCTGCGAATTTTCCAGCCCATTCCAAATCGATTATCTCCAAACCTGGATTGGATGGAGTTTCGATGAAAAGCATTTTGGTATTGGGCTGAATAAGTTTGTCCCAATTTAAATAATCAGAAATATCTCCATAAGTCGAGGTGATTCCCCACTTCGGAAATACTCTTGTCAACAACTGATGAGTCGATCCAAAAAGGGATCGAGCAGCTAGTACATGATCTCCTTGCTGAAGTAGTGCGGCAATACTTCCAAACATTGCGGCCATACCTGAAGCAGTCGCAAACCCATCTTCAGTTCCCTCGGCAGCGCAGACCTTTTCGATCAAATCACTGGAATTTGGATTGGCATATCGGGAATAAATATTTCCGTCTATTTCATCTGCAAAAGTGGCTCTTGCTTCCTCTGCTGAATCAAAAGTAAAACTGGATGTAAGGTAAATAGGAGCAGAATGCTCTCGTTGGCTGGACTTTGATGGAGAAATCCGAATAGAATTCGTTTCGAAATGCTTACTCATTGTTGATCAGTTTAAATTAATACGATACTAATCAAGCAGATTTGAGAAAATCAAACCCTGAGGCGGTCAACGAACTAAAAGGGATTATTTGTGAAGTAAGCCAATCTATAGTTC
>TARA_R110002020_G_scaffold375654_1_pt1 | contig 20453 bp, 18 predicted proteins | sample TARA_R110002020 | Tara Oceans TARA_R110002020 (sample SAMEA4396489) | marine metagenome | biome: Westerlies Biome; feature: [MES] marine water layer (ENVO:01000295) within the mesopelagic zone...; material: water (ENVO:00002006), including particulate matter (ENVO:01000060) such...
ACCTGAAGGTCGCAGGTTCAAATCCTGCCCCCGCAACCAAAATCACACAACCAGGAATGACCTGCAGCCGGCGTCGCTGGCGCGAGAGCTGCGCTTGCGCTGGCGAGGCAGCTCCTCGTCCTCACGGACCATAACCTGAAGGTCGCACGGTCTAATCCTGCCCCCGCAACCAAAATCAAGCCGCCAACTCATTGAGTCGGCGGCTTTTTTTGTTTGTAGCTCCATAGGACCTGAAACCCCAGTTTCCTCATCACGGGGATGCGCCGATAACCGGGAAGGCGGCTTTCGGATGTAATCGTCTTCATCGCCTCACGAATGCCCGCATCGTCCGGCCGCACGCTGCGATACCGCATGCTCGACCGCGTCGGCGACAGAACTCCGAACGCCCGACGCTGGCTCACCCCGTGCTACGCACAGACATGAGCCACCGCACCCCGCTTTGCATCCACTGTCCGGCAGGCAAGCGGAGCGCCGCCGAGAGGGAGCTGGTCGCCAGCATCGGACTGGTCACAGGTCTGCTGATCGCGATAGCCGAAATCCCGCCGATCTTCGCCACCCTTGCCATTGCCTCGGCGATCTATGGCGGCGGTCGCATCGCATTCCAGTCCGACGTTCTCTACGCGCCGCAAGACATTGCATGGCTCACCTTCATAGGCTCGGGCAAGGTGGCGGGCATTCCGGTGTCCATCCTCATTCTCGCCCTGCTGGCGACCGTGGTCGCGCTGTTTCTGAGCCGGACGCGCTTTGGCCGCTTCATCTATGCCACAGGGGACAATCCGCTGACCGCCCGCACGTCGGGCCTGCCCACCCGTCCGGTGATCGTCGCGCAATATGTGATCAGCGCGCTGATAGCCTTTCTGGCCGGCATTCTGATGACCGGCCTGGTCTCCGGCATCAACACCAGGCTCTACAACTCAACCTTGATCTATGACGTGCTGCTGGTCGTGGTTCTCGGCGGCATCTGTCTTTCGGGCGGCCAGGGCGGCGTCCGCAACGTGCTGGTCGGCACGGTCCTCGTGGGCATTTTGATCAATGGAATGACCATTCTGAATTTCAGCTATACGAGCCAGAACCTGATCAAGAGCGTGATCCTGCTGGGCGCGCTCGCCATCGATGCGGTGATCAACCCGCGTGATGAGCAGACATCGCAGAGCGGCGACATCTGATCCTTGGACCGGCCCGGAACATTTCACAACGGAGGAAACTGAAATGACACGCACGCGTAAATTGCTTCTGGCCGCCCTGGCGGCCACCACAGTGGCTTTGAACCCGATCGTGGCGGGCGCTGCCGATATCGAACAGGTGGGCCGAAACGCCTATCTCACCGCGCTCGAGTGGCTGGCGGCGCGCAATCACCTTTCAGATTCCCTTTGAAGCAAATTTGCCGCGCCGGAAGAATGCGTTGATTGGTCTTATACTGGGTCCAAGTCCCTTTCTGGACCGGCAAGACGGCATCGACTGACTGCTGGACACATGTGGGCATCAAAAGTAGTGTTTGCGGATCGCCGTTCTATCTCTTTCCGCGAGTGATTTTGATCCGGATGTCAGGGTCGCTGCATTCCAGGATGCAGTCGCGTCCATGTGCAAGCTCGACATCACGCCCCGGCACAACGGCTCCTTCCAGTCGGAAACCACGATCGGTCTGCTTCCCGGATTGATCACGGGCCAGACCATGCACTCGATGTGCACCGCCGTGCGGACCCATGCGCTCGCCGCAGAAACCGGCGACAACGTCATGGTTCATGTTCCGATGTCGGGCGGCTTCCTGATGTACCAGCAGGGCGGCAACAATGTCGTGTGCAAGCCCGGCTCGATCTATCTCGACCCAAACGAAATGCCCGGTATTGCTGAGTTCCAGGGTGAAAGGAACGACGTCTTCTACCTGTCGATTCCGCGGGCGTTCCTGTCCTCCGCGGGGACCAGTCTCAATGGGGCATTGCGTGAAATCCTGCCGGTCACGCCGCAATGGCGTCTCCTGCTGCGCTATGCCCAGTCGCTGCATGAGGAACTGGCGCTCCTGCCGCCGGACGAGATCGCAACCTGCGCCAGCCATATCCATGACCTGACGATCATGGCGATGGGTGCCTCCCGCGAGGCCGAGGAGATCGCCAAGGGGCGTGGGGTGAGGGCTGCAAGGCTCAAGGCGATCAAGACCGACATCGAAGCCAATCTTACCTCACCGCACTTGAGCAGCGACTGGATCGCGGGGCGCCATGCGGTCTCACCCCGTTATATCCGTTCGCTGTTCGCCACCGATGGCACCAGCTTTCGCGACTATGTCGCCCTGCGCCGCCTGCTTCTGGCCCATCGCCGGCTTTGCGATCCTGCCCAGTGCAGGATCGGCATCAGCGAGATTGCGCTTTCATCCGGTTTCAGCGACCTGTCCTGGTTCAATGCCCGATTCCGGCGAGCCTTCGGCGCGACCCCGAAGGACGTGCGTGCGGCCGCCCTGGCTGCTGCCTTCACCATCAACTGACAGGTTTCCGGCAAGGCTCTTTCCGGACCACCCGGCTAAATGAACCGGAATTCGTTCCGCACACCCCGCTTTTGGTTCCGCTGAGCCCAAGAGCTGCGCCCCCAAAGCCCCTACCTTGACCTCAACGCCGCGCATCCAACCGGATGGGCAAAGGCCGCTTTGGGACTGCGAGACAAGCGATGTCGCAGAACAACGCCTTTCCACACAGAGGACAACATATGAGATCCCTATCGCCCCCCGCGCGCTGCCTGGCAGCCGCCATCCTCTTCGGCCTGACGGCATCGCAAGCCGTTGCAGCGGAGCCGCAGGCGGACTTCGTGTTCGATGCACTGGGTCCGGCCGCATGCGAGATGCCGCCGGCCGGCTTCGAGATCTCCCAGTTCAGGACCTATGCGGAAAACACACCCGATGCGCCCATCGCCAGGGGTGAGATCGGCGGCCCTCTGGCAACCACCTTTGCCGGCGGCGGACTGTACGGAACCGGTGACCAGGGCGGCTTTGTGGTTGGTGTCCAGGGCATGCTGTTCGATGATGATCCTGAACTCACCATAATGTGCCTGGTGCTGGTTCGGCTTGGAGATGCCGATGGCACGGCAGGTCCCGTTGTCGGCGAAGACGGCCTCGACACTGCCCCGGACGGGGCCTTCCTGGGCGTCCTGAAGCTGGTCCGGCGCGATTCCAATGGCCTTCCCGTCACCTTTGCCTCCGGCTCGGTGCAGAGCGGACAGGCCGATTTCGAAACAGTCGACGGCCTTCTCGTCAACGGGTCGGTGACCCTCGAAGGCACCTACACGCCCGCCGCCGGTGGTCCGGCCAAGCCGTTTTCCGCAACGATCGACATCCCGCGCGCCGAAAATGTTCTTCGGCCTGCCCTGCGGTTGAACCGCGGCTGAAGCCAACTTTTTATGAGGATGAGGAAGACAATGAAAAGATCAGGCATTCCCTCGCTGATTGGCGCCGCCGGCCTCGCGCTGCTGCCAATGACGAGTCCCGCGAGTTCCCAATCCGGGTCCGCTTCGCCGTCCAAGGCAGCCGTGCTCATTCTCGATGCGTCCGGCTCGATGTGGGGCCAACTCGATGGCGGCATCACCAAGATCGAGGTGGCGCGGGACGTGATGGGGCAGTTCTTCTCCACACGGGATGCAACAATTCCATTGGGCGTCATCGCCTATGGCCATAACCGCCGCGGCGATTGCTCCGACATCGAGGTGATTGCCGAGACCGGCCTGCAGGACGCGGGCGCCCTGTCGAAGCGGCTCAACCGCATCAACCCGCGCGGCAAGACGCCGATCTCGGAAAGCCTGCGGCTGGCGGCGGGCCAGATCCCGCCGACGGCTGAAGAGGCCGACATCATCCTCGTCACCGACGGACTTGAGACCTGCAACGCGGATCCTTGCGCGGTTGCCGCTCAGCTTGCCCAGGAAGGCATCACGATCCGCGCCCATGTCGTAGGCTTCGGTCTGACGGAGCAGGAGGCCGAAGCGCTGGCCTGCGTGCCGGGCCAGACCGGCGGACAGCTCCTGCGCCCGCAATCGGGCGCGGAACTCACGGACGCGCTGAACCAGATCGCGGCCGCCGAACCAGTGCCTGAACCGGAGCCGGTGCAGGAAGCATTCTTCGACATCGGCCCGAAGGCCGAGGCCGGGCACACCTATCGCATTTCCTATCAGGGCACCGCGCGGAACATTGATTACGCGGGCTTCACGCTGCGCGGCGAGGGTGCGCCGCCGGTCAGCCCGTCCTACGGCGTGATCGGTGGCGGGGATATCGCCAACAACCCCTTCTCCCGGCAGGCGCCGCTCGAGCCCGGTGAATATGACCTCATTCTTGCCGTCACCGGCCAGGGCATCATCGCGCGTCAGCCTATCGAGGTCGTGCCGCCATCGAACGGCTTTGACCCGATTGGCTCGGTGGAGCCGGACAAGAGATTCCAGTTCACCTGGCGCGGACCCGATCGACCGGAGCAGCGCGTCGTCATCGCGAGACCGGGCGACCCGGCACAAACCTATGAGGGCGACTGGGGCTATTCGCTGAGCAAGAACGGCCGCATGGGTCTGCGTGCTCCCGCTGAACCCGGCATCTATGAACTGCGTTATCTGTCGTCCAACCGTAAGGAGATCATGTTCTTTCGCGAATTCGGCGTCGGCGTCCCCTATGAGGATGCGGACCTGACGACAAGCGACGAGTTGGCAGCCCAAGCCGCTGCCGCCACCCAGGGCGCACCCAGCCAGGATGATTTGCCGATGGTGCGCGCCACATTCCGTGTCCCGGACGGCTTTCCGGAAGCGCCGCTGTGGTGGTCCGCCGTGCCGCTCGACCCGGACATGAGCCCGGAGGCCTGGGCGCCGCTGACGGAGATGTGGGTCGCTGAGGGCGAGTTCGAGCCGGGCCGCTACGAGGTCTCGACCATGGGGCCGGGCGAGGTCGAGTTCCGCAGCGTGGTCGAGATCGTGCCGGGCCAGGCCAATGACTTCGTCATTCCGGTCTTCGGGCCAGGCGAAGAGGATCCCCAGCCAGGGGAGCAGCGCGGCGATGCCGCGCCGGCCTACCCGCCGGGAAAGATCATCACGTTGATGCTGCCCCGGGAGGTCGAGGGACAACAGGTGCAGTGGTCGGCGGTCCGGCTTGACAGGACCATGCAGGACGTCGAATTCGCCATGCATGACTATATGGGCAATCATACGACAGGATTTGCCCACGGCCGCTACGAGATCACCGGCGCCGGCAAGGATTTCACTCTCAAGGGCGAGATCAGCGTCGAGCCGGGCGGCCAATCGAACTTCGTCATTCCGCTGTCCACGGAGGCGCGCGCCGAGGAAAGCCAGGGCATGACCTGCGATGCCGCGGCCGGCTGCGCCTATCGCGATCCGGTAACCGGCCTGGCGGTGACGCTTCCGCAAGGCTGGGAGATCTCGCCGCCGTTCTTCTACGAGACGGCGGCAGGGGCAAGCGCGCAGCTCCCATCGGCAACCTTTGCCAAGCCTTCCGGCAGCACGTTTGTGTACATCATGCTCAATCCCCGGCAATGGATGGCCTCGAACGGCCCCTGCGTCGACACTCCGGCCGGTGAGTTGTGCCGGGCGGAAAGCGCCGACGTTGGCTATCTCGGCGCCTTCGAGGTGATCCGCGCATCGCTGAAGCTGGAGACGGCAAGCGCCCCGCAGGCCGACACGGTGCTCGAGGCGGGCATCGATGGTGCCGTGCTCTGCGATGGCGAGACGAACTGCCCCCATTTCGATCCGGACACCGGCCTGCGCATGGTCGTGCCGGCCGGCTGGGCGATGGGGGATGCGCAGTTCGTCTCGGCCACCGCAGGCAGGATCCCCCAGGAGAACCCGCGCATTTCGTTCTTCCGCATCGGCGGCAGCGATGAGGAGCGGTTCGAGTTCAATCCGCATCAATGGCTGGACTCGAACGGACCGTGCATGTCCACGCATATCGGCCGCGTCTGCCATTTCTCCGATGCACCGGAGTCGACCAGGCTGGCGATGATGACGGCTGGTCTTTATGCGCGGATCGACAGGGACGCCGCCGCGACCGGCGGCATTCTCTTCGAGCAAAAGGCGGGGGCGAGCATCGACCCGCGCGGCCCCTACGCTGCCGGTCAGAAGACTTTGTTCGTCGTGCGCCGCGACGAGGCGCTGGAGAGCGACGAGATCGCGATCTTCCCGGCAACCGGTCCGCTGTCGGAGACCACCATCCTGTCGCGCAACCGCGATCTCGGTCGCGGCTATTACGGCTCGGTGACCATGCCTTCCGAGCCCGGCGCCTACCGCGTCGCCGTGCTGCGCGAAGGTGACCGGATCGTGCAGGGCGTGTCGGAGATCACCGTCGAGCCCGACCCCGCCATGCGCATCAGCGACTGGAATGCGCAAGCCTTTCCGGGCCGGCCGATGGCGGTCAACCTGCACTGACGCATGGCCTATGACGACGCACTGGCGATCATCAGTCCCGACGGGCGCGAACTTGCGCGCGCCTCTGTGTTCGAGGCGATGACAGGCCAACTGCGCACGCCCGAGGGCCTGTCCGGTCCTCATCGTCTGGTTCACATCGCGCGGGGAGCCACCGGCGAGCGGCAATTGGCCAGCGTCGCGCTCGACATCGGCGCGCGTGGCGCCACCGTCGATGCCGGCGGTGTCAGCGGTCCGCCCGTCATCTCCGTCGCGCCGAAGGTGCTCGCGGGATCGCGCGTCGCGGTGTCGGTGCGATCCCCGAAAAGCCGATCCTCGGGTTCATCCGGCCCGGCCCGGGAGAGAACAGAATTCTGGAGACCGCGCAGCATTTCCGGCCCGACATGCCGTCGACCACCGTCAACGCGCCGCGCCAGACCGGGCAGTGGATGATGCGGCTTGCCGACCAGAACCTCTGGCGCGTCGCTGAGGTGCCGGTCGAGGTGGTGGATTATCTCGACGAGGCCGAGCCGGAAGCCGTCTCGGGCCGGGACATCACACCGCGCGACGGGACCTGGACGGTGGCCATCGGCAACACCATGGTCGAAGGATGCCCCGCCATGGTCGCCGACCAGATCCGCAGCGCCGGCATGCAAGGCCGCTCCAACGCGCGCGACATCACCTTCGCCGATCCGTTTCATCCCGCGCCGCTGATGGAGGAATCCGCCATGCAGGTCGATTGGGAAAAGACCGGGCCGGGCGGCTGGCAGGCACGACTGGTGCAGCAATCCGTGGGGCAAATGGGCAGCGTCGAGGCGCGCTATGAGCTCATCGTCGTATCCGAGACCGAACTGCGCGAGGTCAGCCATTTCTCGCTGCAGCTCCCCGCCGAACTGATGGCGGTCATGGGCGGCGGCGGCAGATGCACGTCGCGGACGAATGCGACATGGACCTGGCAGGGGTGAGCGGGATGCGGGTGGCAAGGCGCGTGCGCAGATGGGTTGCTTCGATACTTGCTGCGGCGGCGATGACGACCACCGTGCAGGCGGAGGAGCCTCTGGATTTCGTCTCAAGGACCCTGTTGCGAGAGCCGGTCTGCAGCGCAACGGTCTGCCTGCACATGCTCGGGTTTTTCACCAACAGCATCTATGCGAAGCGTCCCGAAGCATGGGTGATCGGCGCGCAGGAAGGCCGCGACATCCTCGCGGCGCTCGATCAGATCCTGGCCCGATACGCCCTCACGGGCTTGCCAGCCCCCCTGATAAGCAAGGACGGGCAAGGCCGATACATCGTTGACGTCGGCTATGGCGGCAGTTCGGGAACCCATGGCCTCTACATGCGCAATGTCGAGAAGGAACAGTCGGAACTCGTGCTGAACCTGGCGGGCTACAGGGCGAACCCCGCGCAAGCCGCCGCAACAATGGCGCATGAGATCTTTCATGCGATCCAGCACAATTATGAGGGCATGGTGCCGGTCATGGCCGGCCCCGGCGCCGACTATCCGGGCGATGCGATGTTGCGTCGGTATCAGTTTCACTGGATAGCCGAGGGTATGGCTGATGCGGTTGCAGGCCTGGTTGCGGAAGGGGTGTCCGGTTTCTCGATGGACCCGCGCAAGAACAAGGCAAAGGACGCCGATTTCGCCACCAAGCTCATGGGGCTTCGCACCTATGCCGTCTCGCTCGACCTCTATCCGCCGTGGCGCTATCCGGAGCAGTATGGCAACGATCACATCACCAGCTACAGGCTGGCGACCTATTTCTCGCGGTCGTTCTGGCAGTACGTCCTCGTCGAGTTGGGTGGGCAGGATTCGGCGGCGCAGCTGATGGTGGGCATGCCCGCGCTCCAGCCCGGAGGCCCCACTGAATGGGTCCATCGAAATCTCGCCGCCGCCCGGAAGAATGGGAGGCCGAGGTTTCCCGGGGGGCTGCCGCAGGCCTATGCGGAATTCATCGCGGAAATGGCAGACCTGCCGTTTTCCGGCCGTTACGGCGATTTTTCAGCGCGAATCGCCTCTGCGCCCACCGTGTTTGCGGATGGAAGCTGGCAGGATCTGGCTTTTGCCCGCCCCGGTGCCGAAAGCGGATGCCCGGAGGTCCGGCTCAACGCGCATGAGCCGGTGCAGACGCGGACTGTCGAGATTGATGTTCTCGGAGCGGCTTGCTTCCGCGTGAATCTGTATTCACTGACGTCGCCGACGGCCCCTCCGGCCTTCAGGATCAATGTTGCGGCCCAGGATCCCGCAGACCGCGACTATGTCTGTCAGGCGGTTGCCCTCGGTTCCAATGGCGTCACTCTTCGCGCGGGCAAGCTTGGTGGACTGGTCAGCCAATCCGGCGCCTGCAAGCTCAGTGCGGATGTCGCCTACGCGCCGCGCACCACCATGACGCATCAGAACGTCACACTCACCAATGTGCACGCGGCCGGCGGCTCGGGCAGCCTGGCGGGAACCAGGCCAGTTCAGGTGCGCGTCGATTTCGTTCTCGGCGCGGCTCATGCGTCGGGCTCCATGAGTCCGTCGAACCAGTCGTCCGCCGCAGCGCCGCCTCCGACCCCGGGCGCGCCGGCTGCCGCGCCCGCCGGGGCAGCGACCGGCAAGGCCATCTCGATCCAGTCGATCCAGGCGGGCGCCGCCGGGGCGCAGGCGCGCCACGCGCCGCCCGGCAAGCTCAAGGAGTGCGAGACCTGGGAGCCGGCCTGCCCGGTCATCGACATTGCCATCAGCCAGTATGACGAGCGCTTCGACACATTGACCGCCATGGCAACCAGCCTCGGCGCAGGCGCGCTGCTGGTGCTCGACGGCGGGCCGCGGCAGGTGGATCTGGAAGGCACCTACGGAAACCCCGACGCGATGGCGGCCATGGCCATGGAGCTGGCGGGCAGCGAATTCGCAGAAGTGTCCATGCGGCTCAGCGCGCCGGAAGGCCGCGTCACGCCCGGCATGACATGGGACAACGCGCTGATCGACGCTGGCGTCGGCATCATGGCGGCCGCTGACAACATCTATATGCACAGCCGCGGGCCGCACCCGGTGCCCGGGTCCTGCCTTTCCGATCCGCCACCCGCCGGCAAGGTGGAGATCACCGAAGTGGGCGAAGGCTGGATCAAGGGCACCTTCTCGACCCGGTTGTTCGAAAATTATGTGCAGCAGCCCTGGAAGGACCCATGCGCCGCACGTCCCGCGACAGGGCAGGTGTCAGGCAGCTTCACCGCGCCCTATCACGACGTGACGCAGCCCCCAGTCGACCCCGAATTGGCAGCCTATCAGGTCTGGGCCGGACTGCCGCCGATCACATGGGCGCTGACGGACTATGACGCCCTTGTGGAAAAGGCCGTCGCCACGCAGCGCGACATGCTGCGCGACTGGGAGGCCGAGCGACGGCCTGCGGACCCATCAGGCGCAGGCGGTGGCGTCGGCGGCGCTTCGGATCCTGCCTGCTCCAGGACATGTGTTCCCGGGATGGCGGGATGCCCCAATCTCGCGGACGACGAGGCCGAGAGACTGGCCGAGGATTACCTGAGCGAGCTGCCGGCTGTGATGAGGGAGAGCATGCGCAAGGTGCTTGCGCAGTCCGCGCCCGAAGGTCGTTCCGCGATGCTTGCCATTCACTTTGACAGGAAAGGCTGCATGGACGGGCGCTGACGCCATCCTTGGTCCGTCGCATCACTCATACGGGTCGCGCGAAATCAAACGTCAAGTGCAGCATCGAGCAGTTTGGCGAGCGCTGAAATCAGCGCTTTGCGCTCGGCATCATCAAGACCCCTGCAAAGGTCGTTCTCGGTGCCGGACTGCACCGCCATTGCCTCGGTGGCGATGCTGACGCCGGCCTCAGTCAGCCGCACATGCGTGACGCGACGGTCGTCCTTGTCGTTCTCGCGCGCGATGAGCCCTCGTTTCTCCAGCCGCGTCAGCAGGTTCGACATGCCGCCGGAGGAGAACAGGATGGTTTCCAACAACCGCTTCTGGGTCATGGCGTAGGGCGGACCCGAGGCCCGCAACGTCGCCAGCACGCCGTATTCGGGGTATTTCAGATCATAGCCGGCCAGGGCCTCGTTGAAGAGGTGATTGAGCGCGCCGCCGAGCGCCACGACCCTGCCGCAGACCGCCTTTCCGGACGAATCCAGCTCAGGCAGTTCGTCCTTCCACATCTGCAGTCCGTTTCTGACCCGCTCTTCCAGGCTGGCCGATCGGGCGGGGCGTATTCTGCGCAAATGATTCATCGGACTCTCCTCGCACTGCGAACATGTCGGCACACGATAGCAGAAACAACTCTCGAAAAAAGCTTTTTGAAAAGCTTTTGTGAATACTAACTTGACAGGCGACCTCGCATGGCCTCATCCTCCCTGTCCATAGTCACCACTGCAACCAACAGGGATTAGACACATGGCTCATCATACCTCCGGAAAATCCGCCCGCCGCGCCCCCGCGGTGCTGATCGCCGCGTCACTGTTGGCGGCACAAGCGCTGCCCGCAACGGCACAGGACACGATTACGGTCGCCACTTTCGGCGGTTCGTTTCTGGATGCCGTGAAGGAATGTCACATTCCCGCCTTCACGGAAGCCACCGGCGCCACGGTCGAAACGGTGCTCGGCAGCTCGGTGCAGCATGCTGCGTCCGTCCGGGCGATGGGGGCAAGTTCCGACTATGATGTCGTCTATATCGACGATTCGGCCGCCATGCAGCTGAAGGCCGAGAACCTGACTTATTCGCTCGATCCCGCGGCCATCAGCAGCACGCCGGATCTGGATCCACGCGCTTACGGCCCGGACAATGCCTTTGTCGTCTTCATGACCGGGGCGACCGCGATCGCCTACAATCCCGAAATGGTCAAGCACCCGCCGACCAGCTGGAATGACCTGTTCGCCGAGGACATGAAGGGCAAGGTCGCCATCGGCGATGTTACCGGCACCTCCGGCTGGCAGTTCCTTCTGGCCATAAACAAGATGAAGGGCGGCACGCTCGATGATGTCACGCCGGGGATAGAGGCGATCAAGCCGCTGGCTGCGGACGCGGTGGTCCAGTACACCCAGGCCGACCAGCTCGTGGCGCTGTTTGCGCGAGGCGAAATCGCCATGGCGCCGTGGTATCCTGACAGGGCCGGCTCGGCCGCCGATCAGGGCCTGCCGATTGCCATTGCCTATCCGGAAGAAGGCGCCGTCGGCATCCGGCCGACGCTGCTGATCCCGGAAGGCAGCAAGAAGAAGGAGCTTGCGCTCAGATTCATCGACACGGTGTTGTCGAAAGAGGCGCAGGAATGCTTTGCCGAAAACAAATATGCCGGACCGATCAACCTTAAGGCCGAGCTGTCCGACAAGGCCGCGGCGATCGTCCCGAACGGCAAGACGCTCGAGGATCTCTGGTTCCTCGAACCGTCCGAGACGGCCGCCAAGCTGCCGGGCTGGATCGACCGCTGGCAGCGTGAAGTGGCCCGCTGATCCCGATCCGAACCGGGGGCGCCCGCAGAGAATGCAGGCGCCCCGCCTGATCCACAACCCGAATGGAATGTGCATGGCGCGGCTTGAACTGGACCGGTTGGTCAAACGCTTCAAGGAATTCGAAGTTGTCAAGAACGTCTCCCTGGCCGTGGAAGAGGGAGAGCTGGTCTCGCTGCTGGGACCTTCGGGTTGCGGCAAGACGACGATCCTGCGGATGATCGCCGGCCTGCTCGAGCCGAGCGGCGGCACCGTCCGCGTTGCTGGCGACGACATTACCCGCACGACCGCTGCCAAGCGCGACATTGGATTGGTGTTCCAGTCGTACGCGTTGTTTCCGCACATGACCGTGTTTGAGAACGTTGCCTTTGGCCTGCGGCGGCGCGGCGTCCGAGGGAGCGATCTCGACCTCCGCGTCAAGGAGGCGCTGGCAATGGTGCAACTGGGCCATCTCGGCGCGCGCTATCCGCGTGAATTGTCGGGCGGCCAGCAGCAAAGGGTGGCGCTGGCCCGGGCGGTGGCGCCTCGTCCCAGGCTGCTGCTGTTTGATGAGCCGTTGTCCAATCTCGATGCGCAGCTGCGCGACCAGATGCAGATCGAGCTCAAGCAGATGCAGAAGCAGCTCGGCATCACCAGCGTCTTCGTTACCCATGACCAGACCGAGGCGATGACGATCTCGGACCGCATCTGCATTCTGGCTGAGGGGCGTATCCAGCAATACGCCAGCCCCGAAGAGATCTATGACCGTCCGGCGAACGGGTTCGTTGCACGCTTCATAGGTCGCTCCAACTGTTACCGGGGCCGTGTCGAGGCGCCCGGGATGGTTGAACTCGATGGCGGGGCCAGGCTGTCGATCGATAATCTCCCGGCGGCTGGCGTGCCGGTCGAAGTGGTCATCCGTCACGAGGATGTGACGCTGCTGCCGGTATTGGAAGCGGGCGAGGGCGGTCTTGCCGGCACCATCCGCCTGCGTTCGTTCATAGGTTCGCGCGTACAATATGTGCTCGACCTCGAAGGTGGCGGCGAATTCGTGGCCGAGGTGGTGGCTTCCGGCCCCGCCGGCCGCTTTGGCCCCGGCGAGAAGGTGGCTCTCAGGATCAATGCCGAGCGTGCCTTTGTCGCGCCCATTGCCGGGGGAGAGCCCGCGGCATGACCCGACAATGGAAAGGCGTGGCGCTTGCCTCGCCCCTGCTCATCGTCCTGCTGCTGATCTTCCTCACGCCGGTGCTGATCATGCTGCCGACGTCGTTTCATCATTACGTTCCTGGCCAAGGCGCCATCGATGGCTGGACGCTGGACAACTACACGCGCATCCTGACGGACGGATACTACCGGGAAATCCTCGGACGCACGCTTTTGATGGGCGCTGTCGTGACCGGCCTGACCTTTCTGCTGGGCTATCCGCTCGCCCTGTTCATGGCGCGGACAACGCCGTTCTGGCGTGCCACCGCGACGCTGCTGGTGATCTTCCCGCTGTTTCTCAATCTCGTGGTGCGGTCGTTCGGCTGGATCACGATCCTGGCCAATCGCGGCATCGTCAACAATCTGCTGATCGATCTCGGCATCGTCGACGCACCCGTAAAGCTGCTGTTCAATCTCACCGGCCTGGTGATTGGCCTTACTCATATCTACCTGCCGTTCATGGTGCTGATGCTGCTGAGCGCCATACAGAACATCCCCAGGGAGGTCGAACAGGCGGCGGAGACGCTCGCCGCCGGACGGATCCGGATCTTCTTCACCATCACGCTGCCGCTGAGTGCTCCGGGCATCCTGGCCGGGTCCATCCTCGTCTTCGTGCTCAGCATCAGCGCGCTGGTCACGCCGCGTCTTTTGGGCGGCCCCACTTACAAGGTGATGTCAACGCTGATCTATGACGAATTCATGCTCAAGCTCGACTGGCCCTCGGGCACGTCCTTCGCCTTTGTCCTGACATTGATCACGCTGATGATCATCTGGGGCGCTGGCCGCCTCGCCCGACGTTGGTCCGGAGGGACGGTATGACCCGGCCCCCCCTTCTCCTGAGCGTTTTTGCTGCCCTGGTGCTGATCTTTCTGCAATTGCCGGTGATCGTCGTGGCGATCAGCTCCTTCACCGAGACGTCGTACCTGATGTTTCCGCCGCAGGGCTTCACCTTCCGGTGGTTCGGCGCGGTGCTGACCGATCCCGAATGGCTGTCGGCAATAGGCTTCAGCCTGATGCTGGCCCTGCAGGCGACGCTCGCTTCGCTTGTCTTCGGCACCGCCGCCGCCTATGCGATAAGCCGTCGGATGATCCCTGGATCGGACGCGATAGCCTCCTTCCTGATGGCGCCACTGGTGTTCCCCGCTGTCGTGATCGGGGTGGCGCTGCTGCAGTTTTATGCGCTGGTCGGCTGGCGCGGCAATTTCGTGGCCTTGGTGGCAGCGCATGTCGTGCTCACGTCGCCCTATGTGGTGCGCGCATGCCTGTCGAGCCTGGCCGGCGTCAAGCCGGACCTCGAGGAAGCTGCCAGCACGCTGGGCGCGAGCGGACTGACCACGTTCCGCCTGGTGACTCTGCCGCTGCTCAAGCCCGGCATGGTAGCGGGCGGCTTCTTTTCCTTCATCACCTCGCTCGACAACGTACCGGTGACCATCTTCCTGCTGGGGCCGGGACAGAGCACGCTGCCGGTCAAGATCTTCACCGCCATCGACCAGGGCGGGGTCGATCCCGGCCTTGCCGCGATCTCCACCATCCTGATCCTCGTCACCGGCGCGGCCCTCGCCATCGCCGAACGCTGGGTCGGCTTCTCCCGATTTGTCTGAGGAACCGAGCATGTCGTTCACCACCCGCGGATTCCCGCTTTTCCTGACTTTCGATTTCGACGCCGAGACGCTCTGGACGGCGCGCGACAAGAGCAATGCCGACAAGCCAATCGTCATGTCCCAGGGCCGGTACGGCTGGAAGCGCGGCATCTGGCGGGTGCTCGATCTTCTACGCCGGCACGAACTCAAGGTGACCTTCTTCGTCCCCGGACTGGTGGTCGAGGCTCATCCCGACATCATGGAAGCGATCTTGAAGGACGGTCACGAGATCGCCCACCATTCGCACACGCACACCTGGATCACGCAGCTCACGCTGGATCAGGAACGCGAGGAAATGGAACTCGGGATCGAGGCGATCCGCAAGGTGGCGGGCTATCGCCCGCGCGGATGGCGCTCTCCCGCCGCCGAATTCAGCCAGCATACGTTGGGCCTGATCGAGGAATACGGGTTCGACTATTCGTCGAACTTCTTCGACGACGACGAGCCCTATCTGCTGGAGATCGGCGGCCGGCGCACCGATATCGTCGAGTTGCCGTTCCGCTGGGTGCTCGATGACGCCCCCTTCTTCCACTACGCGATGTCGCTGCCCGGCCGCACCATGCAGGCGCCATCGGCGCTGCTCGAGGCCTGGACGCTGGAATTCGATGCGCTGCGCGCCGAGGACCGGATGATGATGATTGGCATGCATCCACAGATCATTGGCCAGCCCTCGCGGCTGTGGGTGCTGGAGCAATTCCTGGAGCATGTCGCCAAGGCCGACACTGTCTGGATCGGAAGGTGCGATGAGATGACCGACGATATCCGCGTTGGGCTGAAGGGAGCCAGGGCGTGAGCGGCCGTCTGGCCGGGCGGCGCATCCTGATCGCCGGTGCCGCCAGCGGAATCGGCCGCGAGACCCTGAGCCTGTTCCGTGAAGAAGGGGCAAACGTCGCCGCTCTCGACCTGCGCCTGGACGGTGCTGAACAAGGGTTCGAGGCCGATATCACCGATGGAGCGGCCTGCCGCGTCGCGGTGGCTGGCGCGGCCGAGGCGCTTGGCGGGCTCGACGGAATGGTCAATTGCGTGGGCATCGACCTGGAAGCGTCGCTCTGCGACATGTCGGACGCCGATTGGGACCGGGTGATTGCAGTCAACCTGACCGGGGCGATGATCCTGTGCCAGGCGGTTCTGCCGGAGCTTCGCGCCGCCGGCGGCGGCACCATCGTCAACCTGTCTTCCGCCGCTGGCCTCTCGCCGCTCAGCCACCGCACCGCCTATTGCACGAGCAAGGCGGGGCTGAACATGTTCGGCAAATGCCTGGCGCTGGAGCTCGGACCAGAGAACATCCGCGTCAACACAGTGTGCCCGGGTGCGGTCGATACTCCGTTGTTCCGCTCGTCCTACGAAGATTTCCAGAACGCCGAGGAGCGCCTGTCCGCCATCCGTGCCCGTTATGCGATGCGCCGCGTGGCGCAGCCCTCCGAGATCGCCAGCGCCGTGCTGTACCTGACCAGTCGTGAGTCATCCTATGTGACCGGCTCGACGCTGGCCGTCGACGGCGGACGGAGCTTTCATTGACTGCGCGCACGGCCCTGGTGACCGCGGGCGCCGGCGGCATCGGTGCGGCAACGGTGCGCCATCTGCTGGGGCTAGGGATGCGTGTGGCGGCATTCGACCTTGATGCCGAGGCGCTGGCCGCCCTGCCGGGCGGCGTTCTCACCTGCGCGGTCGACGGCACCGACGCCGATGCTATGGCCGACGCCCTGGCGAAGCTGCGGACCGATCTGGGGTCGGTCGATATCCTGTTCAACAATCTGGGCCAGAGCGCACGCGACAACAGCAGCCGCTTTGATGTCTCGGATGAGGCGACGTGGCGCTTCGTGCTGGAAATATCGCTGCTCTCAACGATGCGGACGACTCGCAGCCTGGTGCCTGACATGGTTGAATGCGGTTGGGGTCGGATCGTCAACATGTCCAGTGACGCTGCGTTTGCCGGCGACGCCGGCCTGGTGGACTACGCCGCCGCCAAGATGGGCGTGATCGGTTTCACCCGTGCGCTGGCGCGGGAAGTGGCTGCAAGCGGCGTCACCGTCAATGCCGTCGCCCCGGGCGCCATCCGCACCAAGGCGCACGACACACTGGCGCCCGAAATTCTCGACCGGATCAAGGCCGCCACGCCTGCCGGATTTGTTGGGGAGCCCGAAGACGTAGCGGCGGCTATCGGCTTTCTGGTGTCTGATGGCGCTCGCTTCATCACAGGTCAGACGATCCTGATCGATGGTGGCCGGTGGATGCTATGACAGGAGAATGCGATGACTGAACTGGCCGACAAGACTGCCCGCGAGCTGGCGCGGGGATACCGGAAAAACGCGTTCTCGCCTGTCGAGGTGATGCAGGCAGTCTTGGCCCGCTGCGAGGAGCGCAAGGAGCTCAACGCCTTCGTCACGCTGGTGCCGGAGATGGCTTTGGCCGGCGCCAAGGCGGCAGAGGCGCTTCAGGGGGCAGGCGGCGAGCTGCCGCCGCTGCACGGACTGCCATACTCGGTCAAGGATCTGACCCTCACCAAGGGCGTGCGCACCACGATGGGATCGCTGACCATGGCGGACAATGTTCCCGACCAGGATGCGGTGGCGGTGGCGCGCGCCAAGGCGGGCGGCGCAATCCTGATCGGCAAGACTGCGACACCTGAGTTCGGGCACAAGATCCACACCACGACGCTTCTGTCCGGGAGGACGCTGAACCCGCATTCGCCCGATGTCACGCCCGGCGGCTCCTCCGGCGGCGCTGCCGTCGCAGTGGCGACGGGGCAGGGGCCGATTGCACTGGGCACCGACGGCGGCGGCTCGGTCCGCATTCCCTCCGCCTGTTGCGGGACCGTAGGGCTGAAACCGACGCTTGGCACCGTGCCGAATCTGCAGGCTGCCGATCTGTTCAGCTCCAATGTCCATGTCGCACCGATGGCGCGCGACGTTGGAGACACGCGGCTTCTGTTCGACGCCATACGGGGCTTCGACCGGCGCGATCCATATGGCCAGGCGATCGCGCCCGTTTCGCGCCAGGTTCAGACATTGAAGGGATTGCGGGTGGCTTGGCTGCCGCAGGCGGGAAACCCCGTGGATCGCGAGATCGCCGCCATCACCGCCGCCGCGATCGGCAGCATCGAGGCAGAAGGCGCGATCGTCGAGGAGGTCTACCTGGATCTGGCGGCCCTTGAGCCGCATTTCATGGTTGTGCTCGAAACTCTGCTGGCCGGCCGGGTCGGTGGGATGCTGGAGGCCAATCGCGACCGGATCGACCCGACCCTGCTGGTGCATGTGGAGAACGGCATGAAGCACGGCGCGCTGGCGCTCGCCGCTGCCGGTGCCGCACGGACCCGCGCATTCGCAGCGGTCCAGGAGATGCTTGGCCGTTTCGACATCATCGCGTCGCCAACTCTGTCGGCGCCGCCTCTGCCGCATGATCAGGATCCGCACGGGTCAGTACCGATCAACGGGGTGCCATCCGGCCGGGTGAGGGCCGTGTGGTATCCCTATACGGTCGCCACCAACCTCACCGGCCATCCATCGATCTCGATCCCCTGCGGTTGGGATAGCCACAATCTACCGGTCGGCTTCCATATGACCGCAGCCTGGTACCAGGAGGATCTGCTGCTCGATTGCGCCGCCCTTGCCGAAGCGCTTTTCGGTTTTAACCTTGCGGCACACCGGGCGATGTAGCGGCCGGATCGGCCCGCCGAGATTCCGACGGCGGGCCTTGCGTCGGCTACCAGGGCTGGGTCTGGTTTGTGGACGCCGTGAACGTGCCCGTCGGGCCGTCGCTGCCAAGCAGGGCGACCCGGACGGCTTCGGCGGCGCCCTGCTGGACGGTTTCGGTGCCTTCATAATTGTTGAGCGCGGTGGCGGTGAAGCCGGGAGTCACCGCATTGACCTTGATCCCTTCGGCTTCAAGATCGATGGCAAAAGCAACGGTAATCGCATTGAGCGCGGTCTTGGACGCCCCGTAGCCGGGATTGAACACCGCCCGATAGGGACTGTCTGAAGAGAGCAGGGTGAGCGAGCCGAGGTTGCTCGAAACGTTGACGATGCTCGCCGCCTCCGACTTGCGCAGCAGCGGCACGAAGGCCTGCGTGACAGCAAGGACGCCGAAGACGTTGGTCTCCCAGATGGTTCGCACCTCGGCTACCGGAATCAGCGTTGCCCGCGAACGCTGGATGTAGTCCTGCATGGTCTCGGCTTCCTCGCCGCTGGCGCGGGAGATGGCAGCATTGTTGATCAGGATATCGAGGCGGCCGAATTGCTCATCGACATGGGCGGCAGCGGCGCGGATGGACGCTTCGTCCGTGACGTCAAGCTGGAGGGGATGAACATCGCCTTCAATCTTTTGAGCCGCGGCCTTGCCGCGGTCGAGGTTACGCGAGGCGAGCAGCACCGTGAGGCCGCTGGCGGCAAGGTCTGTGGCGATCTGAAGCCCGATGCCCTGGTTGGCGCCGGTGACGAGTGCGATGCGTTTGGTTCCAGTCATGTCGCGATCCTTTGCTTGGTTGGGCAAACAAGAGATGGTCATGCGGCGCTGGACGTTCTATGTTCAATTGTCCAAGACAATTTCGAATGAGTCCAAGAATGGCGGATCCACTTGCGCAGATCGTCGGCATGCTCCAGCCGGGCGCGCCGTTTTCCAAATGCGTGACGGGCTCGGGCCCCTGGCGGGTGCGGCGCACCCAATCGCCCAATCCCTATTACGTCGCCGTGCTCAAAGGGAGCCTGCGCTACCGGGATCACAATAGCGGCGAGGTCATCATCAATGCGGGCGATTTCATTCTCATCCCGTTCGCGAAGGACTTCGTGATGTCGAGCGAGGTGCCGAGCACTGACAACGACATGAAGACCGATCCGGTCATCCTGCCTGGAGGCGGATATCGCGTCGGCAGTGTGGATGGTCCTGTGGAGATTCGGGCATTGGTCGGTTATTGCGTTTTCCAGTCCGACGACGCCACCTTGCTGTCATCGCTGCTGCCTGAACTGGTGGTGGTGCGGGGCGAGCACCGGCTGGCCATGGTGATGCAGTTGCTGGGCGACGAGGCCATGGGCAGCAAGCCCGGGCGAGAGGTGGTGCTGCAACATCTGCTTGAAGTGCTCCTGATAGAGGCATTGCGCTCGTCAGGCGAGGTAGGCCACTCACCCGGATTGCTGCGGGGCCTGTCTGACGAACGGCTGGCCATGGCGATCCGGGGAATGCACACTCGGCCCGAACGGAACTGGACGGTGGCTGATCTGGCCCGGGAGGCCGCCTTGTCCCGGTCGGGGTTTCATGAACGGTTCCAGGCCGCGATGGGCATGGCGCCGATGGAATATCTGACGGCATGGCGGCTGGCTTTGGCCAAGTCCCTGCTGCGCAAGCGGGAGGCGAGCGTGGCGGAAATCGCACGCCTGGTTGGATACCGCTCCGCAAGTGCCTTCAGCGTCGCGTTTACGCGGTCCGTCGGCGTAACGCCGGCACGGTATGCACGCGAAGCGATCGCGCCGCCCCACGGCATGGCGGCTGAAGAACTCGAAAGTGCCATCGCTTGATCAGATTCGCCGCTTCAGCGCCGGGCGAGTGCTGCCCGAAGGCACGGTCGCGTCGATCAGCCTGTCGTCCCTGAATGAAAAGCCGAAACCATTTCCATGGACGCTCGATCCCAACAAAATCATCGCCGCCGTCAAACGCGGGCACTTGCGCCTCATTGACGCCAAGCGACCAGCGTTTTGCCGGATCCGTCAGCGCGCGCAAGCTCGCCGGTTGATGACCTCAAAGGGGCTTCGCTTGCGACATCTCCCGCGGCGGGAAGTTCGATCCGTGCCAGAAGCCCGTGCGGTACCCGGTTGAGGAGTTCGATCGTGCCGCCATGCGCC
>TARA_R110002020_G_scaffold180072_3_pt1 | contig 20410 bp, 30 predicted proteins | sample TARA_R110002020 | Tara Oceans TARA_R110002020 (sample SAMEA4396489) | marine metagenome | biome: Westerlies Biome; feature: [MES] marine water layer (ENVO:01000295) within the mesopelagic zone...; material: water (ENVO:00002006), including particulate matter (ENVO:01000060) such...
CATAACATACCCATCATTATTAAATGTGTAATTGTTAAATATCACAGTGTTATTTACTATATCAAAACTTAAATGGGTTGCTGTCCAATTAAATGACTTTAAATTAAACCAAGTATTGTTTGCTCCTAGTCGGTGAATAATTACCGTTTCAGTGGTTGAGTTATTATCGTCTTCAACCAACACAGTAAATTCCCCAGTAACAGTAGTCCATTCAGTTGTTGTTATTTCTTCTTCTTCATTTCCAGGCGCATCAGGTATAGCATCTGCACACCCCGCCAAAAGACTGCTTACTATTAATAGTGCTATCATTTTCTTTTTCATTATTCTTCCTCTCCTTTTTCATCAAGCCAAACAAACTGAGTATATTCTTGATAGTTTTTATCCTCAAATACTCTAAAATAGATGGTCTGTTTTTCTCCCATCCCCAACACAGTGGCCGAGCTTAAGAACCTTTCATACATTGAAATAGTAGTCATGTCTGTTTGACTAAAATATGCTTGCCCAAATGGATGTGTATGTATCCATTCTTTTAATGGAAACTTCATCCCATGTGTTTGTTCGTTTTGACCACCAAAAGAAACAAACCCAGGATTACCAACACTAATGAAAAGTTTATCATTACCGTCAATAACTACCTGAATTTCTCTCGGTTTATCAAATGCCGTCAAAGACATATTCCATATAGAAGAATGAAATACAAAAACATTATGCTTAAAGGCAGTTCGTATATTTTCCTCCCAATCTGAGATTATAACCTCAAAGTCTTCGCCTCTTACGTCATTCAAATTTTTCATTGTGTATACCACCAATATGCAAGTATAACTATACCTACACCTACCGCTACATAGGTTAACCATTCTGGGGCTTTATTATTATCTTTGTGTATAGTAGCCAATCCTTTATATGGTATGTCTTCAACAATATCCATTGTTTCAGTTTCTTTGGTTACTACTTTTTCAGCTGCTTTAACCCAGGGTGGCTTTGCTTCTTTTTGTGCTTTATTAATTGCACGTAATTTGGCACTACATGCACCAACACTTCTACCTAACTGTTTTGCAACAGCAGGCCTTTTTGTCTTGTCTGACCAATTATTAGTCAGATACTTCATTTCATCTTTTGTCCATTTCTTACTCATTATATCACCTATATGTTTATAATTATTTTGTCTTTTATTTCTTCACCATTAAACCATCGTTGTGTCCATTGTGCCCCATAACCCGCAATTGCAACGTGGGTGAAATGTATTGTTTCTGTTTTACCTGTTTCTGTAAAGTCTTCTCCTTGACAAGAAAAAGACCCTTCTGGCCCCGTTAAAAGGGTTTCACTAAATTTAGGGTTAGTTAAATAACTTATTAAAGCACCATTTCTACCTTGTGCTCTTAAGTCTAACCATTTGTTATTACAGTCGTCTTGAAACCCCTGTCTATAAATTAGTTTTCTAACATCTAAATTATCAGCACAACAAATAATTAAATCATAACCTTCAATTTGTTTATTTGTAAGAATAGGAAAACCTATTTTTGTTACTTTATTTTGTAAAGATAAACAATCCACTTTCTGTTTAGAAACCAAACAAGACAATGCATGTTTACCAAGCGCAGTGAAATTTTGATAACTTAAATTCTTTTCTTCTACTATATCGGGGTCAGCAATTGTTAGGTCATATAAATTAGTTTGGTCTAACAACTGTGCTAAATAACTTCCTATTCCACCTACTCCTATAATCAATACTTTTCTCATTTTCTCACCTTATTCCTGCAACAAAAGAATTAACATCTAAATATTGTAACTTTTGTTTACTTGTTCCTAATAAATTAAATAGCTTTTTTGCACTCAGTCTTTGAGCTACTGACGTGCAATTACATGCCTCACAAATTTCTTGTTGTGTATGTTCAGGTTTACCTATCTTTCTTAATAAAGAAGTAATCCATATAGCACTAGCCATATAACTTCTTGAAAAGTGCACACCATAATCATCTGTTATCGCATAAATATATTCTACTACTGTCTTAGTCTCAGAAGTAAATTCTCTTGAAGAGGATAAATCAAAACATATTCTATCAACCCAGCTATTAATAGGCATCTTATGTAAGATATGTGATTTACCTAAATATCTAGCATACCTTCTTGCTAATTTAGAAATCTTATGTGGGTTTTCATTATTATTTTTAGCTAGTTCAGCAATAGTTAAAGGTATTCCGCTTTCTCTTAAACATATTATTACTATAGCACATGCTCGTAAAGATAAAGGGGTTCCATGAAACTTATGGTCAAAGTATAACTTTTTGTAATAAGAAATAACTCTTTCTTTTAAGTCTCTATTTGGTAGATATGGTGATAATATCATATTACATTCTACTATGCCTCTATTAATAGAAACATTTTTTCTTTGCCTAAAGCGAGATTGAGTTAATAGTAATTTTTTAGTTAATTTATTAGAGCCTTTTGTGCTACTATCTATTTTTGACCCCAAACTAAAATCTCCACTTAAATAGTGTCTTTCCCCATCTTGGAATAAAACATTACTTGTTCTTTCTTCAAAAATATTAGTTACTTGAACATAGCCACAATTTGAACATATAGTTTCACCCATAAGGTCATCTATATAAAAATCATCTTTATTACACTCTTTGCATTTCATTTTTCTTCCTCCAACCAAAACAACATTTACATCGTATTTCTTTTGATTTTATATCACAATTACAATACCAATCAGAAAAGGGGTCATTCATTTAATCACCTTAATCCAATCATCTAAGGAAGAATCTAAGTCTTCCCATTTAACACCAAATCTAGATTCTCCTATTTCTGTAAATATAGCGTTTTGCTCAAGAATATCTTGAGGTATATATTTAGATATTGTATTAACTAGCTTAACTGTTACGTTGTCATTAAGTAATGCTAATGCTCTAGCAGCATATTGGTCTCCTAAACTAGAATTAGTATGTATATTATCAATACATATTGGCCCTTTAAATTGACCGCCCAATCTTGGTAAGAGGGTCTTTTCATTATATTCATAACTAGCTGATATAAAAACATAGGTTTTTACTTTTTGAGTGTGCGTTTTATATGTTGAGTTAATAATAACCCAATCACATAATTTACCTCTGACAATCATAAGTTGATATGTTTGGTTTTCTATTACCTTATCTACAATTTTTATTCTGTCTGGATATTTAACTACCAAACTATTCATTAATTGTTTTGCTCTATCTTCTACAATATCTTGAGTTCTATTTTGCATTAGAAATTCTCTCATCAATTGAAGTTGAGATTCTGATGGGGGTTCTCCCATTAAAACTGTCCATAGTTTCTTAGGAGACATATTAGCCCATTTCTTTGCTCTAGTGTGTTCATGATAAAAATAATTAACCATGATATCTAAGTCGTTTATTGATATTGGTGCCCAAACACCATCAGATATTTCTAATGCACATTCTGTGTTATTTATCATTATAGTCCTAAGTCTACAATTTACCTTCTGCCTCTCCTTAACATTAAAGAAGAAGAAAGGGGTTCTGTTTTCTAAAACATATGAAACATTTTCTGGCATTGTTATCATTTTAATAATAAAAGTAAGCAATGCTTTAGGGTCGTCTTCAAAACAAGAACGATAAATAAATCTACTTAAAGCCAAGAGTAGATTTTTCTTTCTAACTCTATGGCTCATTAATTGATAGTATGTTTTACCCTTTTCAACCATTACAGCCATACCAGAATTAGGCAATACAAATGCTACCTTAAATGTTTCTGGTGGTTTATGACTTGTTCCCCAGCGTCTTGTTCCCCAGCCCAATACTGATTGAAGCGTTTCTTTTATTTCAACTACTAGTGGTTCTCCTTTGGTATAGACTCTTCTAGATAGCCTACAACTAACTATAATTTTGTTTCCTCTCTGGTGTGTGTCCCTTCTTTCAGTTCCGGTTTCATAAGTCCATCTATTATATGGGTCCATACTATCTAAATTTTCAAATTTGCTAATTGGATATGTGCTGTATATATCAACATATGTTTTATGATAGGTTTTATTATCATCATTAGCACCATAAATTCTAAATTCACAGTTATATTTATTACCATAATGGTCAAACATCTTATATCCTTCCTCTAACATTGAAACCCTTTGATTTGGTTTTCTTTTCGTTTTTTAATTTAAATCCAGGAGGTCTAACTTGAAACTCATTGCCCTGAGCAAATAATACCCAGCCTTCTGCTATCTTTTCTTTTCTATAGTTTTTATCTTTATTAAACCAATCAGTTTCTTTGAGGTTTCTTAAATAGTCTAAATTACAGCCTTTCATAAAACAATATACTATTACAACATCTCTAGGAAGTCGAGCAAATTGATTCCAAGAATAATGGTTGCCCTCTATTACTGGCCTCTCTAAGCCATTACCTTTCAAGTTTTTATATCCATCTGCCTTACTTCTAAAGATTTTATTATCTCCAAGAAACTTCTTAAGTCCTTTAATTAAATCAGACTTTGTATATGTTTTCCATTCATCTGTTATATCATTCATTAAAATTTACCTCCACATATTCTACGTCTTTAACATAATAACCGGTGTGCAATCTAACATTAATTTTATCTTTGCCATATTCATTTTTACCTAATGGCACAACACTAACAAATTCTAATTCTAATCGCCTTCGCCGTTCATTATATTTATATTTCCAAATCAAATGTTTATTTTTCCATCGAGTGCATTGGAATTTCTTTCTTTTTGCTTTCTTTTCTATCGCTAAAGCAACAGGTAATAGTTCTTCAGTGTCTATTCCCGGTAGCCTCTCATCTAATCTTTCTACAAAGTGTGGGGTAAAAATAGCCCAAAAATAATGGAAGCCATCTTCCTTTATCACTTTATGATGTTCGGCTGAAAAAGGATTAAACCAAGCATTACACTTTATACATCTCAGTTTACCATTTCGCTCTAATTCAAAATTATCATTTCCACATTTACAATCATTATATCTCATTTTTATTCGCCTCCGCATATTTAGCTAATTGCCACATTTCTTTTATTTTATTACAGAAATCTTCTTCGTCTACTGCTAATCCTGACCCAATATAAATGCGTCTAAGATACAAAAGAAATAGTCTTCTTTCATAGCTACCGCCTATGGTAGCTTTAACAGCATGTCTAATAGACCGTTGTAGCGAGTCTCCATCTGTATATGGAAACCTTAGTCCTTTAGAAGCTAGTGTAGGCAATATATGTATAATAGTAGAAATATCTTTATAAAGATATGGTTCTATTAAAATAATATCACTAGTTGTTTTTATTATGTTATGCGCTCTTTTAAATTTCACACGCTCCACCGCCACACGCAGGGTCTTGTCCAAAATTGGTATCATCATCATATTCTATTATCTGCGTTAAGTCAACCTTAGTCAACGATTTCATCATCTCTTCATATTTAGCTTTACTACAAGCTTCAAAGGGTGATTGGGGATAAACTGTGTCATCATCAGGAAAACAAGCTAATCCATTATAGAAATGTCTGTTTAGCCACATCCATTCTCCTACTTCATCCCATTCATTATTATTAATATAAACAGTTGCTGAAACATTATGAGTATTTTGTCCATTATTATGTCCAGGATTTACCCACCTAACAGTAGTATTCTTTACTCTTTCTAAAAACATAAAGGTGTCTTCTTGTTTCTTAAGTAAAGAGTTAGAAGGAGCCTTTTGTGGTATTTCAATTATTCTTCCATCGGGATTAAATTCGTCATCAACGATTAATTCTGGATGGTTATCAGAAAGATACTTACATATTGATTCATCCCTACCAACTCTAATCCTTCTAATATAATAATCATTATGCCATGCATGAATACCAGAAGAAGAACCACATACCATAGATGCAGTTCCACTAGGTTTAACACAAGTAATTCTTGAGGCTGGATTAATATTTAGTAATTCAGCCCACTCTTTATTAATTTGTTTAGCCATATAAACTGTGCCTGTTATATCTAAATTTGTTACTTTATTAGAAGCAAGTCCAGTCATTGAAACACCCAATAAAGAATCCTTTTCAGTTGTTGTTCTCCATACATCTCTAAGATAGTGGAAATCAGTATAGGATGCTTGTAATGTCCCTAAAATAGTTGCTGCCTTTACTCTTTCATTTAAGTCTTCTTGATTAACAATAGTTGAAGAATTAACTTCAGTGAGATTACAGAACTGATATGGCCTTAATGCAATTTCACAACAAGGATTAGTTCCCCAATCTTTATCATTTGTTAAATAAATGCCGGGTTCACCTGAACCGCCTGCTTGAATTCTATCCCAAATACCATCAAAGAAAGGTTTCTTTATACGATGTCTAAGTAATACAACAGAATTATTTGCTCTTTGTCTTTGAGGATTATCTTTCCAAAATTGACCTGCTTTACAGTTAATCATATGTTGGTCGGTTGCACTAAATAATGATATTAATGCTGCTCTCCTATTTCCACCGGCTGTTACTGCATCAGCTAAATGGCACATAATATCATGACATTCTAATGTAGTTAATTGAGAACCATTTAATTTCTGTTGAAGAATTCCTTCAATTTTAACTAAACATTCTCTTAGTGGTGCTGGGCCAGGAGCTTTACCCCCTCTTGTTTTTAATCTAGTTCCTTTTGGTCTAATATCATCATAGATGAATCTAGGTCTTTGGGTTAAATCACCAAAGTAGGAACGGAATAAATCTTTTACTGCATCAGCCCAACCAATAATAGAATCTTGAATAACAATCTTTCGTGTTCTATCTCTATTGGGTTGCTTAATTTCAGGTAGCTGTGTAACATGATGTTGTTGAACAGAATAACCTAATCCTGTTCCATTCATCAATAAAAACATTCCTTCGTGAAAACACTCAATTGAATCTACTGGCATATATGCACAGTTATAAATACTATTTGGAGATACTTCTATCGCTTTTCCTGCATATTGCATAGAACGCATAGAAGGAAGTATCTTAAAAGTTCTTACATAGTCATTATATATCCTACAAATCTCAGTATGATAATAACTACCTTCTGGTTGACCATAATGACTTAATTTTTCAAGATGCATGTTCATATTTCTATCAACAATCTCATCCCAAGTTTCTTTCCTATATTGGTCAGGAAGCCATTTTGCATACTTCATGTATATCGTTATGTCGCTCATTATTTTACTTGCTAGTTCCATTTCTTAACACCTTACTGTTTTTCTATATGGCATTTCTGCTAAATTGGTAAATGCCGATACCCATTTTCCAGACCTCATTATGGCCCATTGTTTTTCTACTTTTATTTCCCACTCTGGGAAAGTTTCAAAGGCGTTATTTCCATATTCTTCAATCATTTGACCGAATGTGGAATAATCCTTGCCTTTATAATTTATACACATTTCACCATCACATATAATTAATGCTTTGGAGCTATATGCTAATACATGGCCTAGAGGATAAAAGTCTGCTCTTACTACAGCTAATCCATCGTGAACCATTAAATTGTCTTTGAGTTCCCATCCAAATATCTTTAATATTTCGGGTAATACTCCTGCTTTTATGAAATTGATATTGTCCTCTAACACGGCTAATGCCCCCTATTGGGAAGGCTGGATAATCCGGCTACAAATTATCCAAGCCTTCTTTTTACCAGTAATTACTGGTTTCCACCAACAATTGCTGGTATCAAGTCTACGGATTCTACTGAATCCCAACTTACTTCTGAAATCATTTCTCTTGATGTCAGTTCACCATCAATAACAACCCAATGAGATGGGTGGTCATTAATTTGGTCTATTACACCTGAACGGTCTACTACCATTTCAGTATGTCCGGTTTCGTTTATTATCGTCAATAACATCGCTATCCTCTCGGTAAATTTCACTAGTGCTGTCTGGCTTATCAACCTTGCTGCTGTCGCGCTTCAATAATTCTGCTGGTCAGTAGATTAATGGTTTCTTCATATTTAACTACTAATACGCTCAAACTTTGGTTTGCTACTACAAGGTTCTGATAACCTTCACTTACCTGAACTAACCTTTGTGTTAATTCAGCTACTTCTGCTTCTAAGTCTGCCTTAGACTTCTTGTCTTTTGTTTCTTTCTTCTTTTCTGTGGTCATTTTATTTTTCCCCTTTTTTAATTATACTTAGCTTTTAGCCGCTGAATATGATTACTAGCTTCTTCTTTAGTTAAAGCATCCACATCTCCATCATAGCCAAGTCTAATCAGATAATTTTTTTGATTGTCTGTTGCGTTTTCAATTTTTCCCTCGCCATCTAAGATATTCCATAATTTAGATACTTGATTTTCAGTCAGAACTGAACCCCTTGTTATCTTCATTTTAATATCTTTGAGGAAATTTTCTTCCCAATTGTCTTTACCCTGTTCAGGAACGAATGGTTTTATTCCATAATAATTACACCCTTCAACAAATTTCTCATTATGTGTGATGTCTTCTAGGGTGGATACTATTTTTTGTTTCCTTTTAAATTCCCGTTCCCTACGATTCTGTAGAATTTTAGCGTTTTCTTCTAGCGTTTCAAGTCGCCGCCTCAACATTTTGTCCTCTTTTTCTAACGAAGCGGTTGCATCATTAACATTAAAATAGAACATTAATAAATCATTATAGAGTTTTTGATTAGGAAAACCGTGAATATTTATTTGGGCCTTTGTGTTATCAGGATGATTCCATCTCCAAACAATTGAAGCCATTTGATATCCCGGCTCACCAAACTTACCATCGTTCTTCTTTCTAATGAAAGTTTTATCTCTATACATTTTATATTGTGAATCGTAATATCTGCCTTTCTTTCTCACATTAACTCTAAGGTCTAAGTCTTTTACAGTATCAAACATTTTGGTAAATTCATCACCATGCATTTTCCACCAAGCTTTAGCCTTTAATGCTTTAACTCGAACTGTTATCCATTCCTCAATCATCTCGTCTGTAATCATATCATCAGATAGACTGGGGTTTTCTTCTTTAATTGCTCTAAAGATAAGATAAGAATTAATGTGGTCTGAACCCACACACTCTCTAATATCAGTCTCGGTGTTGTGGATTTCAAAATGATATACAATATCATGTCCACATAAACAAGAATGTAAATGGTTGTTAGCCCAATTGGGGGCATCACCTAATGCATCCCACCAAACTTCTCCGGTTGCAATCCATTCATTTTTAGCCTCATCATAGTTATCTGCTTTAGATAGAGCAACCATGTTCTCAATGAGTTTTCTATCCCATCTTCCAGAACCTAATTCTCTATTTGGTTTCATCTCATCACTATCCATTGGCAACAATCGCCACTTCTAATTCTTAATTCTGTTATTTCCATACCACAACTAGGACACTTTGTTTTACTCATTATTCTCAGCTCCGCTTCTTGGTAGAAGGTGTGCATCAACAACGTAATAAATCGCCTGAGTTATAACAGCTCGGCGTTTTTTATCATCAGTCGAATCATGTGTCTTCTTTAGCATCATAACTAATTCTTCCACACCATCGTCTAATCCTCTCTTCATACATTCTTCAATTAAAGACCATTTTAGTTCTTCTGTTTTCATTCTTCTTCACCTTTTCCTAATATTCTAATTCTTCTCATTTTATAGTCTTCCTTTGTTCCATCTAATTCTTCTTGATATGCTACACTATTCACAATTCTGCGGTATTGATTTCTAGTGCATTCAAATCTTCTAAGATAATAGTTATCACTCATTCAATCACCACCATTTCGTTGCATGCTCTACAGCGCGCCTTATTATCACTTATTATTCTATTACATCCTATACAATTTTTCATTTTTATTCCTCCTCATCGGTTGCTTCTGTTGTTTGAGATACAAAAAATGATTCCCATTGAATCATTCCTGCCTCATCCATATTTGCAGTGAATATTGTTCCACTTCGCATATGAATTTCTATATCATAGGTATTTGCTCTCAATACCCCCATGCTTTTAACTACTACTGTATAAACAGATACATCATCTAGTTTAAGAGTAGCCATACCTTTATTAGTTCCAGTTCTTAATTTATAATACTTCATTTTTATCCCTCTTTTGTTTTCTACAATGTGCACATGACCTAGCTCTAAAAGCCATACCATATCCACATACTTCACAATTTCTTTTTGCCATTTTTATTCCTCTTCTAATCTTATTTGTGTCACCATACAATCAGAACACAAATCTAATGTTTTGCGCATCCACTGTTTGCAGTTTGGGCATTTGATTCTGATTATGCCAGACATTTAATCACTCCATTTGCTGAAATGCTCTTTGGTCTTTTAGATGAGAAGTTAGTAATTCATCTATCTTACTATACAATGATTCTGCACAGCCACCAATTATCTTTCTATGTAAAGAAAGCCAAATTGCGTAGTCTCTATTTATAACTACCTTTGGCATATCATTTTCATCCATAGTAATAACTATGGGTGGCATCTCAGTATCATCTATTAATCTAAATTCTATTTCTTTTCTTTCTTGTTCTACATTAAACATTCAAACACTTCCTACACTATTTTCCATTGCTTCTTTCAACGCTTCTTGTTGTTGAAAAGTATTTCTTTGGATTTCTAATTCATTATCAAGATTTAATAATCTCATTTGAGCAGAATCCACTACCTGTGTTTCTGATAAATGAGTCCATTTTGGCATATGTAACCATTCAATCTTCATTACAAGGGGATACGCAATACTTACCATATCTCCTGCATCTGTTTTTATATTTAAGAAAGAGTTTGCCATTGGCATATTGACGTAAATCATTTCCCCTTCTATTATGCTGAGATTATCACTATAATTCTCAGATTCTTTATACTTATCCATTGAATAAGTAACCTTCATTATTAATTTATTAACTTTCTTCCAGCTTTTCATTTTTTCACCTACATTCTTCCCAAAATCCAATACCTATTAAGGGTTTGCTTGCACGTTTTTGAACCATTTATCATAACGGCTCATTTCATGCTCTATTCTACATTCACACGGTATTGGTGTAAATTCTGCTAAACTTATTTGTTTCATTATTATACCTTTTATACATTTTTTACATTTCATTGTTATATCTCCTATTTTAATTAATGGTGCTATTTAATAATAATGGCGAGTCATACAGGGTTTGAACCTGTGACCTTCGGGTTAAAAGCCCGACGCTCTACCTGACTAAGCTAATGACCCAATTATTATTTTGAAAGTAGTGGTGGTCAGAGTAGGATTTGAACCTACGAAGCACTACGCACCGGAGCTTAAGTCCGGCTCCTTTGACCAAACTCGGATATCTGACCTTTACTATTAAACAAGGAAAAAAGAAGCAACACCATTTAGTATAGATTGCAGCCAAAACCAACTTCTTTTTATTACTTTAGTAAAACCTTGCTCAATTAAGAGTGTGAATATTCAGGGAAACGAAACGAACCTAATGTGCCGAGCTTTTCGTTGTAAACTGTAGACATAATGTATATGGTTAACAGTCGTTTATCATTTTTACTTCACAAACCTGATTCCAATTAAAGGAATTATTCTCTCATCTGTATTAATAACAATACAAGATAACCAATTAAATCTTTGATAACATCTTCATCAGATTCTAATGCAGCATTACCTTGCATTAATCGGTTTAGTTTATCGTCAATTCTGACCTTGATTTGTTCTGACTTATCAGATTTAGAAAAAATCCTAATAGGTTCTAGAACAGAATCGCCATACTGTGAGTTCTTTAGTAGCAAGAATGCTTCTAACTCAGTTACGGTCTTTTCTATTTTCATTGCTGTTGTTTCTCTTACTGGTTTCTTTACTGGTTTCTTTTTCATGTCTTCAAATCCTTTCTTTTCATATGGATTCCAAGGCTTTTCATAAGGCGTTTGTTTATACCAACTCTTTAAGTTTTCCTTAATTTGCTTAGGGCTTCTATCTTTATTTGTTTTCTTTTGCCTTCCAGCAATAACTCCAGCTTTCCTTAACTTAACTACTCGTTGGGAAATTGACCCAACTGTTTTACCCATTTTCAGGGCTATAACACGTATAACGTGTCCTTCATTGTATAAGGATATTAATTCCTTATCTTCTTCTTTTGTCCAATATGCCATGTTCTCACTTCTATGTTAAAGTCCTTTTACGGTGACCTCATTTCCGATTCCATCATAATTCCAAATTAGATAGAATAACACTTTGACTCTGTTATCCCCACATAACTAAATCAATTTGATTAGGTTTGCTTATTATTCCATTTTTCCAGTTTTTCCACCCTGCCCTCAAAAGGAAGGAAGGAAGGAAGGAAGGAAGGAGAGAGAGAGGGGGTGGAATAATGTGTAATAATGTAAATATATTAAAATGATATATTTATTATTATCTAACTCACTCATTTTGCCTCTCCCCATCTTTCCACCCCGATTGGAAAAGTGGAAACATCTGTAATTTTCCATTCCCTTATCATATCATATAGGATATACCATATAGATATGTGTATAGTATATGAGATATAATATACATAGATAGAGTTCACTTTCCATTATTAGTAATGGTGGCGTTTTTACATCATAACAATTTACGCCATTAGAATTTATTAGTTTAAGTAGGCCTTTGGCGGAATGCGTGTTTAACAGGCCATTATTTTAATTGCCGCCGACATCTTACTCAAAATCTTGGACTATATGAAAGATGCCGCACCCCTCGCGGCGGTCAAATCTAAAATAGATATTCCTCAAACCATATGGTATTAACGCTTTGTTTTGTTAATACCTGAAATTAAGGGGGAGCATGAGAAGGGGCTTTAACACCCCTTCTCAAAACTCCGAAGATTACTGCTAACAGAGCGCGAAAGAAAAGGATTACTCCTCTTCCTCCACATAGTCATATTCTGCGCAAGCAGATAGTCCTTCTAAAGAACCATCCCACTCACCAGACTTGTAAAGCTCCCTTGCGGTAGCCTTTGCTTTCTTTGCTAGTGTTCCAGCATAATCATCAGCATCAACGAATACTGGCGGGCCAGCACTCTTTCCATGCTTTCGTATCAATGGTTGTGAATACTGCTGAGTTGCAATAAAGAACTCATAAGCAGCCTCCCTAATTGCTTCAGCAGCAGAATCAACTACTACGCTTGCAGCAGCTGGAAGTAATCCTTGATTACCTCTGCGCCAAACAACCTTACCTGAAGGAAAATCCTTCAGCATTGCTTTAATAGATAGTGCTAAAGCAGCACGATTATCTACATTGTTATCTCCGGTGTTTAGCAACATTGTCGCTAAAGACCTTACATCAGATGGTATAGCACCATCTACATCTCCCTCTATACAGGAGTTTACCTTCATTTTTACCGATTCCCAATTTACTTCATCCATATTATCACCAATTTGTGTGTCCTTCTTCTTTGCCCCGTTAGCGGCACTATACTCAGATTCTGGGACTATATAAGGGGTTTCAAACAAAGTGAAACCATATGGTAATGAGGTATTTTTCATAATACAGAAAATATACTGTGGGAAAAACGGGTGTTTTTATTTGATAAGTCTAACATCTTAATTCCCGACTACTATATTATTCGCTCCGCGAGTTATTTAACAACAATACTAAATACAACCATATGGTCTATTACTTTGTTAAAGAGACCAGAAAAAGGTGGGGGTGGCCTAAACACCCTCACTCTTCTTCTTGACCCCCATTATCAACGACATTAGGTATGCCGTCTGTGTATGACCCATCCCAGAAATATCTCTTATCTGAGTTGTTGGTTGTGTAAGCGTTATATGCGCCAGAAAGGAACAAACGCTCCTTCTTAGCCATATCGCTTCCGTATTCGCCTGCACCATCTTCCATAGTGCAGTAAAGGACACCTCCAGACTTACCATGAGTCTTAGCCGTTCCACATACGAGTGGATATACTGTGCTGCTCATGTTAGCCTCAAAGGAAGCCAGATACTTATCAAAGTCTGACTTAATCTCAACGGTCATCAATGACCTGCGACCACCGCCAATAGGCGAGTTATCCAAATCAGCGAATACACCGCTAATGCTTGACCAATGCCTCTTTCGCAAGTCAGGCTGATTATCGCCTATTGCGAATAAACCATCCACAATGACTCTCCTACCTTCATGCTCAGGGTTCGCGCTGAACCACTCGGCTATGTGTGCTTTCTTATTGCTCCAAATGTTGTCTTCCATACTGTAATCTACCATATTTATCACCTCTTAAGATGTGTGTGGGTTAGGCCACCACCGATATACTCAAATTAATGGACTATATGAGGTAGCTCTTTACAAAGTAAACTACCATATGGTTGGTAATAATGTAATTATACTTTACCCCACAGACCACGCTTAGATTAAACTTTAGGGACAATTCACATATTGGCTTAATGCCAACCATATGGTTTTAGCTTTGTTATTAAAACCCCACCGCTAAGGGGTATCTTGGTCAATACCTAGATATTCACCCAAAGCAGTGTTAAGGTCAGTCATTACATCTTCTAAGTTATCTCCAGATACTCTCAATTTACTTATTGAAAGAACGATGTTAGAACCTGACTTCATGTGCTTAACTTCAAGCACATATTTTGGTTCATTGATTTGTTGGATTATTGTTTTATCTTCACTCATATTATCACTTTACGGTGGGGGGCAATTTAAACTGATAGGACAACGGAATCATTGACTTTACTATGCGCTCGGCACAACATAGTTTCATTCCTTCGTGGTCGTCAGTATTGCCCCCACAACCATTTTACTCAAAATAATGGACTATATGAGGTTGTTATTAACAAAGCTAACAACCATATGGGTTTATAATGTATTATAAACGAAGTGGTAAACTTACCACGTGAAAATGGTTTCTTAATATTTATCAACATTGAGTTGATTTAATAGAAGTTAATATTATAAAACCATGAACTGTGGTAAGTCTATATAATTTTTATTACCCTTATCAGGTCTAACGACCATATGGTTGGCGTAGCCAGGCGAGTGGCTTATAGATTATTGGTCTTCGTCAGGATATGATGCGAAGAATATACCGCCTAAGCGTTCACGCTTTTCTGGGCCGTCAGGCATAGCCTGAACTTCAGCCCATTCGCGGTGCATTCTTCGTATATCATAGACTAAGTAGAGCAATATCAATATGCTCACGAAGCCGATAACCACATTTTGTGCTAACAATCATGCTACGCATGTTAACATATGGTTGGTAATAATGTAATTATACCTTACCCCATCCGATTTATCAAATCAGGACTACCTTGTATTGGCATGACGCCAACCATATGATTGTGGAACACACTCTGATGGGGCTATATTGGCAGGCAACTTTATGCCACCCGCTGCTGCTGCTATTACTACTATCGTATATTCTTAATGAATAAATAACAGACGCAGCTCTTGGCATAAAGTGCCAAACCTACTATCCATATGGTTTTAAGGTAATAGAGAGAATAAAAGAATTAATTTTATTGGAGCAAATTTCCGTAGGTAGACACATTTAGTGAAGTTACGTAATAGGTTTAATGGCGTTAAGCCATCCTAGTAACTGAACGTTGCCTTTAATGTAATTAAGGTTTATGTGCTGTCTACCTGAGGAAAGGTTGCAGCAAAAAAATGTAATTCTGTTTAGTCTCACTCCTTTAAATCCCAAAAGGGGTTATAAATACATCAGCACTACCCTGTATCCAAGAGAAGGCTTAACGCCCCAATTGTCTCTTTATACTAGATACAGGGCAGCCCTGCCTTAAATATAACCATATGGTTGCAGTTCGTGTTAAACACGGCCAACGGCAGTAGTTTATCAAACGAGACAAATACTTTAGTTTGCCTCATCTATTAACTTTCTTCTATTCTTATGTATGGGATAGACGCTTAACTTAAACTTAACGTTGACTTACCATATGGTAGTGAAGAGATATTTATAGAGAATAAATGCATTAAGCATTCTCTTCCTCTTTACTACCACATCTCGGCAATCGGGTTTATGAATATAGTTTTATCCGGGTTTTATTCAATCTTTTAAGAAACGCTTCCGTGCACAACATGCACAGTAAGATATAATTACATTATATTCAACGTCATAAACTATTAGACTTAACTTAATGTTTAATTGCCAAGATATAAATATCGTGGCAATTACGTCTAACATAGTTTATTATGTGAATGTATAGCACCGGAACTATTCTTAAAACATTTAATAAAACCCTTAAACTATATAACCAAACCATATGGTTCGTAGTCGCAGGGCGTATTTGTTGTTTAAACAAGGAGATGAGAAAACAGACTACGAAAACCACAAGTTCGGGCACAACAACAGTGTGACCATATGATACTAAGGAACTGGTAAAAGAGCTTTTACTCAGCGTATAGCTGATTAACAAGAGGGCAAAAGGTCTTTTAAGTATCTGATTGCTTAACGCTTCACTACAATCATATGGTGTTGAATGCGTAAGCATTTCATTTACTTGCTCGGCAGGATATAATGAGTAATAAATGAATTACACCCCAGGCTTCCAGCTTGAGGACTAATAAAGGGTAAAACGTAGAGCTATTTCTTCGAAATCACTTGACGTGACTATAGTAGCTCTACTTATTTAGCCCCCACTAATCCATATGGTTGGTAATAATTTTAATTATGCCTTACCCCATTTAAGACAAGCTACGTTCTAAAGTATATCATATTGTGAGTATTCATTTTAAATAACACGCTTAATGCGTGAAATACTCACAACCTTCCTACTTTAGAATCATATGGTTGGTATACTTTGTTAATAGTCAACCTGATATTTTTCAAGCGCGTAGCACATCAGGGTCCAGATTATCGAAGTGTTCGTCTTCCCTACCCTTACATTCCTCACAAATAATATCCATATATATGGCATCGTTTGTGCAAAAATCATAACTACATTCAGTCATTTAATCACCTTGAAAGGAGAGGGGTGATGATTGGGTTCTCTTTCGATTACCAATAGGTCGCATGCGTTCCAACTTCAACCTTTAAGTTTCAATTGAGTTCTAACGCGCTTCCACTCAATACTATCCCGCTAAGGACTTTGTTCTGCCTATTCTTTAACCCGCCTAGAAATCTATTTGGTCGAATCGACTCGATAGGTCGCTAAACCTCAGTATTGATGCCTTACACCGTTGGAACAGGTGTTATTCAGCCACATCGTGCCGGATGCCTCCGACAGTATATTCAATAGAATGGACTATTTAGGGTAATCTATAACAAAGTATATTACCATATGGTTATAGTTTGTGGGGTTTTACGGAGATAACATGCACTAACAGGAGCATGCATTAAGCATGCTGTTACACAGGTCTCTGGTCTGTGCATGTGGTTCCGTAAAACGCTAATGCTAATAATCCTAAAGTATCAGGCATGATGGTAAACCATCAGTATTTAGCATATGAAAAGATACAGCATTAAACATGCTGCTGCACCTTTTACAATACAGTATCTAAATACTGCCATATGGTTTGCATTAAGCAAGAGTTTTGTTTTATTATGGCGACTGCGGGGAGCTAGTATAATACAAAATAAAACGGTCCCCAAAATCGTAAGGTTCGAGGACATTTCATTGTATCTAAACTGCGCGACTTCGCTGCGGAGTTTATGAACCCTCTAACCATATGGTAGTAAGTTTGCTTCTACGGAGAAAGAAACAATGTAATGGTTTAGCTGAGAGTAACACGTTAAGTGTTGTTTAAACGTGCTAGCAGCTAAACTTTCTTTGGATGGTAGAAGTAAACAGCATCGCGCTTACTCACCTTATGGTTGCTTAACGCTACGCTACAACCATATGGCTTTGCCTTCGATTTTTTTTTATATTTATTATCATTTATCGAAGGTTGTCATAAGATTTTGTTAGTCTAAACCCTCAATTTGATATACTACTTATGCGTGTGAGGATATATAGGAGTCCAACATCTGTTTAATGTTAGCTTATATTAAATAAAATCGCGGTATTGTGTATTATCAAAGGAATACAGTTAAACAGGTGTTCCTCTGATAATAAACACAGGCTTATCGTGGAAATGGACAATAAACAAAATAAAAATAATCGCAAGTGCCAAATAAATTACAGCTCAAAATTTGAATTAAGGCGGTCTAAAAAATTTCCCAGAAAAATTACTGATAAATAGGTTATGAATTGATATGGGTTGGAAAAAGAAAGTTAAGAAAGCTCCTAAATGCGGTTATTGTGGAAAACCCTTAAGTGACAATATACATGAAACACATAATAGTAGATATATGAAAGAACGAATATGTGGGGATTGTAATATGACAAAGGAAATACCTAGAAGATTAATAGATTTCCATTTAAATTAAAAGAAGTGATTGTTATGTGTGAAGACCATTGGAAAGATATAATTAAAACAGATATAGAAAAGGATGCTTTTGATAGAGATGATTTAGGGGGTGACCCAGGATTAGGCTATGGAACAAGAAATGTGCGTCAACGGGCAGAACAAGGATATACTCAAGCAGAGATAGATGCATTATTAGATGCACAAAACCAAGAAACAGAAACTTTCAAAAGAGGCGTTAAATGCTTTCATTGTGATAATAGAGCAGAATGGAAGTGTAGGAATGGATTACATAATGGATGTTCTTATGAAGGCCCATCTGATGATGGTGTTCAGGTTTGTGGAGCAAACAGTAAGTTTGCAGATGAAAACTATCCAGAAGGACATAAAACATATGAATTGAATAGAAACGGTGGACATGATTTTGTAGATATTGAACAATACTTTACACTTGACCCCAAATTTGGCTATCATCATGATAAACATGACCCGAATAAATATAAGAAAAGGTGATTAATATGGATTGGTATAATTTAATTAAAGAAGACCCAGGTAGTCCAACCAAATCACCTATGTTTCCTAGTGAAAGTTGTAAGGTAGATGTATGTGGAGCAATCACATGTGTTAATAATAAGGATAAAAAATGTATGTTACCAAGAGTAACTATTAATGCATTAGCTAAATGTGAACAATTTAATGTTGCCACAAGAAGACAATCTTCTATAGATAACACTGCTGGTAATTTAGCTAGTGCTTCCTTTATCCGTAGGAATAGATTAAATACAGACGCTCAAAGAAGAGATAAAAATAAACAGGGTTCTTATGAATATTTCGAAGCTTAAAGAGATATTATTGATTCCGATAGATATAATAGTTGGTATATTAGCTTGGGGGAAATTTAGACCATGACTGAATGGAGAGATGTTATAAGAAAGCGGGGTCAAAAAAGGCGTAAGCCTAAGAGAGAACCATTTGACCCATTTACAGGTAAAGGTGTTAGAAGACCTATACCAGAAACAGAGGAAGATTTTAAATTAAATATAACTCCTAATAGAAAAGAAGAGATAGAAAGAAAGACTGAAAGAATATCATCAAGTAAATCTAGGAAAATGAGACCAAAAGAAGTTCATCATTCAAAAGGAGGAATAAGTGGTCGAAAAAAGAAAGCGAGGGGTGCTAAAATGCATAATCCAAAAAGTAGATGTGCTATGTGTGCTAAACGCCTTACAGTTAATCAAAGATATCATTTAAGTTCTTTTACTCCTGAATCAACAGATACTCAGTTAAGCTTTTGTTATCAATGTGCTAAATTTAAAGAGGGCGGAGAACCAGTAAAGGTTAAAGACCAACCTAAATCTAGAGCAGCTTGGAAAAGACAAACAAGAGGATGAATAATATGTCATGGTTTAATATACTAAAGAATGATGAGTTTTATCGTCTTAATGATGTTCAAAATATACGCAATATGGTAAAAGAGTATTTTCAAGGAACTAAAATTAAGATTCAAAATATTAGAGTATATCCAAGAGACCAAGTGGTTATAGTTAAAACAAATATATACATGGAAGAAGAACCAAAATTAAGCTATCTTTTAAGAGATAAAACTGGCATTAAATGGGACATACGGTGGGAATAATTATGGATTGGTTTGACGTAGTAAAGGATGCTAAAAGAGAGGCAGAAACGTTTTTTCTACAATTTAGAGAGGCGTTGCTTTCTCAAGTTACTACTGCTTTAGCAGAACTAGATAAAGATGAAGCTCAATTAAAGAGAATGCGAGAAACATATAAAGCAATGGTATCGAGTTTATCTCCTATGGAACGAAGCGTAATACAGCCTATTATAGATAGACACCATCAATCTCAAGAAGAAGCAGAAGAAGATATTAAATATACGCGCCATATATTACATGACCAATTAAAACATATGACAGAAATATTTCGTGATGTTGAAGATAGCCCAATAGAAAGTAAATTAATATTATTAAGAGAAAATATGGCTGATGTAAAAGGAATAGATGGTGAGTCATTAATAGACGTTGATGCGTTAGATAAAATTATACATGCGTTAGGTTTTGAAGGGAAGGGTATGGAATGACTTGGTTTGATTTAGTTAAATCTTCAGAAATGAAGGAGTT
>TARA_R110002020_G_scaffold358559_4_pt1 | contig 20397 bp, 18 predicted proteins | sample TARA_R110002020 | Tara Oceans TARA_R110002020 (sample SAMEA4396489) | marine metagenome | biome: Westerlies Biome; feature: [MES] marine water layer (ENVO:01000295) within the mesopelagic zone...; material: water (ENVO:00002006), including particulate matter (ENVO:01000060) such...
GACTGACCCGCCGCTTTCCCGTCGCCATGACCGAAGACGGGTACCGGCGGCTCAAGAAATTCAGCACCGACGCGGGGCTCGACGAGGGCGAGGCACTGTCCTTCATCTTCGAGAATTTTTCCTCGGTGATGAACGAGGAAAATCTGATCGCACGCCTGAGGCTTTTCAACTCGGACTTGGAAGACCGCAAAAGATAACGCTGACCGGGGGCAACATCCGGCGGCTTCGACAGACACCAGAGGAGACCACGATATGATCCGCACCCTGCTGATGGCAACGACCCTGTTCGCCGCCGCCTGTGCCGCGCCCTACACCCTGCCCGCCGACGACCGCGCCGATATCGCCGCGCGGATCGCAGGGTTCGAGCGCGCCTTCCTCAATGGCAATACACGCGAAATCGTCAACGTCGTCCCTCCCCGCATGATCGCCGCCATCGCAGCCGACGCCGGCGTGTCCGAGGACCTGCTGCGCACCGAGATGGCCAAGCTGACCCGCGAAGCCGCCCGCGACACCGAGGTCGTCTCCTTCGGCATGTCGCTGGACAATGCTGAATTTTTGACCACCCCCACCGGTCGTGTCTATGGGTTGATCCCCACACAGACTGTCGTGCGCACTGCGGGCGGCACGCAACTCCAATCAAGCAACCAGACACTGACACTGGAAGACGGGGGCATCTGGTATCTGATCCGCATCGACGACGCGCGACAGATCGACCTGATGCGGCAGCTCTACCCCGACTTCAAAGACGTCAGTTTTCCCGAAGGCACCTCGAAAGTGATCGGATAACCCCATGAAAGATTTCGCACCCGCCACCTCGTCCTGGATGACAGACGAACACCGCATGCTGGCCGAAATGACAGCAGACTTTATAAACACCGAATGGGCCCCGCGCTTTGAGAAATGGCGCAAGCAGTCCCAGATGGACCGCAGCACGTGGAACGAGGCCGCTGCACTCGGCCTGCTCTGCCCCTCCATCCCCGAGGAATACGGCGGTGCGGGGGGTGATTTCGGCCACGAAGCCGCGATCCTGATCGAGGCGGCGCGCGCAAATCTGGCCAGCTGGGGCGCGGGCATCCACTCTGGCATCGTGGCACACTACATTCTGCACTACGGCACCGAGGAACAAAAACAGCGCTGGCTGCCCAAAATGATCTCCGGCGAGATGGTGGGCGCGCTGGCCATGACCGAACCCTCAACCGGCTCGGACGTGCAAAACATCAAGACCAAAGCCATCAAGGACGGCAACGCCTACCGGCTGTCGGGGCAAAAGACGTTCATCACCAACGGGCAGCACGCCGAGCTGATCATTGTTGCCGCCAAAACCAACCCCGCCGAGGGCTCCAAGGGCGTCAGCCTCGTTGTAGTGGAAACGGAAGGGGCCACCGGCTTCCAGCGCGGCCGCAACCTCGAGAAAATCGGCAAACATGCCTCCGATACCTCCGAGCTGTTCTTCGACAACGTTGAAGTCCCACCAGAGAACATTCTCGGCGGAGAAGAGGGCAAAGGCTTCTACCAGATGATGCAGCAGCTTCCACAGGAACGCCTGATCATCGCCTGCGAGGCTGTGGGCGCCATGGAAGGCGCCGTGGCCCGTACCATCGAATACTGCCAAACCCGCGAAGCCTTCGGCGGCCCGTTGACCCAGTTCCAGAACACCCGCTTTAAACTGGCCGAATGCAAAACAAAAACCACCGTCGCCCGGGCGTTCCTGGATCAGTGCATCGCCGAACACTTGCGCGGCGAGCTGACAGTGGACCGTGCCGCAATGGCCAAATACTGGCTCACTGACACTCAAGGCGAAGTTCTGGACGAGTGCCTCCAGCTACATGGCGGCTACGGTTTCATGCAGGAATATGCCATCGGCGAAATGTGGACCGATGCCCGCGTCCAGCGGATTTATGGCGGCACAAACGAGATCATGAAGGAGTTGATTGCGCGCAACCTCTGAGTGTTGCTCCGGGCAGAGAACGCGCGGCTTGAGTTTAAAGGCGAAATGAAAAAGCCACTGCTCATGGGCGCGCCCTCACCTCCGGTCACAACCTGATCCTTCATTTTGCCCTTAAACTCACGCGGGCTTGCCCGCGTCCAACAGCACAGACAGGAACTGGACCATGACAATCAAACTCTACTGTTTCGGAGAGAGCGGCAACGCCTACAAGGCCGCACTCGCTTTGGAGCTTTCCGGTCTGGCGTGGGAGCCCGTCAAGGTAGACTTTTTCGGTGGTGAGACCCGCGCGCCTGCCTACCGCTCCGGTATCAATACTCTGGGCGAGGTCCCTGTGATGATTGACGGTGACATCAAGCTCACCCAGTCGGGCGTCATTCAGGACTATGTCTCCGAGAAATCAGGAAAGTTCGGCGGCAAGGATGCGGCAGAGCGCCGCGAGATCATGCGTTGGGTGCTGTGGGACAACCACAAGCTCAGCTCGATGGCCGGCATGACTCGCTTTTTGATGAATTTTCTACCTGCAGACAAACAACCTAAAGAGGTGATCGCCTTCAATCAGGGCCGCCTTGCAGCCGCCTACGAACTGCTGAACGCCCATCTGGATGGGCGCGACTGGATCGTCGGCGATGGCATCACGAACGCGGATCTGAGCTGTTGCGGCTATCTCTATTACCCCGAGCCTTTCGGCTTTGACCGCTCGGCCTACCCCAATATCGACGCATGGTTGGACCGCCTGTCCCGCACAGAGGGCTGGAAAGCCCCCTATGACCTGATGCCCGGCTCACCCGCCGACCGCGCGTAAACACACACCGGACCGCGCCCCTCTGCGGTTCACGAATACCGAACACTGAAAGGACATATCACATGACCGAAGCCTATATTTATGATGCCCTGCGTACCCCGCGCGGAAAAGGCCGCGCCGACGGCGCGCTCCACGAACTGACGTCTCTTCGTCTGAGCGCTTTGACGCTGAACGCGGTGAAAGAGCGCAACAACCTCGAGGGCCACGCCGTCGAAGACGTGATCTGGGGGAACGTGACGCAGGTGATGGAACAAGGCGGCTGCCTTGCGCGCTCTGCTGTGCTGGCCTCCGACCTGGACGAGCGGATCCCCGGCCTCGCCATCAACCGCTTTTGCGCCTCCGGCATGGAAGCCGTTAATCTGGCCGCCAATCAGGTGCGCGGCGGCGCGGGCATGGCCTATATCGCCGGTGGCGTGGAAATGATGGGCCGTGTCGCCATGGGCAGCGACGGTGCCGCCATTGCTGCCGATCCTTCTATTGCAATTGAGCAGTATTTTGTCCCACAGGGCATCTCGGCCGATATTATCGCAACCGAATACGGCTTTACCCGCGATCAGGCCGACCAGTTGGCCATCGCCAGCCAGCAGCGCGCCAAAAAGGCGTGGGACGAGGGCCGTTTTGACAAATCTGTCATCACCATCCGTGACCAGAACGGTCTGGAGATCCTGAGCCATGACGAATACATGCGCCCGCAAACGGATATGCAAAGCCTCGGGTCACTGAACCCCGCGTTTCAGGCGATGGGCGAAGTGATGCCGGGCTTCGACAAGGTGGCGCTGCTCAAGTACCCGCATCTGGAGAAAATCCACCACATCCACCACGCGGGCAACTCCAGCGGGATCGTGGACGGGGCCGCCGCCGTGCTGATCGGTAACAAGGAGTTCGGCGAGAAATACGGGCTCAAACCCCGTGCGCGCATCCGTGCCACTGCCAAGATCGGCACCGATCCCACGATCATGTTGACCGGTCCCGTACCCGTGACGCAGAAAATTCTGGCTGACAACGGGATGGACATCAAGGACATCGACCTCTTCGAGGTGAATGAGGCATTTGCCGCAGTTGTGCTGCGCTTCATGCAGGCCTTTGATGTGGACCATGACAAGGTCAACGTGAACGGTGGCGCGATCGCGATGGGTCACCCGTTGGGCGCAACCGGTGCCATGATCATCGGCACGCTGCTGGATGAGCTGGAGCGCGCGGACAAAGAAGTCGGTCTCGCCACGCTGTGCATCGCCTCTGGTATGGGTGCTGCAACCATCATCGAGCGCGTATAATGGCCGCCAGTTCCCACCCTTTCCACGCGGTTGCCAAACTGGCAGCCGCCAATGGAAGGGATGACTTGCAAATCATGGTCGCGCATGACGGCGACTATGTCAGGCTGTTCCAAAATGATCCGCCGTTGTTTTTCAAGCATAGAAACGACCCGAGCGATCCGCTCGACCGGGCCGAATTCGATGACTTCAAACGCATTTTGCTGAGTGAGGATGATTGCAGCAACGGCCCAGAAGCCACTTTGTCGCTGGTTGAAAGCTTGTTGGAGAAATTCTCCGACTACGACTCCCAGCGCCCCATGAAAAAACCCAAATCCGGGAGAAACCAATGACCGATTTTACAATGAAAACAGATGCCGATGGCATCGCAACCATCACATGGGACGTCGCGGATAAATCCATGAACGTGATGTCCATCGACGGGCTGACCGAACTGAGCGATTGCATGGATGCAGCGCTTGCCGATGACGCCGTCAAGGGGATCATCATCACGTCAGGCAAACCGGGATCCTTCGCCGGTGGCATGGACCTCAACCTGCTGGCGAAAATGCGCGAAGATGCAGGCGACGATCCGGCCAAGGGCCTGTTCGAAGGTACGATGAAAATGCACCACCTGCTGCGCAAGATCGAACGCGCGGGCATGGACCCCAAGACGAACAAGGGCGGCAAGCCTGTCGCTTCTGTCTTGCCGGGGACGGCTGCGGGCATCGGACTGGAGCTGCCGCTGGCCACGCACCGTATTTTCGCGGCGAACAACCCAAAGGCGCGGATCGGCCTGCCGGAAATTCAGGTAGGCATCTTCCCCGGCGCGGGCGGCACCACGCGCCTTGTGCGGATGCTGGGCGCCATGGCGGCCTCGCCGCTGCTGCTGGAAGGCAAGATGCTGGCCCCCGATGCGGCCAAAAAGACAGGCATCATCCACGAGGTCAGCGATGATCCGATGGCAGATGCGCGCGCGTGGGTGCTCTCGGCCAAGGACGCCGACATCCTCAAGCCATGGGACGCCAAAGGCTACAAGATGCCCGGCGGCGCGCCCTATCACCCTGCGGGTTTCATGACCTTCGTGGGGGCATCTGCGATGGTCAACGGCAAGACCAAGGGCGTCTATCCCGCCGCCAAGGCCCTTCTGAGCGCCGTTTACGAAGGCGCGCTGGTGCCCTTCGACACGGCGCTGAAGATCGAGGCGCGCTGGTTCACCTCTGTGCTGCTGAACCCCACGTCCTCTGCCATGATCCGCTCGCTGTTCCTCAACAAGGAAGCTTTGGAGAAAGGGGCTGTGCGCCCCGAAGGCATCCCTGACCAGCGCGTCAAGAAGCTGGGCGTGCTGGGTGCGGGCATGATGGGCGCAGGCATCGCGCTGGTGTCCGCGCAGGCGGGCATCGAGGTCGTGCTGATCGACCGCGACCAAGCCGCCGCCGACAAGGGCAAAGCCTACGCCGAGAGCTATATGGACAAGGGCATCACCCGCAAGAAAGCCACGCCCGAGAAGAAAGAGGCGCTGCTGTCGCTGATCACTGCCACGCCGGATCTGGACGCGCTCAAGGGCTGCGATCTGATCATCGAGGCGGTATTTGAAGATCCGAAGGTGAAGGCCGAAATGACCCAACGCGTCGAGGCGGTGATCCCCGAAGACTGCATCTTTGCCTCCAACACTTCCACCCTGCCGATCACCGATCTGGCCAAGGCGTCCAGCCGTCAGGAACAGTTCATCGGCATCCACTTCTTCAGCCCGGTTGAACGGATGGCGCTGGTGGAGATCATCAAGGGTGCCAACACGGGTGACCGCGCGGTAGCCAAGGCGCTGGATTACGTGCGCCAGATCCGCAAGACGCCGATCGTGGTCAATGACGCACGGTTCTTCTACGCCAACCGCTGCATCATCCCCTACGGCAACGAGGCGAACCGCATGATCACCGAGGGCGTCGCCCCGTGGTACATCGATCAGGCGGCGCAGATGCTGGGCTTCCCCGTGGGGCCCGTGCAGCTGGGCGACGAGACGTCGGTGGATCTTGCCACCAAGATCATGCGCGCCACCAAAGCCGCGATGGGCAATGCCTACCCCGCGTCCGAAGCGGACGAGCTGATCGTCTGGCTGGAGGAGAAGGGCCGTCTGGGCCGCAAGACCAAGGCCGGCTACTTCGATTATGACGAAAAGGGCAAGCGTCTGGGATACTGGAAAGGCATGCAGGACAAATACCCGCTGGCCGAAGAGCAGCCAGCGTTGCAGGACGTGCAGGACCGTCTGATGTTCGTGCAGGTGCTGGAAGCCGTGCGTGCGCTGGAAGAAGGCGTGCTCATGGACATCCGCGAAGGCGACGTGGGCGCGATCCTCGGCTGGGGCTTTGCACCATGGTCCGGCGGGCCGTTCTCATGGCTCGATATGATCGGTACGCCTTATGCGGCCGAACGCTGTGACCAGTTGGAGGCGCAGTTCGGCGAGCGGTTCAAATGCCCCGATCTGCTGCGCGAGATGGCCGACAAGAACCAGTCGTTCTATGGCCGCTTCGGCCCCAAGGCAGAACAGGCCGCCTAAGGCACCGCGGCAGGGACACCGACAAGGGGCGCATCATGCGCCCCTTTTTCATGGCCGCCGATACGCAAATAGGAACCGCCGCAGCGGCCCCTTGTGAACCATGGGCAATGGATGTTCCGATCAGGGCGGAAAACGCGCCGGCTCTAGAAACTGGCGTAGGCTTCTACCGCTGAAGAGGCAAAGCCCATGTTCTCTTCAATCTGCATGTACAACGCGAGCTCCTCCGCCTCGGCCCCCGACAACACGGTGTAGGTCGGCACCGCCGCACTCAGAAACCTGTCCAGCGTGGACATATCGACAGGGCAATGGATCAACGCACCCCCTTCGGCATAGATCACTTCGTCATGGGCAAAATAGACAGCACTCAACGTGACCCGCTGCATCGGCTGGCGGCGGCGGATGCTGCGCTGCCCGACAAGGCTGTGCGCGGTCAGGATCGCAAAGGGGTCGCCATGCAACTCCGCTGCCGCATCGCTTTCCACCATGACACCCTGATCGGGCAGCAGCACCAACTCCTCGCGGTTGCCCAGCGCGCCGGCGGGGATGACAACTGGCCATATCGCCTCTGCCGTATCGGGCGCATCCAGCCACATATGTGCCTGTCGGATCTCGGTGATGTCCTGCATGCCGTGATCGAATGTGAGAACACTGTCACCAACCGCCAGCGCGTCAATTGCGCGCCAGCCCAGATTGCTGGCCACCCTTGTGCCCGCCATCAAACCGTGGCTCAGCGTGGCGATGCCGCCGTCATAGGCACCGGCCATCTCGACCATAGGGCGGATAGGCTGGGTTGTTTTATACCCCGTTCCAAACATCGTCTCGATCCCCATGGCGGGCGCCCTCTTCGTGATGCCCTGAGTTTAGCTGGTCCCGATTGGCGCAATTCTGTGGACAATCAACTGCGCTGATCAGGGCGAATTTAAGGCATTGATGCCAACTCAGACAACAATTGCCGCAAGCCATTAAGATTTGGTGCACCACCGCGACAATCTTTCTGTCAAACCTGCGGATGATCGAAAAATTGCCGCCGCATGATCCTATTTGGCCAAAACAGGGCTCAGCCCTCAAACCGGTATCCGAATCGGGCAATATCGGCAGCGCACATCTGCGCCACACGCTCACGGCTTTCCGCGTCATAGGCCGCATGGTAATCCGCTGCACGCTCACTGCGGTTCACATGGGGCACATCCAGCGCGAAGCCCAAATGCGCCTCCAGCGGAGCGATGTCGCACGCCAGATGCTCCAGCCGGATAAACAGATCCGCGCGCAGCTGCCCCCGCGCGTCCGTCACATAGGACGTCGCAGGCGACCGCGCAAATGACTGCGCAATCACAGGAGCGGCCACAAAGGCAGAGAACTCCAGCTCAAGGGCCAGCTTCACCGACGGATGGGCAAAGGATTGCCCGCGCAGCCAGTGATAATAGCTCACCATCCGGTCCCACGGATTGCGCACCATAGTGAAGATGAACAGATCATCCAGCTCCCCTGCGCGCACCAGCCCGTCCAGATCCGCCAGCGTCGCGTGTTTCCACAGCCGCCCCGCTGCCTCTACATTCTCGAGCTGTCTGCGCCGCTTTATCGCTTTGGGCGTATCGCCCAGCATGATGTCATCCTTCATCGCACGGGCCTCCAGCGCCAGCGCCATCGACGTGCCGCCGGTCTTGGGCGCGTGGATAAAGAGATAGCGCCGCCCGCGCGACAGGATCATAGCCCGTCCTCCGGCACCTTCACCGCGCGCACCGGCATCGCCTCATCCGTGCGCAAAGTGATCACCACCCCCGAGACCGCGATCACCGCCATGCCCACCAGCGCCAGCGGGGTCACCACCTGCCCCCATAACACCCACGCCCAGAAGCTGGCAAAGACCAGCAGCGAGTATTCGAACACCGCCACATATCCCGCCTCGCCCAGCAGATAGCCCCGGAAAATCAGCCCGATCCCGATCATCGAGCCCACCGCCTGCGCCCCGATCCAGAACCACATCGCCCCTGTCATCGGCACCCAGCCGCGCTGCACAAATCCGTCAAACCCCGCAGGGCCACCTGCAGGCAGCACCAGCACACCGATGGCGCCGAACAGCGCGAGCATCGCGAAGAAGCCTGCCGAGAGCGAAATCGTGCTCTCGCGCGCGCACCACAACCGCGTCACGACCGCGCCCACGGCATAGAGCATCCCCGCCACGACCGGCAAGAACGATACCGGATCAATCGCCGCAGGGTCAGGGCCGATCACCATCAGCGCCCCGATGAAGCCCAACGCGACCGCACCAATTCGCACAAGGCCCACTCTTGCGCCCTGAAACACGACAGAGATCAGCAGCACAAACAGCGGCGCTGTAAACAGGCCCGCGACCACCACCCCAATCGGCAATACCGAGAGACAGCCGAAGTAGATAAGCATCGCAGTGGCGGGAAACAGGCTGCGCCCCAGAACCGCACGCCAGCTGACTGGCCGGATCACACCCAGCCCGAAGCCTGCCACCAACGCCAGACCAACCACCGCAATCGCCCCCCGCAGCATGTGGAACTGCCACAGCGATCCCGTCTCCGAGATATGGGGCACGAAATTATCCGTGATCCCCAGCGTGAACATGCCCCCCAGAATGGAAAACGCGGCCAAACCGGGCCGCAATGCGGTATCACTCATCTGTCTCTCTCCTGCGGATGCGTCTTGTTGATTGCATCTTTCCGCCTCCTGCATATCGTGCTTTGACAGTTAAACAATAATCTTGTCGGGGAGGACTTGAGATGGGCTGGATGAAAGACGAAACGGGGCTGGATAAATGCGCGGCCAATTATGTCCCCCTCAGCCCGCTGTCACATCTGGTGCGCGCGGCGGATGTCTTTGCCAATCATCCAGCGGTCATTTACGGCGATCACCGCGTCACCTATGCCCTGTATCATGAACGCTGCACGCGGCTGGCCTCGGCGCTGGCGGGTATGGGTGTGGCATCTGGTGATGTGGTGGCGACAATCCTGCCCAACATTCCCGCACAGGCAGAGGCGCATTTCGGCGTGCCCGCCTGCGGTGCGGTCCTCAACACCATCAACACACGGCTGGACCCCGACACGGTCAGCTACATCTTTGACCACGGCGGCGCGGTGGTCGTGCTGGTCGATACCCAGTTTATCCCGCTGGCCGAAGCCGCCATCGCCCGCATGGACGGCCCGCAGCCACAAATCATCGAAGTCCCCGACGCGCCGGCTGGCTATCCAGCCACAGGCCGCTATCCCGTTTATGAAGACGTGCTGGCAGGCGGCGACGCGGGCTATGCCTGGCAGATGCCGCAGGACGAATGGGAGAGCCTCGCGCTCAACTACACCTCCGGCACCACGGGGCGGCCCAAAGGTGTGGTCTATCATCACCGGGGCGCGTATCTGATGACGATGGGCACGGTGATCAGCTGGCGCATGGTGCTGCATCCGGTCTTCATGCAGATCGTGCCGCTGTTTCATTGCAACGGCTGGAACCACGCGTGGCTGATGCCGCTGATCGGCGGAACGCTGGTCTGCTGCCGCGACATCACCGCCGCCGCCATCTTTGACGCCATCGCGGACGAAGGCGTCACCCACTTCGGCGGCGCGCCGATTGTCCTCAACATGATGGTCAACGCGGGCCCGGACGAGCGGCGCGACTTCTCCCATATGGTCGAGATCTTCACCGCAGGCGCGCCCCCTGCCCCCGCTACGCTGGGCAAGATCGAGGCGCTGGGGTTCAACGTCACCCATGTTTACGGCCTGACAGAAACTTACGGCCACGTCACCGAATGCATCTGGCGCGAGGCCGATTGGGCCGATCTGGACAAGAAAGCCCTCGCCGCCGTGAAATCCCGTCAGGGCGTTGCAATGCCGATGATGGAGCATATCACCGTGATGGACGACACCATGGTGCAAGTTCCCCGCGATGCGCAAACACAAGGCGAAATCATGATCCGCGGTAACTCAGTCATGAAAGGCTATCTCAAAAACCCGTCGGCCACCGAGGAGGCCTTCAAGGGCGGCTACTTCCACTCCGGCGATCTGGCGATCCAGCATGCGGACGGCTACATCCAGATTGCAGACCGCGCCAAGGACATCATCATCTCGGGCGGCGAGAACATCTCCTCGGTCGAGGTCGAGAGTACGCTAATGGGCCACGACGCCGTGTTGCTGGCCGCCGTTGTCGCCAAACCGGACGAGAAATGGGGCGAAGTCCCTTGTGCCTTCGTCGAGCTGAAACCGGGGGTGGAAGTAGACGAGGCCACCCTGATCGCATTCACGCGCGAGACGCTTGCAGGCTTCAAAGCACCCAAGAAAGTCGTGTTTCAGGAGTTGCCGAAAACTTCCACCGGCAAAATCCAGAAGTTCGAGCTGCGCAAACTCGCCGCGACACTTTAATGAGGAGCGCGCGGAATTTTTGAAAATTCCGGCCGAATTTTTCAAAAAATTCGGACACACCTGCGCCGTACCGACCACAGATAACGCCCTGTCGGCCCATTGCCCTGCCCCATGCACCTGCTAATGTGGCGCAATAACAAGATCGAGCAGACAGACCCGTGACCGCACTGACAAAATACGACCGCCTCGAGGCCACCGGCCTGTGGCGCCCTACCCCCGACGGGCAGCGGCGCGAGGTCATCGTGTCCATCGGTAACGCTACCCTGATCATCTCGGATATGAACGATCAGGCCATCACCCACTGGTCGCTCGCAGCGCTTGCGCGCGCCAATCCAGGCGATCTGCCGGCCGTATTCTACCCAGACGGGGACGCGGGCGAAACGCTGGAGCTGCCCGAGCACGAGACCGAGATGGTCGCCGCCATAGACACTCTGCGCACGGCCATCGCCAGGCACCGCCCCCGTCCGGGGCGTTTGCGCTGGCTGGGGCTGGTCACCTCCCTCACAGCCGTTTTGGCCCTGCTGATCTTCTGGCTGCCCGGTGCAATGCGCGACAGCACCCTGCGCGTCGTGCCAAACGTAAAGCGTGAGGCGCTGGGGGTTGCCCTGATCGACCGGATGCAGCGCGTGACGGGACCGCTTTGCAATGACGTGGCAGGGCTGCGCGCCCTGCGCCGCCTTGGCACGCGGCTGGAGACACCCAAGCTCGCCGTCGTGCCCGCCTTGGGCCGCCCGGCCCTGCATCTGCCGGGCGGTGTGATCCTGCTCGACAATTCCGTGTTCGAGGATTGGGAGGAACCCGATGTTGCCGCAGGCTTCATCCTCGCCGAGCTGGCCTTGCAGGTCGAGCGTGACTCGCTCGCTGATTTGCTGAAGGTGGTAGGGCCGTGGGAGAACTTCCGCCTGCTCACCACTGGCGACATATCCGGTGAAGCGCTGGACGCCTACGCCGAACACCTCATGACCGCTCCGCGGACCGAGCCGGACACCGCCAGTCTGCTGGCCCTCTTCGAGGCCGCAGAAGTCCCCGCCACCCCCTATGCCCGTGCCCGTGACATCACCGGCGAAAGTGTTCTGCCTCTGATTGAGGGGGATCCGATGCAGGGCCGCATGACCGAACCGCTGATCGCAGACAGCACCTGGCTGCGCCTGCAAGGCTTGTGCGGCGGATGATCCTCGACGGACTGGTGACACTGGCCCTGTCACCCGTACTGCTGTTTCAGGCCGTTCAGCTGCGCCGCCGCGCCCTGCGCCTGCCAGAGGCAGATGGCCCCCGCGATGGCATCGCCGGAGATGGCCCGGTGCTGCGCATCCTGATCATAGGTGACAGCTCTGCCGCCGGTGTGGGTGTGGCCACACAGGACTTGGCCCTTGCCGGTCAACTCGCCGCAGCGCTCGGCCCGCTTCACTGTGTCCATTGGCAGCTGATCGCCTCAACTGGCGCGACCACCCCCACCACGCTGGCCGAGTTGGAGGCCCGAACCCTGCCTGCCGCAGACATCGTCCTCGTGGTCCTTGGCGTCAACGATGTGACGCGCGGTGGGCCGATGGCAGGGTGGCTGGCCACCCACGCCCGCCTGCGCAACCTGCTGCGCAAAAGAACCGGTGCCCGGCACCTCTATATTGCACAAGTACCGCCACTGGGGGCATTTCCGCTTCTGCCCGATCCGCTGCGCTGGGTGCTGGGTCGGCGCGCACAGCGCTTTGACGCGGCCCTGCGCGCAGCATTGCAATCAGAGACCGACACCACCTACGTCCCGCTACCGGACACATTGAATCCGGGCGATATGGCCGAGGACGGCTTTCACCCCGGCGCGGTGATCTATGCGGAATGGGCAAAAGAAATGGCCCGCCGGATTATCTCCGACGGGCCATTCCGATAAAGTCTGGACAGGTGTCACCTTGCGACGGCAGAGTGCCCCGCACTGCGTAGCCGGTTGATCGCGCGGTTTACGTCATTTGCACCCCCAAAGGGACCCGCGATCACCAGACGGTTCGCATCGCCTTTGCTGTTATAGACACCTACACGCACGGGCAGACCCATGCGCTGCACCTGCTGTGCCAGGCGCTGCGCCTCTGCGGCACTGCTGAACCGGCCCACCTGCACATAGCCCTTGGCAGCAACTGCTGCTGCTTTTGGCTTCGTCGTTGCCTTCGGTGCCGACCGGCTGGAATAGGTCGCTTTGCGTTGTACTGTCGTGACCCGCGCCTGACGCGGCTCGGGCGAAACAACACTGGTCGCGTTACGCACGATCCGCTTGAGTGTCTGGCCATTGCGCTGCACAATTGTGACCTGCCCCAACTCACGCTGCTGGGCCGCATAATCCGTGTAAGGGTAGACCAGCGGCACAGAGGCGGTCACGTCACGCCCGTCCGCCTGATTGATCAGACGGCGCGGTACGGTCGACGTCCAGATCATGCCCATCGCGCGGTGACCGGCCAGCGACTGTTCCGCGCGCTTGGGGTTCAGCCGGTCGTCTTCCCAGACAGCCTTGTATCCGTGTGGCACCTGAACATTCGTCGTGTTCACACGTTTCACTGCCACATGGCGCGGCACGATCCGCTGGTTCGGTGCGACCCGGACCGGAACGTCAGCCGCAGCAATACGGGCTGGCGTGCTGTAAACAGGTGCCCCTCGCGGAGCAGGCGCACTCGAAATACGCGCGCCGACAATGGGCGCGCTTTGGGGTCCACAACGCACGGCGTACTTACCGCGCGGCAGGTATTTCTGTGCGACGGGCGATGCGCCGGGGCACGCGGTTTCGCCAACCATGGCGGTCCGGCGTGCCTGCACCACAGGCGGAGCGACTTGTGCGGGCTTCTCGACAATCGGTGCCGGACGCTGGGCCACCTGACGCACCACTTTCGGCTGTGGTGCTGCGGTTGCGACCGGGCGTGGTTTTGGCTGCGCTGCTGGTGCTGCGGGGCGCGAGGCAGGCGTGGGGTTGGTGATCTGCACAACTTCCGCCGTCTGCACCGGCGCCGGTGCAGGGGTCACTTGCCCTGCGAAGGTGGGCTTGAACCCGCAGACACTCGATCGCGCCCGTGTCATCCGTGGGATCCATGAAACGTTGCCATCAATACCCGCACGGATGAAAACACACCCATTGCTGTCAACGTATTGCTTGCCTTTATAGGACGATGGCGGAAATTCAGCAGGTGTCCGGCCCGAGCTGCTCTGGGCTGACAGCGCCCCTGCACTCACGGACCCCAAGATCAATGCAACCGCGACAAGTTTAGTAAATTTCATTCATGCCCCCACACTATATTGTGGCAGAATGTCAAAGCCTGCGACGCGAGTAAAGCGATTGCACGAACAATCGCCACAATTTTGCCATATTATCCCGTATCGAGGGTAAATTACCGCCCCCCGGATTGACCGGAACGAAAAATGACGCAGGCAAGCCTGCGCCACTCCTCTAATTTCTGTCACCCGTGGCTTATTTGGTTCCGAACATCCTGTCGCCTGCATCACCCAAACCCGGCACGATATAGCCCTGTTCATTCAGCCGCTCATCCACGGAAGCGGTGACAATCGGCACGTCAGGATGCGCCTCCTGCATGCGCTTGATGCCCTCGGGCGCGGCCAGCAGACACAGGAACCGCAGGTTCGTAGCCCCTGCCTGCTTCAGCAGGTCAATCGCCGCAACCGAGGAATTGCCCGTCGCCAGCATCGGGTCCACCGCAATCACCAGCCGGTCATCCAGGCCTTCGGGTACCTTGAAATAATACTGCACCGGTTGCAGCGTCTCCTCGTCACGGTAAAGCCCGACAAAGCCCACCCGCGCCGAGGGGATGAGCTCCAGCACACCGTCCATCAACCCGTTGCCTGCGCGCAGGATGCTGATCAATGCCAGCTTCTTACCCGCCAGCGTTGGCGCGTCCATCGGCTGCATCGGGGTCTCGATGCGCTTGGTGGTCATCGCCATGTTGCGGGTGACCTCATAGGCCAACAGCTGGCTGATCTCGCGCAGCAACTGTCGGAACACGGCGGTAGACGTGTCCTTGTCGCGCATGATGGTCAGCTTGTGCTGCACCAGCGGGTGATCCACCACGGTCAAATGTGGGTTGCTCATGTCCGGCTCCTTGTTTGCTTATGGCACCTCTAGCCCGAGATGGCGCGCAACAAAACCCGCCACATCGACAAATCCGATCTGCCCCAGCGTTCCCGCGCCCGCACCCGCCACCAGCACCGGCACCCGCTCGCGCGTGTGGTCCGTGCCTGTCCACGTAGGGTCATTGCCGTGATCCGCCGTCAGCACCATGATATCGCCTTCGCGCAGCCGTGCAATCAGCTTGCCGATCTCCCCATCAAACCACTCCAAGGCCCGCGCATAGCCCGAAACATCGCGCCGGTGGCCATAGAGGCTGTCGAACTCTACAAAGTTGGCAAAGGTCAGGCTGCCCTCCGGCGCTCCCTCCACCAGATCACCCAGATGGCCCATCAGCTCCGCATCGGTTCCCTTGCGCACCTCGTCAAACCCCTGCATGGAAAAGATATCGCCGATCTTGCCCACCGCAAATGTGGCGCGCCCTGCATCCTGCGCCCAATTGCTCAGCACCGGCTCGGGCGGCATGATCGCAAAATCGCGTCTGCGCGGTGTGCGAGTGAACCCCGCCTGCGCATCACCTACAAAGGGCCGTGCAATCACACGCCCCACACGCATCCCGTGCAGTATTGGTGCCAGATCGGCGCAGAGCTTGAGCAACCGCTCCAGTCCGAAAGTCTCCTCATGCGCGGCAATCTGGAACACGCTGTCGGCGGAAGTATAGCAGATCGGCCAGCCGCTGCGCATATGCTCGGCCCCAAGCGCCTCAATGATCGCGGTGCCGGGCGCGTGGCAATTCCCCAGAATACCCTCCGTCCCCGCCAGGGCACAGACCTGCGCCACCAGATCCGCATCGAACGAGCCTTCGATCCGCTCGAAATAATGCCACTCCCATGGCACCGGCAAACCCGCCAACTCCCAATGGCCCGAGGGCGTATCCTTGCCGCGCGACACCTCCGTCGCCGCCCCCCAAGTGCCCACAACAGGCGCGTCAAGCGACGGTACCTCCAGCCCGCTTGCCGCCTTCACCGCAGCGCCCAGCCCCAGCGACGCCATCGCGGGGACATGCAGCGGACCGCTGCGCCCCTCCTCAGCCAGACCACCCGCGCAGGCCTGCGCAATATGACCCAGAGTATTGGCACCCGTATCCGGAACGTCGCCGTTAAAGAACGTCGCCGCATCCGGTGCCCCACCGATCCCGACCGAATCCATCACCACCAGAAATGCGCGCGCCATCAGCCTACATGCTCCACAATCAATCGGGGCGGCTGCACCGCACTGTCACCCAGCGTCATCGCCGCCCGCACCGCCGCCACAGCGCGGTCCGCTTGCGCGGGACGCGCCGCATGCACCACGGCCAACGGTTGCCCCTTCTCTACCCGCGCGCCCAGACGCACCACGTCTGAAAGCCCCACGGCAGGGTCCACCGGATCGCTCTCCACCACACGCCCGCCGCCGAGGCCGACAACAGCCAGCCCCAGCGCCTCGCCGTCAATTGCCTGAACGATGCCCGCTTCCTGCGCGGTCACTTCGCGCATGACGGTCGCCTCCGGCAAGAAACGCCGCCACTGCTCCACAAACCGCACAGGCCCCCCCAGCGCCGTGATCATCGCACCAAACTTTTCCGCCGCGCGCCCGTCCGCAATCACCGCAGCGATCTGCGCCGCACCTACTTCCGCGTCCTTTGCCAGCCCTGCACCGGCCAGCAACACACCGCCCAGCGCCGCAGACAGATCCACAATCGCGCCCGACCGTTCACCGCACAGCACCTGCATCACCTCCGCCACCTCCAGCGCATTGCCAAGGCTGGGCACCAACGGCTGGCTCATATCGCTGATGATCGCCCGCGTCGGACACCCCGCCGCATTGGCCGTCCCCACCAAGGCCTGCGCCAGATCACGCGCGGCATCCAGATCCTTCATGAACGCCCCCGAGCCGACCTTCACATCCAGCACCAGCCCTTCCAGACCCGCCGCCAGCTTCTTGGACAGGATCGACGCCGTGATCAAATCCAGACTGTCCACGGTCGAGGTCACATCCCGCACCGCATAAAGCCGCTTGTCCGCAGGCGCGATGTCGCCCGTGGCCCCCACAATAGCACAGCCCACCTGCCCGACCACCGCGCGCAACCGCGCTTCGTCCAGCATCACCGTCACGCCGGGAATCGCTTCCAGCTTGTCCAGCGTCCCGCCGGTATGGCCCAATCCGCGCCCCGAAATCATCGGCACATAGGCCCCGCAGGCGGCCAGCGCAGGTGCCAGCACGAGGCTCACACAATCGCCCACGCCGCCAGTCGAATGCTTGTCCAGCACCGGCTTGTCCAGATCCCAGGTCAACATATGCCCCGAGGCGCACATCGCCTTGGTCAAGGCCACACGCCCCGCCTCGTCCAATCCGTTACGACAGACTCCCATGGCAAAGGCACCGGCCTGCGCCGCACTCAGCCGCTGGTCCGCCAGCGCGCCCGCCACCCAAGTCAACTCCTCCGGCGTCAGGCGCCGGTCATGGCGAAGCTTCGCCAGAATCCCCCGCGCGTCCATACTCACCGCCCCAGAAAAGACGGATCAAATGCGCCCGGCAACAGATCTGCCACGGTCATCACCTGCTCGGCGCCCTCGACGGTCGCCATGGTCACCACCACATCGCGCGCGCCGAATTCGGCCAGCTTCTGCCGGCATCCGCCGCAGGGCGTGACAGGCAAGGGTGATCCGGCAACAACATAGGCTTCGGTAAACACCGTCTCGCCCGCCGCAACCATCGCGGCAATCGCGCCGGCCTCCGCACAAGTGCCCTCAGGGTAGGCCACATTCTCCACATTGCAGCCACGGTAAACCGTCCCCGATTCCCCGCGCAGCGCAGCCCCTACCTTGAACCCCGAATAAGGCGCATATGCGTTTTCCCATACCGCAAGTGCCGCTTGACGCAACTCTGTCATACCAGTCTCCTTAACCACTTTCCCCCGACCCTACCGCTGCTTGCACGCGGATGCGATGGCTTTTCACGCCCCGGCGCGCCCCTTGCACCCTTTTCCATACCCCGTATCCCGCCCTATCCCCGCAAATCGACACTGGCGTTCATCACGCAATAGTTTAACACTAAACTAAATCTGCAAACGAGGTCCGCCATGTCCGAAAACCCCAATACCCGTCAGGCCGCACTGGATTATCACGCGCTCCCGAAACCCGGCAAACTTGAGATCCGCGCAACCAAACCGCTCGCAAATGGCCGTGATCTGGCCCGTGCCTACAGCCCGGGCGTGGCCGAGGCCTGTCTGGAAATCCAGAAGGACCCCTCAACAGCCGCCCTCTATACCTCGCGCGCCAATCTGGTGGCGGTGGTCACCAACGGGACGGCGGTGCTGGGCCTTGGCAACATCGGCGCGCTGGCCTCCAAACCGGTGATGGAGGGCAAGGCGGTCCTGTTCAAGAAATTTGCCAATATCGACTGCTTCGACATCGAGGTGAACCAGTCCGACCCCGAAAAACTGGCCGATATCGTCTGCGCGCTTGAGCCGTCCTTCGGCGCGATCAACCTCGAAGACATCAAGGCCCCCGACTGCTTCACGGTCGAGCGGATTTGTAACGAGCGGATGAACATCCCCGTGTTCCACGATGACCAACACGGCACCGCCATCGTCGTGGGGGCCGCCGCCACCAACGCCCTGCGTGTGGCGAACAAACGGTTCGAGGACATCAAGATCGTCAGCACAGGCGGCGGGGCAGCGGGCATCGCCTGCCTCAACATGCTGCTCAAACTCGGGGTAAAGCGCGAAAACATCTGGCTCTGTGACATTCACGGGCTGGTGTACGAGGGCCGCGAGGTCGACATGAACCCGATCAAATCCGAATATGCCCAGAAAACCGATCTGCGTGCACTGGACGATGTGATCACAGGTGCCGACCTGTTCCTCGGCCTCTCCGGCCCCAACGTTCTGACCCCCGCGATGGTCGCAAAGATGGCCACGCGCCCGATCATCTTCGCGCTGGCCAACCCCAATCCCGAAATCATGCCGGACGCCGCGCGCGCGGTCGCACCCGATGCCATCATCGCCACAGGCCGCTCGGATTTCCCCAATCAGGTCAATAACGTCCTGTGCTTCCCCTTCATCTTCCGCGGCGCGCTGGATGTGGGTGCGACCACCATCAATGACGAAATGAAGATCGCCTGCATCGAAGGTATCGCCGCGCTGGCGCGCGAGACGACCTCCGCCGAGGCCGCGGCCGCCTATCAGGGCGAGCAGATGACCTTTGGCGCCGATTACCTGATCCCCAAACCCTTCGATCCGCGCCTTGTCGGCATCGTCTCTTCCGCAGTGGCGCGCGCCGCCATGGAGACAGGCGTGGCCACCCGTCCCATCGCGGATCTGGATGCCTACAAGGTCGCACTCGACGGCTCGGTGTTCAAATCCGCGCTGCTGATGCGCCCCGTCTTTCACGCTGCCCGCGCCACCAGCCGCCGCATCGTCTTTGCCGAGGGCGAGGACGAACGCGTGCTGCGCGCCTCGCAAGCCATGCTGGAGGAAACCTCCGAGAAGCCGATCCTCATCGGCCGCCCCGAGGTGATCGAGCGGCGGATGGAAAAAGCCGGTCTGTCGTACAAGATCGGCACCGATGTTGATGTGGTGAACCCCGAAAACGATCCGCGCTACCGCGACTATTGGGAAACCTACCATGGCCTGATGGCGCGACGTGGCGTCTCGCCCGACATCGCCCGCGCGATCATGCGCACCAACACTACCGCCATCGGCGCAGTGATGGTCCACCGCAACGAGGCCGACAGCCTGATCTGTGGCACTTTCGGCGAAACCCGCTGGCACCTGAACTATATCAATCAGGTATTGGGCCGCGACGGGCTGAGACCTCATGGCGCGCTGTCGCTGATGATCCTTGAGGACGGTCCCCTGTTCATCGCCGACACGCAAGTCCACCAGCACCCCAGCCCCGAGCAACTGGCCGAAATCGCCATCGGTGCCGCGCGCCACGTGCGCCGCTTTGGCCTGACACCAAATGTCGCCATGTGTTCGCAAAGCCAGTTCGGCAACCAGGGCGAAGGCTCGGGCAGCCGGCTGCGCAAGGCGATCCGCATTCTGGACGAGGGCAATCACGACTTCTGCTATGAAGGCGAGATGAACATCGACACGGCGCTGGACCCCGACCTGCGCGCGCGTCTTTTCCCTGACAACCGCATGGAAGGCCCCGCGAACGTGCTGGTCTTCGCCCACGCCGATGCCGCCTCGGGCGTGCGCAACATCCTGAAAATGAAGGGGGGCGGTCTGGAGGTCGGGCCGATCCTGATGGGCATGGGCAACCGCGCGCATGTCGTCTCGCCCTCGATCACCGCGCGCGGGTTGCTGAACATGGCCGCCATTGCGGGCACTCCTGTGGCCCACTACGGCTGAGGGCTACGAAAAAGGCGGGGG
>TARA_R110002020_G_scaffold113236_1_pt1 | contig 20379 bp, 34 predicted proteins | sample TARA_R110002020 | Tara Oceans TARA_R110002020 (sample SAMEA4396489) | marine metagenome | biome: Westerlies Biome; feature: [MES] marine water layer (ENVO:01000295) within the mesopelagic zone...; material: water (ENVO:00002006), including particulate matter (ENVO:01000060) such...
GGAACCCCTTGACAATTAATTAAAGTTGTATAAGGATTTTCTGTTACTGAATTTACATTTGTAAGATTATTAAATGTGGCTGGTGCACCCTGTCCATTATTCATAGGTCCAGGACCACAATTTGCTGGATTTGGTAGATTTCCTAAAGGTGTTGCATTTGTACAATCGTCATTAGCGACTTGTGAGTTAACATTGGTTATTGAAAGTATTAATGTAAGTAATATTAAAAAATATCTCATATATTAATAAGTATTAATAATAACTATTAACTTGTAAATGTTTTAGTATAATTTTTATTTGCATAAAAAATCCCTTTATAAATGAATATAAAGGAATTTTAGGATTACCCCATTTAGGGACGTTAGACCCTCCTTTAGAGCGGATGGATGGATTCGATACCTCACCTTCTAACTGGATGTTAGATATTCTACAATTAAACTACATCCGCGTATAAATAGTGGTCTTAGGTCACCATTCTAGATGGGTTTCGGAGATTACTCTCTCACACTTAGGACCCATAGACCACAATATATTAACAAACTTTATGAGTTTCTTTTCTATAATTAAGACTTCGAATAGTTTATATGATATATTAACCTTTCCATCTATTCTATTCTTCTACTTTTGTATAAACTCTTTTGTTTGATTACAATACAATATTATTAACTTTATTTTAATCTGTCAATAGACCTTCTAAATAAATTTCTAATTTTTTTATCTCATCCGATTTAAAATCAATATCTATATCATAATTTTCCATTATAATATCTTGGATATAGATATCCAAATTTTCATTTAATATGTCATATTCGGGTGGTTGGTAATAGTCACCTGGGTCATATCTTTCATCGAAAGAAAATGATACTTCAAAAATAACAGTTAATAATTCATTGTTATAGTCAGATAAATAAAAACTAATCTCACATTCATCGTTACTATAATAACCTTCTTCAGCAGAATCTATCATGTCTTGATAGGAAAGATTTAAATCAGCGGATATATCATTAGAGTCTAGTATTTCTGAAATAATAGACTCATCAAATTTTTTAAATTGGTGGAATGGTATATATTTTTTAATCATTAGAATCTTTATTATCCCATATTTTTTTTAAATTTTCATGACAACATGGGTTATTCTCCATTTCTGACAATGTAGAACTTAATATTTGATTATCATCATACAAAAAATCAATAACATCTTCAGAATGTTTTAATTCGTCTTTTAAACTATTAATTTTATCAATATGGTATTTTTCCATAATTATAAGACTATCTATAGTATTATCTCTCTTTTTTAGGTATTCGTCTTGCCAGGAAGTTCCAACACCATTTTGTGATAATTTATAACAAAATAATACCATAAGTAATATTATCAGTACTTGTAATAATGTTATTAACTTATTTTTAATCATAACCCTTTATTAATTTCAGATAATGTAGCCTCTAAAAAACTTTTAGCCGCTGATTGATTCCAAAACCTAACTTGTTGTGTATTCTTTTTTGCTTTCGATAATTCTATTTTATATTTACCAACCGTATTGTTAACATAAGAAACTAATGATTTATTTAATAAAACATTTTTAGTGGTGTCAAGAATACTATTAATTTTTTCTTCATACTCTAAATCAGTTAATGTTGTTTTGTTTGTTAACTCGTCCTCATAACCATCAGCAAAATCAACACAAAAATCTATAATGGGGTTACTCGCGGGTTTTTCGGGGTTTGGTTTAAAAATATTATCACCTTTTTTATCGATAACCTCTAATAAATTACCCATCATCTCTTCTAAATTAAAATTAGGACCAACCCTTCTGTATAATCTTCTACAAATAGGTATTAAAGTATTTTCATAGTTTTCGGAAATATTTTTAGGTATTTTTTTAATAGAGATATCTGAAAGCATTAATCTAGTCACGTTATCATATATTTGAGCTAATTCAGTTTTCTCCAATACTGGCAAACCATCCAATAGACCAGAAGGTTCCCACCTTTCTACTACATTTAAAATTTCTTCTTGGTCTTCAATATTCATACTTATTTTAATTTTTTATAAACTTCTTTAACTGTATCACTACAATATGTTTTATATAGTGAGGGTATAAGTCCATGACACAACGCAGCTAATACTACTTTTGTAAATGTCCATGCAAACCATAAGGCTACTTTCATATGGCCAAAGTAAGTTAAGTTATGTTCTTTTAAATGTTCTTTAATTTTCATCTATTCTGTGTGTTAGTTTTGACTTACAATAGTCACACCCTTGTTTCCAACACCATTTAATATTGTGTTTGATGTAGTATAATACAACCCCACCGGAAGTAAGTAACCATAAAAATGATGGATGTGGTTCCCCACAAAAACCAAATGTATGTTTGATTAACTCAACCATTTTTATAATGATAAAACTTCTTTTGTGTTAATAAACGTTAATGGGGTCTCATCAACCAAAGGTGCCGTAATTTGGTCTGGATATGGATTTTGTTTTTCATCTATTATATCGGTTTTCTTAAAAGGCATTCCATTTAAGTTTCTATTAGAATCTTGAACAACCTTTACAGTATAACCCCTTCTTAATAAACCTAAAACGGTTGGACCAATGTCTATACCATAAACTAAAAATATTGGTCTTTGCATAATTGGTATTCCTAGATTATGTATTAACGATTCAGAATAAGTATTACCTTCAAAAAAATCTCTAGTTTTTTTAGTTACAACTACATTATTATTATTATGTAATTCATGAAACTGTAAACCTTGTGGTGAATTCCAATCCATTAAAAAATAACTCTCAGGTGACGTTTCTTTTAAGAATTTCGCCCCCTCTGTATTCATTAAACAATGTTTTGGATATGTTTTATTATAGTCGGGGGTATCAGATAGAAATTTAGAACTAGGATGATACCAACCAACAGTACTTATTACTTTTGCTCCTCTTATTTTAGCGTACTGAGTAATATCATTTAAATTTACTAATATGTGTTCAGCACTTGGTATTTTATATGTCCCACCCTCAAAAAAATCTCTTTGGGTGTTAACATTAAAAAATATTGGGAAAGTTTCTTCTATTATTTCTTCCATTATAATGACCTTATTTTTGCTTGTGTTATTACATCTGCCATCTCTTTTAAAATATTACTATTTTCTAACCACATAACAGCTATTAGAGTTTTGGCGTCAATTATTTGGTACGGTGGTTTCATTGTTTTTTCAACACCTTCTTCCATATTAGGGTTGGATGGGTCTTCTAGAAATATTCTACCACCTAATCCTAGTTTTTCAACCTCAATAATTGATATCTCTTCATCACCTATACCACCACCATCGTTAACCTTTTCACTTACCTCACAATAAAATAATGATACTATATCGTTTGCTCTACCTGGGGTTAAATAAAAATCTTTAGCGTGTGAAACATAGTCAACTTTATAACCAGTTTCTTCCATTATTTCTCTTTTTATAGATTGTTCATGTTTTTCATCCTCATCTATTGCTCCACCAACAACTTCAACCATAAGTCCATCAGCACCAGCTCTATATTGTTCAATAAAAATATATTTCTTTTTAACTGTATCATATATTATTGCGGCCACTGAATTACATGTTTTAATGACTTCTCTACTAATTTCCTTATCACCGTTTGATATTGTGATTTCTTCTAATTTAATAAAACCATCGTATAATTCTTTGGTTTCTTTTACTTTATAATCTGTTATAACGTTTTCCATATTTTTTATAAATTTAATTCTTCAGGTTCTTGACCTGATTGTTTTTGTTGTTTAGCTAATTCTTCAGCCACTTCAGTACCAAATTTTTCTTGTAAATTTTTCATGAAAGTGTGTCTTTTTTGTTCTATTTTTTTCCTTCTAGCAGCAACTTTCTTTTTGTGGTTTTTTCTATGTCTAGATTTTGGCATAATAAAATTTTTAATTAATAAATTATTTGTATTAATAATAGGTTTTTATTTAAATAAACTAAAGCCTAACTCATTTTTTAAATGAAACTCTTCTTCTTGTTGGGGTACTGACATTAAATTTAGATATTTTTTTAACGGCATAAGTAATCCATGTTTGCAAAAGAGTGTCACCCTCATCTGCCGTAATATTACCATCCATAATTTCTTTTTTAATATCTTCTAACATTACAATATCTAAAGGTTTTTTTTCTAACTTAGCTCTACGATGAAACCCTCTTACCAAAGCTTCAACTTCCGAAGGGTCCATGTGGTGAGCAAAAACTGTTTCATAGTCCGCTGTATTAGGTATGTTAGGTTGTTCCCTATCATCAAAGATATTTTGTAAATGGTGTTCTAATTCGTGTCTAACATCTTCATTTATTTTATAAAACATCTCTTCATAAAATTCTCTACCGTAAGTCTCGTCTATTACTACCTCCATAACCACAACATCATCAGTAGCTACATAAGTATTGATATGGTAAGGCAACTCTCTATTGCCATATAGAATAGTATTATCTGTTCTTTGTATTCTTAAATCAACCTCAATACCTAAACCTGTTTCATGACCATACCTTTCTTCACCATTAACATCATATGGTAAATCTATATTATGCATATCTTCAGTGTCACCTTCAGTTTCTTTTATACTTCTGAAAATGTCGTTACTAATAATTCTTGTAAAAGAATCATATCTACCTTCTAATAATATTTGTTTTTTACTTTTAATCAAAATCATCAAACATTTTTGGATTTCTAAGGTATTCTATATCACCATCTATGGTTTCAAAACTGTCGTATATATTCCTTAATTCGTCACCAACGCTTTTAACCGTTAATGCTAACATTTTATCTTCATCTTCTATATCACTCCTAACACTCCAATCAACTTGTGGAGCATTTTTATAAAATTCATCTATTTTTTGAATCCATCCAGCAACTTCATACCTAGTTTTGTCAACCCAATCCTCAATCTCTTTTATTGGTACTTCGTTGGTATTTTCTTTGGTCCAATCAAAATCCGACTCTCTCAATATTTTTCTAATCCTATCTTTCATTTAATATTCTTCTATAAATTCTAATATATAATTTAATCTATATTTAACTATCTTTGGGTGGCCAAGTTCCTTAATGTCATCTTCATAATCTCTTTGGTTCCCTGATATATACCACTCTAAATATTCTCCGGCTTCTTCTAATGAATTAAATCCCACATGCATAATCCAATCACCAATCTTTTTATTTCTAATATCATAATAACCAAATTCCTTTACCCAGTCTCTAGTGTCTGGCTCTAAAATATAACCCTTATCAAATTGAATTACGTACATTTCTTTAGAGCTAATTGGGTAATCCTTAACCCAATCAAAATCTGATTCTCTTAATATTTTTTTAATCCTATTCCTCATCATACGGTGTAAATCCAAATAATTTTTTAAAAGGGTCTTCAACTTTAATTGGGTCTACCGCTAATTTAAACCCTCTAACTTCTAAATGTTGTAATAATTCAGTATAATAATCTATTGCTCCTTGTATGTTCCAAGCTCTTTTACCTTTATCATCTAATGGAAATCTTTCTTCTAAATCATTTTTTTCTAATTCAATATCCTCTATCACCTCTTCAATCTCATCCATATCCTCGAATGAGTATTGAGAAACTGACCTTGGGTCACCAAAGTCTATGCCCCAAGTCCCATAAGATGAGCCACCCGACTTCTCATACCCTAATCTCCATAACATTGGGTCCATTACCTTGTTAGTTCTTTTATCAACAATAAGATAATAAGCTGTTGGTTGTTTTTCAGTTTCCTCTCTTAATATTTTTCTAATTTTATCTTTCATTTAACTGTATTTTTCTATTACATCTTTTATCTTACCAATAATATTTGCGTGAGTTTGGTCACCTTCCCAACCTATTTGTTCACCATCATCATGTGAAATATGCATTCTAATGTCTTCTAATTCTCTAATTAAATCTTCATTATTTGTTTGATGAGCAAACTGTAATGCTGATTCCACATATCTTAATGCATCCTTAAGAGAATCTACCGCTTGAAGTAATAACCCCATTGTTATTTCTGTAGTTGTACCTTTTTTAGGTTCATCAGACTCACTCAATGATTCAGACCTTTTAATACTATCATCAACCCTACCTTCAAAATACTTGTGGGATAAATTTAATAACTCTTCTAGGGTTAAATTATATTTTTCACCATAACCTTTAAAAGCTTTTAAAAATCTCCATAATTTCTTTGAGTAATGTTGAAAATGGTCTACATAGTAATTATCAGATTGGCCGTCTTCATCACCTAACATATTCTGTATTTCCACTAACATATCAAAAGTATGTTGTAGTCCAGATGAACTATTTAAATTTTCTACAGATTCCAATAGGTCATGTGTATCGTTAGTAAACTCTTGTATAAAAGCTTTTGTGTCTTCAGTTAAATGTAACCAATGTCTATCAGTCAAATCCTTAAACCCATGTCTTGTGCTTTGTGATTCTACCCATTCTTTAAACGCATCAATAGGGTCAATTTCTTGAATCCAATTTAAATCATCATCAGATAATTCCTCTTTTAATATTTTTTTAATTAAGTTTTTCATCCTATTTTATCAAATGGGTTTCCGTCATCAGCCATATGTAAATAATCTTCTACTAGTTCAAAAATATTAATACTTGCATAAATTAATGTACCAAATTCTTCTTGAGTTTTATAAACCAACCAATTATGATTACTACCAATAAATGAATTTAGTTTATTATATAGTTTAGAACCTACCTCATTATCCCATTCATGAATTGTACCATCTCTATAATACTCCTCTTGTGCGTATGGACCTTTATCCTTATATTCTTCATAAATAGCTTTATCCTTACTATCATAAGGTATTATTTGCATGCTTATTCTACCATTACTTTCACGGTTCCATGGAAATATTGCGCGATATTTAATGCCATCTGATTCAAAAAACTCTAAAGTATTACCGTCAATCCATTTGTCAGGTATAGAATCCCCATGAACGGGTTCCCTAGCTTCTTTTAATATTTTTCTAATTAAGTTTTTCATTATATATTGGGCTTTCCTATAAGTATTTTCGTTAAATAGTTTCCACCACTATCATCGTAATCAACATCTCTAATATACCAGCTATCTCCAGGTTGACCTTCTACCGTGCCCAACCATTTTTTTATTGGTTTATTTAAAACTATTTCAACCTCTTCAGTGTTATCGACTGTAGGGCATTTATACATTTGTAATAATATTTTAGATACAGCACCTGAAGCTTCAATAAAAAAACCTTGTTGTCTTAATAAATTGGCACATTGTCTCATAACTTCTTTTCTACTTAAAATATCTCCGTCATGACCAACCCCAGATATTTTAATACCATATGGTGTTTCTCTACCAAACACAACCATATCAGCGTTTGGGTCATCATCGTGGTCAGAAGCTTTCCAAAATGTCATTTCAGGGTCTTTATGTATATCATCAGCATTTGTAACTCTAGGATGCCCTTTTGGGAAAACTTTATAAGCATTATTTACTAAGTCCCACATATTGTGTTTTAATTCTAATCTATCACTGGCGGATAACTCAACCCAAGTATTTTTTACTTGAAATAAATCATTGAAGGTTTCTTCTTTTAATATTTTCCTAATTAAGTTTTTCATTACCATTTCTTACAAGACCAATAACGTGCTTTTGTTTTTGGACCTGGGTTATCACAGTTATGTCTAGCTCTGAACGACTTTCTATTTTTAGGGTTGTCCTTCTTAATTTCCATATTGGGGTCACCAAACTGAACTTTTTTAACTTTATCACCATCTTTAACAAATACTTTGAATTTTTTACTACAACCCTCTTCACCCTTTCTACATCTAGTAGGTTTATTGAGTTTTACTTTTCTTCCTTTGAATTCTGCTTCGGTTATTGTTTCATTAGTTTTTTTTCTACAAGACCCCTTTTCACCAACTTTAGTGTTTGGGACACGTTCATACCCATCCCAACAAGGGCCCTTTGCCTCATTTGTTTTAGGTGAATTATCTTTACCACATTCGTGACAATTATATAAATCATCAGGTTCAGACTCAGACTCTTTCCATGACCAACCACAATCAGAACATTTTATAGTTCTATCTTTAGATTCTCTGATTTCTTGACCATGGGTAAAAAAGTTACAAACTTCCTCAACATCATCTTTAGCTGTTGAGATGTGTTCTGAAGCCCAATCATGTTTCTTTAATATAGAATCTACTTCTTCAGTTGGTTTGTCTAATAACATATCCACATGATGTTTAATTGTCTTTAGGTTTTGAAAAAACATATAATTTTCAACCTCTTCTTTTAGTAATTTTTTAATATAGTTTTTCATAATTATTTACCATTTTTAATTAATAGTTCACCTAACACTTCAATCCTACCCATTAATTCTTGAAATTTTATTGGTGTTATGCTCATATCTTTATTGGTAGAGTCATACAATTCTTTTAAATATTTTTTATATTCTTTAATTGATTTATCTTTATTAAAGATACCTTTAGAAGCTTTTTCATAATAAGGTAGTTTTACTTTAAAATGGTGGTAAGTCAGTAAAGAATCTCCACCTTTCTTTTTTGCGTTATCAGTAATTTTTTCCGCACCATTCCCTCTAGCTTCGGCGAAATCTTCCATAACTTCTTTTGTTATAGACTCCTTTAATATTTTCTTAATTAAATCTTTCATTTACCAAATTTTAAATAATCCTCACCAACCTCTTTCACATCAGAAAGCCTCACATCAGTATCATAACCACCATCTTCGTCAAAATAAGCATACTCTAAACTATTGTTCGTTGGGTTAACATCTAGAATCCAAATTAAATTACCACTAATATAATCTCCACCTAATTCTTTTGGGTCTACCTTATAAGGGTGGTTTTCTTTTACGTTTGGTTCTAGACCCATATCTTTCATCCTATCATTATAATTATACAAATGATGGTCGTTTTCACCGACAAACCCTTGACCAACTTCCTTACTAACAACAATATTCTTCCAGTCTACTTTACCTAACCCAGTAATTTGTGATTCTAATATTTTTCTTAATTTTATGATTTCATTTTGTATCCTAGGTAATGACTCTCCACCCCATTCTTTACCAACACCCAATTGTCCAACTATAGGGTTTTTAGTCTTTAGTAAGTCGTCTTCAAGAGATTTTTTCAACTCTAACATTTTCTCTATTTTACTAATAGCGGAAATTAGATAATTACTATCCCCCTCTTCGGTTCCTTGTGATACCCAATCAAAGTCACTCTCCATTAATATTTTCCTAATTAAATCTTTCATTTTTTATTTATTTTTTAACCCAAACCTCCTTTTCGTTTTTCATTACAGCTTCTTTAGCTCTATATATTGGTTTCTCGGTTTCATATTCAACAAAGGTATCATGTTCATATGGGTTATAAGTGGCTAAAACCCAACCATCAGTATTATATTCACCACCAGAATCTATAATTTTACCTACAACTCCAGCATGAACATTTTTTCTCATTTCTTTTCTAACACGACTTTGTCCACCTTTTTGTACTTTAAATAATACATCTTTTAAATGAATATCTGTATCATAACCAATAACAGGTCCACCACTTTTTCCAGCTTTAATAGAATAATAAGGTGGTCTATTTAAATTTCTATGGATAAAAACCCAATCATCGTAATCTCTGTGACCTCTTAAAGATGTAACCTCATCATCTTCATCTTCTTTTATTGGTCCCATTTTATTGCCATCTACACCCCAATACTCTAGGTCTTCCCGTATAGGTGGAAGTGCTTTTTCCCACTCTGGTGGAAGTGGGTCGTAAATTACTATTTGGGAATTTTTATTAGTTCTTTGATTTTTTAATGTTACTATTTCACGACCTGAGGCTATCTCAACAGCATAGACAGTAAAATTATCACCTTCAAACACTATAGTGTCTTCAATAGAAATATTATCGTAATCACCTAATTGTGATATAGCAGCATCTTTAAGTGAATCATAAACCCCATAACCAAAATCACTTGGTTCGGTATCCATTATCCAATCTAAACCATCTTTACCCTCATTAATAAATGATTCAGACCTTAGTTGTTGCCTTAATTTATCTCTTAAAATATTTTTCTTTTGTTGGTTTGTTTGTTTTGCTTGTTTTATTTTATCATATAACCCTGATTGTCTATTTTGTTTTAATGTTTCAGCTGCTTCAGAACCTTTCGGTTGTGAACCGTGAATAACTAAAGCGAAGTTATCATCAGAACCCCAAGCTATACTGTCATCAACATCTATTGGTAAACCTAATGCTCTAGCCTCTTCTTCTGTACCAACCACTCTTGAGTACCTTAAACCATTATCCATAATAAACTTCTCATTGTGTTTATCCATTGAAGCAATAACTTTAAAGTTTTTAGGTAGACTATTCTTTCTTGCCATATAATATGGTAATGAGACTGTATACGCGTAAAATAACGTCTGTGGCATTCTCTTAGCAACCTCTATCCACGCGTCAAGATAATCCTGACTAAAGAAATCCCCTGCCTCATGTATTCTTAGTATATCTGTGTTAGCTAGACCATGGTACTCCATTGACTTAATAATTAAATTAGCCATCTTTTCTTTGGTCTTCATTCTTTTAAGAAGGTCTAAGTTTTTAAATGCTTGTACGTTAGCTCCTGGGTATTGTCCTTGAGCTCGTGCCGCATAACACATTATTTCAGCTTGTGGACCAGGTTTAACATTTTTGTCCCAAGAGGCCGGTTTTTTAAACTTACCACCTTTAATAGGTCCTTCCCATTTTGCAGGAAAGTTTTTACAAAATGTAGCGAAAGGACATGTGTACCCCGCTGGAAGTGAAAAGTAAGGCCATTCTAATTTAGCGTTTTTCTTAGAAAAACCTAAAACACAGTCTTTATTTAAATCAAAACCTAATTCTTCTAATTCGGATTCCCCTTCACTTTGGTCTGTTATATGCCCAAAGGGGTCAAATTCCTCTTCTTCTTCGAAAATATTATAAACTTCATTTACTCTTCCAATTTTATAAGCCATTGGTGCATTGGGTGCAAAATATTTATCGTAAGTATCATCTGAAAATTTTTGCCACAATGGGTCAATATACTTTTCATCGAACCACCTATCAGTGTCCCAACAATCAGGTATAAAAACGTCTGATTCACCAGCATCGTCTTTTAACCATTGTTTAATGTCCTCTTCACCAATTGTGGTAACACCATCAGCTTCATAATCATCAACACCCCCTTGGACCCATGAAGCAATCTGTTCTTGGTACCCATACAAAGATTTTTCCATTCTTTCTATTTGTAAATTAAAAATGGTCTTTCTAAAGTCCGAATTAGACAAATCACCCTCAACCCAATCGAAGTCACCTTCTTTTAATATTTTTTTAATTAAACTTTTCAAAATATATAGTTTATTAATAAATATTCACTATATTTGTAATATGAAAATTTTATATCTACATGGTTATCAAGGAAGCCCTAATTGGGACAGAATAGAATGGATGGAATCTCTAGGACATGAGGTTATTGCGCCACAAATTGACTATGATAAAGAACATGATTTTTTCATTAATTTATTAAATCAAGATTTTGATTTTATTGTTGGAAACTCATTAGGTGGTTTTGTTGGCTTTTATCTTTCTATATATAAAGGTAAACCCGCTATTTGTATGAACCCACCACTTTACATGGATTTAAAGGTTAGAATGAACCTACCTTTAGGTTATAAAATAAAAGGTTGTCAAAATATATCCGTTATTATTGGTAATGAGGATAATGTGGTTGACCCAAATAAAACATTTGATTGGCTTATTAAAAATAAACCAACCGTAAATGTTAAATTAATCGATGGCATGGGCCATCGATTTAATATCAGCACTTTTATAGGTTTTGCTGAACCTATAATATCTAAAATTATTTAAATATTATTTTTTTGTGGATAGAAATTCCCATGCTTTACATGCGGCCCAACCAAGTGCGATACCCGCATATAGTTTATATCCGTATGTAAGTAACATAGCCCCTAATAATCCAGTTGCCGCGATACCAACGTACCACGAATTAACTACTTGTTTTACTTTGTCTAACATAATTGTTTATTTTTTTTATTATAATTCTTGGAACATTTCATCTAATAATTGTGGCAACATCTGTTTCATAACATCTATTGTCGCATATGAATCGTATCCAATCTTATTCTCACCTTGAGAATATTTTTCTTGTAAATTTCTTATACACTCACTAAAATCCTGTTCAAGTCTATAATATTTATCGTCTTCTTTATTTCGTTGGTTTCTTAAAACCTCATCCCAATCAAAGTCCTCAATTTCCTCTTTTATATTTGTTAATTTATTTTCACCAAAAATTTTATTTTTTAATCTTTTAAGTATTGGTTTACTCTTGTAAAAAATATTATATAACCTCTTAGTTTCATCCGATTTATTAACATCAAAACCAAACTCTTTAATACCATCTAAAATATAAGGGTAAGGTCTAGATACCTCTTGTGGTAAAGTTTTTTTCATTAACCAATTAATAAATTCGGTCTCACCTAAATCTTCTAAAGCTATTATAAAAGCATTAAAAGTGGCCCATTCTTCAGACATAGTTTCACCTCCAAGACCCAAATAATGTACTACCTTACTATTAAACTGTTCACGTTCATAATCAGAAATGGAGGTTGGGTCTTGGTCCCTAATCCAATCAAATTCATCCACCTCTTCTCGTATGATTTTTCTTAAATTCATTATTATTTTATATTACAAAAACTTATTGGTTGTATTTTACCAAAATCGGGTTGGTCTATTTCATTCATATTAACTTCCTCTTCCCAATCATCAATCAAACTTTGTGCTACTGAACAGATTTCACCCTTATCCCTACCACCAATAGTTGGGCCATACCCAATTATATTATCATCTTTATCGATAATTACAATATGGTTTTTACCTTTTAATTTAGCGATTGCTGGTCTAAGTGTTTTACCTTGTTTGGTATTATCTAGAGGTTTAGTTTCAGAAAAATTTTCACTACCTATTTCATTAATATTGACTTCATACTCTCTTTGTCTAGCCCTGGGGGTTGTTATGTGATATTCATTTAATAAAGTTTTCCTTACTTTTTTTAATTGACTTTCTGTGATTACAATCCTTTTCATATACATATAAATATTAGTCTTGCCTTTTAAATCTAATAATAACTAATATTAAATAAAAAAATGACACTATTACATTTAAATAGGGTATATAAAAAAATTTAGATAAGTTTTTTTGTTTTTCTTCTGTGATATTATAATCCATTATCATACCTTTTTTCATTAAGATATGTGTAATAGGAAAACTTAAAAGAGTTAATACCAAGAATAGACCAATATTTATTGTTTCCATTAAATAATCTTTGTTACTACATCACTAGCGAAAGACCTAACCCTACCATTAATAAAAACTTCTACTATTGGTATATTTTTTCCTTTATATTTTTTAATCATATTAGTGTCAGACATGGGGACTTGTTCAAAAGGAAGTTCATACATATCCGCTATCTTTGCTTTTACTGGTGGATTATAAGATGTTATTAATACTTCTTCACCTAAATTAAAATTCTTTATTTTTATTTTTCTCATTTTGTTTTTCGAAATATAACCTTGACATACGTAGGTCTGTTATGTTATCTGTCATGGGTATTAATTCCCCATCATAGTATAACCCACAATATAATGACGAAACCAATAAGTTGTCAACCCTATTACTAATATCTTTTTTAAGTAAAACGATTTTATTTAAATCAAAATCATCGTTTAATATAAATATAGTATCTGAAAACACCCCTTCTTGGTGTTGTATGGAAGTTATTATTATGTCTTTGGTGTTTGGGTATTCTATTATCTCTTTTTCATTGTTTACAAATGCTTCTAGTGATTTTATGGTTGTTTCAATTAATGTTACGTCATTAACCTCAATCTTTATATCACCTTTTATTAACCCATATTCTTTTTCTAATATTTTTATTTCTGTTTCTTTTTCTAATTCTTTAAATAAATTTTTCACCCATACGTTATCTAAATATTTTTCTATTTTTTTATAATTTTCTTCAATTATTATCCCTCTGTTTATTTCGCACCCATATCCGTTCATGGTAATTTTTACAATGTCCATAGTAATGTTTTTTGTTTAGTAAATTATTGTGATTTATATAATGAGTAAGTATTCTCATTTTAATTTAAGACTTTAAAATAAATATCTCATAATATTTGTATCTCTTGATTATTATATTTATATTTGTATATTAATAACTAAAAAATACACCCTTATGAAAAAAATAAACATTTTACTATCGCTTTTTTTATTAACATCTGTTCTATTTTTACAATCCTGTAAAAAAGAGGAGCCGTTACAACCAGATAATACCATTGTAGTTAATAACACACAATACGATATTTTAAGTATCGATTGGGTTTTGGCTGATGGTAGATTCTATACTGAAAATATGGATAACGGTGATAAATCTTTTTATGACCATTTCGGCCCATCACAAATAGCTAGTACACTAGACCCAATAAGTGGTGCTGATGTTCCATTTGATACTATAGTTCAAGACGTTACTGTTTGGAATTTTGGTAATTCTAATTTCATACTTAACGGCACTAATTCTTACAGTTTTACACATTTTGATAATACTTTAAATGTTATTGGATTGGAGAATGGTTCGTCTAGGCCTATCACAGTATTAGATATAGATGATATAACCTTAACAGTTAAGGTTCATGAAGGGTATGGCTCTTTAGCTGGTGTTAACTATGAGTTTTATAGTACGTTAACTTTTGTTAAATCTGGTGAAACTTGTACTAGTTGCCAACCTAACGCTGATTATGGGTATGTTTACCAAGGTGTAATAAATAATAATACTGACGTTAGTATTATCATAGACACTAAATGGGTTGTAACTAAGTTTTATGATGGGTTTTCTAATAATTACCCTAATGATACCTTACACTTCATTAATGGTAATCAATACACTATAAACAGTGGTACACCTTATAACTACACATTATCTAGCATTTTTGGTAATAATATGTCTGAGATAACTTTATACGGTTTTTATACTATAGGTGGTGATTTCAGTGGTATGGTACCAAATAACTTTGTTATAAATGGTCAAATAAATTCAGCTTTATTCACAGATATATTTAACACTAATAACGATAAACTTGTTTGGATGGATAGGATTCAATAAAAAAGAAGAAGACTAATAATCTTCTTCCATTCTTTTTTGTTGTTTATATTTTCCCTTTTTTAATCTTTTTCTATTCTTTTCTGAAGGTTTTTCGTATTCCTTTCTTTCGTTCAACGACCTCATTTGGCGTGTTTTTATAACTTTTCCTTTATATTCTTTTAAGGCTCGTTCTATATTACCTTTTTTTACAATTATTTTTAACATGATGTCAATATACAGTATAAGTTAAGTTTTATCAATAGACTTATTCAATTGGGATTGATTTTTCTACATCGTAGAAAAATAAACCTTTTTTGTTTTCATCATTTTTCAATTCATTTAATTCATCTATTATTTTACTTCTTTTCTCACGTAGTTCAGCTATTTTTTCTATACATATTTGTTGATATTCTTCAGCTTTGTTAATTTGAGTTTCTCCCCAATCATATAAACCTTGTCCCTTTTCAGTTCTAAACTCAGGCTCATCAAAATAGTCTAGATAATCATTTAAATTCCTATTAACATTATCTAATTCATCATTTCTACCATCCCAGTTATGTATGTCTGAATCTAAGTTAGATAATTTATCTTCTAAATTACTTATTTTTTCTGATAATCCGGAGTCCATATCAAGACTATCATAATATGTTTCTAAAGCTTTTTTAGTGTATTTTTCCATTACACTTTTTAATTTACCTAAAGTTTCTGTACCCCTTTGTGTTTGACCTCTACCAGGTCCACCCAAAAACTTAAGAACAATATTTTCTTTTTTTGGTTGGTCTTGGACGTTCCAATAATCTATTCTTGTGTTTTGTATATCAGCACCATTTATGAATACTTCTTTAGTTTCGGTTTGTGCTAAAGTAAGACCACGTTTACCACCACCTTGTAATCTACCTCTAAATGGTCTGTAATGCATTGCGATTTTATAATAATCTTGAGTGGCCATAGATTTAGTTGGCTCTAATCTCCTTTTATCAATTAAGAAGAATATTGGTCCTTCGGTAAAATATCTTTCAAAGTATCCAGTATACCCCCTCATAACTACACACCACCTTGTTCTAGAACCATATCTACAAGCCGCTTTATGTGTTTTAGGCATTAAAAATAAAAAATCATCATCCTCATAAACTTTATCTATACCAGTTTCTTTCATTTCTTTTCTAGATAATTTTTGTTTTGCTTTTTCTACCGCATCTAGAAAATTATTTCTACTATATTGATTGATGTCTTTAGTTTCGTATTTACTAGGGTTTTTATGGAAATGTTCTAACGCATCTGACCATTCCTTCATGCTATTACTATTCAAATTCTGTTTCAATCTAGTAAATTTACGTTGATTCCAAAGTTCGTCATTTGAATCTGTTGGGACATCTTCTGGTGAAAAATCATCATCACCCCTCCAACTACCATTTACAGGGTTATCTTTATACCACCTCATAGTACGTTGTAACCAAACCTTAGATAACCATGCTAAATATTTATTATTAGAAGATGGGTCTATAGATATTAGTGTATCTATATTGTCTGATTCGTAATTTGGGTATTTTTTTCTGATGTCTTCTACCCTACCCTCAAGTAGTAAGTTACCTATATTCTCTAATACAAGTGTTGTGGCCTCTTTTATTTCCATATTAATAAATATTGTGGTAAAACAAAAAAGAGGACGTTAATCCTCTTTTTTTAAAATATGAAATCATCATTTAAATCTATTGTATTAAATTTTTTACGTTTGATGAATCTGTGTTTAATACTGTGATAACCATTATGATAATCTTTTATCCATAAATCGTTTAGTATTTTTTCTATAGATTTTATTTTTTCATCGTAATTTAATGAAGATATTTTTGTTAATTTTTCTTGTTTAATAACTACTTTACTAAGTAATTCTTCTTTAAAAATGCCATTTTTTATGAATCTTTTGTAAACATAATCTATCATTTTAATATGGTCTTTTATGTTGTCAACTAAAAATATCGAACTGTTAATAACAAAATTATTGTTTAAAAAAATATCAAAATTATTTATAGTACGTAAATCAGATACGGTAAAATCACAATCTAAATAATTCGGACATTCACCCAAAAAATTAAGTATACATAAATCAGAATTTATTCTATCTGCTACGGATACTTTATTAGAAAACCAAATAGATTTCTTATTCGTTAATAGTGATTTAAAAAAATCTATTTTACTTTCTTTTTTTATTCTACCAATTATTTGATAAAAAGTTAAAACCTTATTATAGTTTTTAATATTTTTTCTTCTAATAAACAAATCCCAAAAAGCTATAATAGAATCGTTATCTAACATATAAAAGTTAAAGTCATTAACATATTTTTGTAATTTGAAGTCCTTTATGTGATAACTTTCAGCACCATCAAATGGGGCGTAACTATCATTAAGTGTTAATGGGCTGGCCTCAAAATATTTATGAAATAACTTATTATTATCTTTAATTTTTTCTAACCACTCTGGACCTATCCAATTAATATTTGACTTAAAACATGAGTGTTGTATTAAACTCATTTCTATATCTAAATTTGATTTATCTGTTTTTAGTTCTTTTATTTTTTTATGTAACCGATATGTTGTTTGTAAAGGTTGGGATATGTTGGTAACCTCGATTTTATTGGTTAATAAAAAATCTATGAATTTATCTGTATAAATTATTTTTTCATTTACTCTGTCTATTCCTGCTGAACAACAGTTTAAATCAAATACCTTTAAAATATCTAAATAATAATTTACCTCATTAAACTCACTACCATTATTCAACTTAACATCTATTTTAACCTCATTTAAGACCCCAAACCGACTACTACCAATCATTGACAGGGACTCACCACAATAACCTCGCCAAACTCTACCATAACCATCAATATTGATGTTTTCATTTAATGTTGTCTGAATAAAATTTTCGTTAGCGTGGTGTGAAAAATATTGGTGTGGGTCATTAGTTCTATTAATACAAAATAAATCAATATCATTTATTATTGGGGAGTCAAACTTATTTTTATTTAAAAGATAATAGATAGTATTAGCTATAGCACCACCAGCAATAAAAGAATGTGTGGGGTAGTCTGTTAAAATATCTTTACTACTATTTAAGGCAAGCTTATAATCCAAGATACCCATAATAGTATTATAGGTATCTTTTTCATTTAAGAACCTTGTAATTTCACTTCTAGTCATCACACTAAATTATATTTAGAGATTACCTTTTTAGAAACAATATGTTCTAGTTTTGAGGATTTTATCCTTTTCCAAGCGTATTCAATGGCTTTTGTGTGGTCATTAAAACCACCTTTAAGTAAATTACGACCTGTATAGACCGAAGCTTCTACTGAACCAGGCTTAATAGTGGTTTCACCTTTTAAATTTCTTATTTTCTTTGGTTGTGTGATTTTATGTCTTATATCAAAGTTTCCCACTTTACAAACATATTCACCACCTCTTGTTGCTCTTGATTTTGTTGCCATTTTTTTTAATTATTTTTTAGTTATACAATGCAAATATAGATATTATTTTACAATAAAAAAAGGCTTATTATGCCCTTTTTTTATATTTTCTACCACTACAAATTGGACCAATACCTTCCTTTATTGACTCTGGTGTTGTAAGAACTTTAGCGCAAGCCCCACATCTTCCGTGGTGATAAACTTTAACTTCTTCATACTTATTTTGGTCATTGAAGAATTTTGTTAGGAACCATTTAAATACCGCCACTTTTTGGTCTGTTTCAGAAACGTCAGATTTTCCACTGTATTTGAATTTCTTGTCAGAAAAACAAGTACCAATAAAATCGTAACTTCCATATTGACCCAAAGTGGTAACAAACCAAACATCATCTTCTTTATGTTTCTTAACTTTAAAAGTTACATAATTGCCACTAGTTTTATTTAAAACCGTGAATAAAGCATTTCCAGCAAAAACAAAGTCTCTAAGTTGTTGTCCTCTGAGTTCTGATTCTGGGATAAATTCATGTTTTGGTTGTTTTGTTGGTATTTTTACGAAGTCCATAGTTTATTATTTTTTTAAGTTATACACAAATATAATAAAAAATATTTTTAATTCAAAATATATTCTTTTATTTCTTTATATAATCTATTAATTTTTTTAGATTTATTTTCACTATATTCATGTCTTGTAGAAACAGATATTTCCATAGCTGGTTCAGATTTCTCATAATCTACCCAACCATCTTCATTTAAATAATTAGATATTATAGTGTTAGTTACATACTTGTGTAAGTATTTTGGTAATTTAGATTTAAAATTTTCTACGTCTTTTGCCAAATCTTCTTTTGATTTGTACCCATAAACATATATAGAAGATATGTTATCCACCTTATAGTTATCATTTAAGTTTTTATAAGAATTCCAAACCTTATCACAACCTTTAGGTTGTTCAAATTGGAATGAAGTAGGTGTTTCACCATCTTCTGAATTTGGGTGTATGTATATTTTAAATTTTCTCATCTAACAAAGATAAGAAAAATATTTAAACAAACAAACTATTTTAATGTTTTATAAATAAGTTTTTAAATACTTTTTTATAGCTTCTTCTACTGGTTGGAGAATTTCTTTTCCTCTTAACTGTCCGTCATTATAGTTACCACTATATGGTGGTAATTCTTTAACCAATGCAGCAGGATGTGATAGTGTGGTGACCTTAGTATAAGAACTATCCATGGGAATATATCCATGAATGTTCCAATATACCTTAACACTATCGTCCCCTTCTTGATATAAAGTTCTAATAAAAATACTAAGGTGGAGTCTGTTATTTATGTTTAACGTAATATCAATATTACCATCATAATCAGAACTCAAAACACGCCCATTTAAATCATGTAAACCAAGTTCGATAAATGGCCTAGATAAACTTTTCCAACCACCCCAATAATCTTTTGATACGTCTACACCGGTATAACTGTCCCCAACATTTTTAATCCATTTAAATTCGTCTTCAGTAATTTCCTCTCTTATAATCTTTCTAATATTCATTGTCTAATTAAAATGTAACCATTATATCATCATCCTTATCAACCATACCTAAATATAACATATTATTAGATATATACTTTCTTAAATTTTCTGACCCCTCTATAGTAATAACTTTAAAACCACGACCTTTTTTATATGTTTCCATAACTTTTACTGGTACACGATTTACA
>TARA_R110002020_G_scaffold466753_3_pt1 | contig 20378 bp, 14 predicted proteins | sample TARA_R110002020 | Tara Oceans TARA_R110002020 (sample SAMEA4396489) | marine metagenome | biome: Westerlies Biome; feature: [MES] marine water layer (ENVO:01000295) within the mesopelagic zone...; material: water (ENVO:00002006), including particulate matter (ENVO:01000060) such...
ATAAGTGCTGGTAAAATTTAATATTAATATTATGGTCAATAAAAGCAATCCGGTGCGTGTTCCGGTAGTGGGGTTTGGAAATATGGCTGCATCCCTTGTAACGGCTTATCACAATTTTAAAGCAGCTTTGAAAACTACTAATCCGAATACAAATTAATACCAATATCAGATAGAAACTATAAAAATTAAACAGATGAAAAAACCGTGGATTGCCTTACTAGTACTATTAACGATTTCTTGTGTGGAAAAGAATGAATATTATACTTTGGACGATTTTGACAAGGTAGATAAAATTGATACCCACATTCATGTTTTTGCTGATCGGAACAGTTTTGTAAATCAAGCAAAGAAAGACAATTTTCGTTTGCTGAATATTATGGTCGACCTTTCAAAAGGTGAGGAACTTATTAAAGAACAATATGATTATTGTTTAGCTCAAAAGAAAGGGCGCCCTGAGGATTATGAGTTCGCTACCTCCTTTTCTATAGAGGATTGGGATAACCCTGACTTCACAAAGAATACCATTGCCTGGTTGGACAAGAGTTTTGAAGAAGGGGCCATAGCTGTAAAGGTTTGGAAGAACATTGGCATGGTTTTTCGTGATAAGGATAACGAGCTAATAATGGTCGACAATCCCAAGCTGGATACGATATTCGATTATTTGGCCAGTAAGAAGATCCCATTGGTAGGTCATTTGGGAGAACCAAAAAACTGTTGGCTTCCGCTAGATGAAATGACAACCAATAACGATCGAAAATATTTTTCGGAACATCCGCAGTACCATATGTACCAACATCCGGAACTACCTTCTTATGAAGAACAGATCGCCGCTCGGGATCGTATGCTGGAAAAACACCCCGATCTTGTGTTTATTGGGGCACACATGGGGAGTCTAGAGTGGAGCGTGGATGAATTGGCGAAACGGTTGGACAAGTTTCCCAATATGTCCATAGACCTCGCTGCCAGAATGGGGCAAGTTTTTTATCAAACTGTAGAAAATAGGGAAAAGGTACGTGCCTTTTTTATTAAGTACCAAGATCGGCTCCTCTATGCAACCGATTTGTCCGATGATGGCGAGGAAAATGTCGGAGAAATGCAAAATGAGATGCATAAAATGTGGCTAACGGATTGGCGATTTTTCGTTACCGATGAGCTTATGGCCAGTGATCTGGTAAATGAAGAGTTTAGGGGATTAAAACTTCCTAAGGAGGCAGTGGATAAAATTTATTTCCAAAACGCAAAAAAATGGCTTAAGATGTTTCCAACAAATGGAATTTGAAATTTTGAACAGTTCGGTGAACCATTTTAAAAGAAGAAAATTTCTAATATCATCGATTCTATCAAAATTTTCTATGGTGGGCAGCGGGGGAGTGCTACAACCAGGAGTTTGTTTCTAACCTTCTAAGTTAGCAAATATCAGTTTTGGAATTGTTCTAATCGATGAAGTACAATTTTGTTCGACAAACGGGAGGAGAAGTTGAAAGTTATAATGTTGAAAGTTATAAAGATGTAAGTTGAATGTTTTAATGTTGAGAGTTTTAAAGGCGTACTTGGCAAGGGGGTACTTTTTTTGGCCGCTTGACCATGCCGCCCCAAATTAACTTTCAATTTAATATCTTTAAAAATTAAGCCTGTGAAGGGGCTATAAGTTTAAATGATAAAACACGGCCTTAACGCGTTTAAGTGATATATAATCTATGTCTTACGATATACTGAAACAAAACTTAAAGAAACATTTAGATCTGTCCAATGCGGATCTAGACCTTATTTGTAGTTACTTTAAACCTGCTGGTTTAAAGAAAAAGGAATTTTTATTGACCCAAGGCAGTATCTGTAAAATGGAAGGCTTTGTATTGGATGGCTGCTTTAGAGTTTTCACCTTCGATAAAAAAGGAAATGAGAACACCCTATATTTTGCCGCCAAGGATTGGTGGCTCATGGATATTGATAGTTTTATGAATCAGACCCCTTCTGACCTGAACATACAGGCCTTGGAAGACAGCAAGGTACTTTTAATTGATAGGCAGGATAAAATGGCGCTCTATGAATCGCTTCCCATTGTAGAAAAACTTTTTCGGATAATATTTCAAAAGGGACTGGTTTCGTGGCAAAGGCGGCTGGTGCGCAATCATAGCTTTACTTCAAAAGAACGATATTTCCATTTTATACAGACCTATCCGGACATCTCCTCCAAACTTATGGATAAACAAATTGCCAGCTATCTGGGGATAAGTCACGAGTTTTTAAGCAAGATCAAAAAAAATATAAAATAATTCTCCCCAGTTGAACTTGTTCAACTTTTTTGCCATCTTCATTCGGGATATTTGCATTGCATAAAATGTAAATAACGATGAAAAATAAAATTCCATTATCAAAAAGTATTACCTTTTTAGTTCTATTAATTCTACTAAGTACAGGGACGGTTTTTGGGCAATCCCCAACCGACATTCCACACGAAGATGCCTTAAAGGCCGTATTGGCCGCTAAGAAAAAAGCGGAACAAATGGATGTGCTGGTAAATATTGCAGTGGTCGATGCAGGGGCTAACCTAAAGGCTTTTGTCCGTATGGACGGTTCCTATTTGGGAAGCATAGACGTAGCGATCAAAAAGGCCAAAACGTCGCGCTATTTTGACATCAATACGGGCGATCTGGGGAAGCTTACCCAACCCGGGGGTATTATTTATAATATTGAACTTTCCAATGACGGACTCGTTACCTTTCCAGGGGGAGTTCCCATAAAAAACGAAGCTGGAAAAATCATTGGTGCCATTGGGGTTAGTGGTGGTACTATAGAGCAAGATCACGACATTGCCATTGTTGGAGCACAGGCCATCTTGGATTAAACAATCTATTAAATTACAAAAAAGCTTAATATCATGAATATCATAAAAATATCCGTCGTTTTCATTGCACTACTGTTGTTCCAAATTAGTTGGTCGCAAAGCTCAGATGACGTAATGCCTTATTTGCAGGATTTTAAGAGCGTATCCGCCAATAATACGGTTACCATAACCAGTTATGAAAAAGACGGCTCCCATTACGTGTATGCAGGCGGCTTTGGAGGGATTGATATTTTCAGCCTAGACCAAGAAGGCAAACTAACTCCCATAGGTACCCAAGAGCTCTATAAGCAAGAGGGACCCGCCAGGGGAATGGTCGCCGGCAGTATTAAGGGTACGGACTTTTTATTTGTAGCCAATAAATACGGTAACGCCATAGAGACATTTAAGATCTTGGATAATGGAACCCTGGAACAGGTTTCCTTAACCATGGATACCGATGAAACCCACCTTGGTATTGCCATTACGCTACAGCTTGTGCATATGCAAAAGGCGTCCTATCTCTTTATTGGGGGCCTGGAAGAAACACCCGGCCTAAGTAGTTTTAAAATTCATCCCGATGGAAAACTGACCCATATACAATCCATGGCCGATGATGACAAGATTTACACGGACGGTATCATTGGGATGTATACCCATAAAATTAAAGGAAAAACATTTTTATATACCGGAGGATTTCAGGACAATGGTGTAAGTAGTTTTAGAGTGTATGAAAACGGTTCCTTCAAAAATATCAACAATATTGGGGACAATACCACCGATAGGTATTTGACCGGAGCCTACCCGGTGACCGGAGTAAATTTGGGAGAGAATTATTATGTAATTGTTGGTCATAGACACCATAAGTATTATGAGAGAAATGGTTTTATTAAAAATACGGACTTTGTATACCACGGTGATGGGGTAAGTGTTTTTAAAATAAACAGAAAAGGAGCTTTGGTACCACATTTTGTTTTAAAAGATGATGAAAACACCAAGTTACAAGGGCAAACAAGAATTGAAATTGTTTCTGTAACAGACAAGGAAGCTGTATTGGCAGTGGGTACCAGGGACGATGCCAGTATTCAACTTATCAAATTGGACGAAAACGGAACGCTGAAGCCCTTAAATTATTTGGAAACCGGGTTTTCCATTTACTACGGTCTTAGATCCCATCAAATAGAGGATGTAAACCTGCTTATTGCAGGCTCCAATAGGTTCGATTTAAAGAAGGTGGCCGCCTACAAGGTTTTGCCCAAAATAGATAGGGGCGAAAAAGTATTAAGGCATATCGTAAACCTAAAGTATAAGGAAGAAGCCTCCAAAGCGCAAATTGATGAGGCCGTTACCGTTTTTGAAAATCTTAAAAACGATATCCCAGAAATTGAGAGAATAGAGTGGGGGGTCAACGATAGTAAAGAAGGGGCCAGCAAAGGTCTGACCCATACTTTCACCCTAACCTTCAAGGACGACCACGCCAGGGAAATTTACCTTTTTCACGAGGCACATATAGCCTTGGTAAATAAAATAGGCCCCATAATAGCTGATGTTTTGGTGATGGATTATTGGACAGAAGAGAAGTAGTACAAAAAAAAACAGTCAATTCATTTCCAGTGAACCGCAGCTGGAATTTGAACAGGAACCTATTAAAAGATTAAAAATGAAAAGTTTACTGAATAAAAAGGCCATTATAACCGGAGGCGGTAGAGGGTTGGGAAAAGCAACTGCCCTGGCATTTGCCAAAGAGGGCATAGATTTGGCCATTACGGGTAGGAATGAAAAAGTACTAAAAGAAACCGTTGCCGAATTGGAAACCTTTGGTGTTAAGGCCATCTATTCCGTATTTGATGTAGGTAATTATGAGGAAGTGCAAAAGAGTATCAAAAACATAATAAAGACCTTGGGGACTGTTGATATTTTGGTCAACAATGCGGGAATGGCGGCCATAGGCTCGTTCATTGAAATGGAAGTGGGCACGTGGAGTAAAATTATCCAGACCAATCTGATGGGGATGTATTATGTTACCAAAGAAGTTTTGCCCCATCTAATAGCTAAGAATGAAGGGGACATAATAAATGTCTCTTCTACGGCAGGTTTAAATGGAAACGCGAACGTATCGGCCTATTCGGCATCAAAATTCGCTGTTATAGGTATGTCCGAATCGCTTATGAAGGAAGTACGTAAAAACAATATTAGGGTAATCACCCTAACGCCGAGTACCATTGAATCTGAAATGACCATAGAACTGGGCATGTTAAGCAAAGGCTCTGAAAATGTATTGCAACCGGAAGATTTTGCGGAATTGATCCTAGCTGGTCTAAAACTTCCAAGAAGGGCAATGCTCAAAAGTGCCGCCTTATGGACTACCAATCCGTAAATATAAATGAAAGCGGTCCGGACAGCGCCACTATGGAAAGTGCATAGATGTATTGAAATATTAAAGTCGCCTAGATTTTTTTGGATTCTTTTTTAGCAGGCTCGTATATCTTCTACAAGAGGTATTTATGAATACTGGGCATTTTATTGAAGGAAAATATTAATGACTCCAATAGCCAGATAAACCTTTTTTTTTGCGTTAGGGACCGCGGTGGCATCCCCGCAGCAAAGCAAGGGATATAGCCAAGGGCCCGACCGACGAAGGAGGGAACGCCCAAAGGATTAAGCCGAACAACACATCTTACTTGTGCCAGCAAGGCGGCTAGCAAGGGGCTTAAAAAATTAAGACTTTATTTGGGCTTAGCTGGGTGGCTCCATTTTATTTAAATATGCCATCAAATCCAATACTTCCTCCGTACTAAGGTTGTTCAAGAGCCCTTCCGGCATCATGGATTTTTCGGAAACGTCCCTTGTCCTTATCTGGGATTTGTTAATAATAATCGGGTCTTGACCCACTATTCGTAGAGTTATGCTTCTGTTGTTTTCTGCAATGACATTTCCGCTATAGCTACGGCCGTCCTGAGTGGTTATGACCACCAGTTTATAGTCTTCCTGTACATCTCCACTTGGGTTTAATATGTTGCTTAACAAATAGGTGATATTGGTTCTGTTGGAGCCAGTAAGTTCGGGGCCAATTTTACCACCTTCCCCGTGCAGAATGTGGCATGTGGCGCAGGTATGTTTAAATATTTCCTTGCCTTTAAGTGGGCTTGCCGTGCTTAGGGCATCGTCCGTCAATATTCCTTGGTATTTTTTGTACTCTACTTGTAAGGTCTGGGATATATCATCAATAGGCCCCCAAATTTCCACAAAACCATTTCCCAGAACAGCCCTCAACTGAAGTACTACGTGGGCGGGAATGTCCGATTTGGGTATGATACCCTTTTTTAGTGCATCCCCTAAAATTTGACCATATATGGGTCGTGAAGCCATCGTCATTATAGCCTCTTCCTTTTCTTTCCTTGTTAGATCTGCATATAGGTTGAACAAAACCTTCCCCAATTCCTTACTGTCGTATGCTGCTATGGCCTTAATGGCCTGCAGTCGCAAATGTGGGTCTTCCAATAGTTTTGGAATCTCATTTTGCAAAGCTGGATTTTGTTGCGCTGCTAAGCCCTGGATTCCCTTTCTTTTATCTTCCAGTTCTGCCTTCTGATCTTTTATAATGGCCAACATTTTTTTAGATGCTTCCGCATTCCCAAATTTATGAGCTATTGCATCCGCCATGGACGATAAAGCGGAACCCTCTTTTAACAATGTATATACCTTGGCCCAATTGGTGGGCTCTTTTATATCAATATTCCCTTCCAAGCCGGCCAGCATACCTTGCAATAGTTCCGATTGGACCTCAGATTTTTGGCCTACTGCAACGGTCAATTTTTCCAATTGGTTCCCATCCACTAGTCGCCTCCCAATTTTTTGAGCAATGGACGGAATTCTACTTTCCATGGCTAGCAACAATGCTTTCTCTGGCTGCTTCGCGACTATTGGCTCTATACCGAACCATAACATCAGTGGGATGTTGGGATCGTTTATATCTTCATGGAAACGGACCAAAGATTCAGCAATGGCCCAGCGGTCAATTTCAGCGATTCGTTGAAGTGCCGCTGCAAGATAACGGCGAACCACGGCGGAGGATTCATTTTTAGCCATAGCGGTCAACTTATGGATTGCTTTTTGCGAAGGCTGCCCATCTTCGACCAAGAACTGGATGGCCCAGCCCCTTAGATATTGGTCTCTGTCATCCAAGAGTTCGGCCAGTCCGTCGACGTTGATGCCGTTTGTTATTTGAAGGGTCCATAGGGCACGTAGTCGGATATTCTCGTTTTTGTGCTGAGCCAATATATCCTTCAGGCGGGAAATTGCTGCACTGTCCAGGGGTTTCCTAGAGGCTCTGTATTGTAAAATGACCCGTGCTCGTTGTGCATGCCAATTGCTTTTGCTCAATTGCAACTCTACTAGTTCTTGATCACTTTTTTTACTGAGGTCATCAAATCTTCCGGGCCAGTCAACTGCTTGTGACACTGCAGGCATAATTCTATATACCCTGCCCGTATCTTTATTGATCACGGCATCCCCACATATTTCAGCATCGTGCCAATCCAGTACATAAAGGTCGCCTGCTGGTCCCACTTCCATGCTAAAGCCTACCCATTGTGCATTGTTTGCCATCATAAAATCTTCCCCGTGACTGGCCGTAAAACCTGAGCCGTTAGGTGTTAGGATATCCGAGAGCACGGCATGTTCATGAATATTGGCCATGAAAAGTCGCCCTTGTTGATCTGCAGGAAAAGCATCTGATTGGTAAATCCTTGCCCCACCGTGTGCCGAGCGATGGCGGTGGTCCACTATAGTTTTAATATCTTCATAGACATATGGATTGAAGTGTTGGCCGCCCTGCCTGTGATAAATACCACCTTGGATGATGTGGAACATATGGGGGATAACACAGGCAGTAATAAACAACTGTCCCTTGGCATCATAATCGATGCCCCAAGGGTTACTAAAGCCGTGTGCAACTACCTCAAACCTATCCTTTATGGGATGATAACGCCAGACTCCGCCGTTGATATCTACTCCTTCAGCTTCCAATAGGTCGTTTGGAAAAGCATCCCTATGCTTATAGATACGTCCCGCTCCTTTGGGCTTTCTTATTTTGGAAGGGGTTGCAAATCCCTCGAGGCCATAAAGCCAACCATCCGGACCCCAGTGGAAACTGTTGATGGTCTCATGCCGGTCACGAATGCCCCAGCCCGTCAACAAAACTTTTGTGTCCTTTTCATCTGCCTTATCGTCCGCATTTCTATCCGGTACGAAAAGTAGATTTGGTGGTGCGCCTATAAATACCCCACCATGACCGACCGCAATGGCCGATGGGAATGGAATGCCTTCCATAAATACTTTTTTACTGTCCGCAACACCGTCACGATCGGTATCTTCCAATATCAAAATACGGCTATCCCCTGAACTGGAAAATCCCTCGGATCGAGACTCATAGTCCCTGTTCTCGGCAATCCACATTCTTCCTTTGTCGTCCCAACAAAACGCCATGGGCTGCGTAATCATTGGTTCGGAGGCAAAGCTGTTCACCGTATAGCCAGGTTTGATCGCCATTGCTTCCACAGCTTCTTTGGGGCTTAAAAGCTTGGCATCGCGTCCTTCCTGCTTGGCAATGCCCCAAAGCGATGCCGTATTGTACATGCCCTTATCACCGACATAATCCCCCCAAAGATCATCCAACACCATATCATCCAATTCACCGCTATAAGCGACTATTTGGTGTTGGAAAATTTTTGTTTCCCCTTTTTTTATGTGCCAATCTCCCAATCGTGCTGGGACCGGGCCTACGCCCAATTGCCCGTCTACTCTCCATGGTTGCGGATAATCCTTATTATCTTTATGATCAAAAATTGCAATATGGCCCCAGTGGTCAAGGCCTTTAATTTCCATGCCAACATCTACCCACATGGCTCGTTGCCCTTCTGCTTTTTCGTTCTTTTGTCGGGCGGCATTAATTACTTCACCCTTATTACCTTGTTTCCATGGCATTCTTAAAAAGAGTCCTCCATAATCGAATTGATTGATAGTTAGATCGATAAGCGCTTCCCCTTGCCATTCCAATGTCAATAAATATTTTTTGTCCTTTTCCTTAAAGGTCCAGGTCTGTGTTTCTTTTAGGATAGGAGCTTTAGATTCATCCAACATATGGTAAACTGTTTTCCATTTCAACTCTTGTCCTTCGGCGATTAGAACTTCTGCTTCTTCTCTTTGCCAGTAGCCCCCATCAGGATGGTGAAAATAATCGCGGCCAATTTTTTTTTGGATATCCTTTGGCTTATCAGGATTGTAAAACCACTTTTTTATTTCCTCAGGTTCGGCCCCAGTACCGTTTATGCGGGTAAATCCCCAATAAAGACCGGTCTGGTGTTTATGATGTCCCGGGCTGTATTCTGTAAGTTCTGAATTGGAGCCAGGGGCCAAAATGGGATGGATATAGGGACGAAAATTGGGTTTTGTGTTCTGTGTTACCACTGCAGCATTTCCACCGTCCGGAACAATACGTATTTCATTATCGGTCTGTTCAATGTGAAAACTGGATTGTTTAACATCGGCTGGAGCTACATCTTTTTCCTTCTTAGGCTTGCATGCCAGGAGACATATAATTCCGATCAGTACTATTAAGATTCTTGGCATAGTTTTCTTTTTATGAAATGGTTGGTTTTGAAATGGTCATGCAATTATCCAATTGGATCTTCAAGATATTCAATTTAAGTGGATTAACTAAAATTAGTAAATGAGTATTGTCCTGTTTATTTTTATAAACCTAGGATTGTTACTGCAATATTTTTGTTGTGGATTAATCTATTAACTGGGAAGTACGGGTTACTGCAAATTGTGCTATCGTCAATTTAGAAAGTTGACACTCTGAAAAAATTATGTGATTGTAATAGATTCGGAAATAGAAGGCATAAAAAAACGGATTGGCAGTAAGCAATCCGTTGGTTCTTATGATCTTATGTTTTGCAGCGAGAACAATAGTTGAACTCCTGATCCCAGGGTTGTGAATTCTTGCTTGGATTTTTAAAACCCTTTATTTAGCTGACTTTCCAGATACCCTTTTATCTTTTAGTAAGACAGCGAATAATAGTATCTCGCCGTTCCAGCAGGGTAGGAGCAGATAAGCGTCCATACTTATTGTTATGCGCTTTTTCTTATTTCAATGCATCAATTCCTGCTTTCACAATCTTCAAAATCCGATCGGCATCCTGTACACATCCTTCCCATATACCACTCTGTGTGGCTGCCCAAATTTTAATATCATTGGGCAATTCTGGATGTGGTCGAAGTTGTGGATGTGGTAATCTATTTGAAAACAATTCTGCTATTTCGGCTTCACTTAACTCGACATTGGGATTGCTGTGTGAGGCTATTAGGTTTATACTTCCACTTAGATTATCGCAATCAATTTTGATTTCAATGATATCTCCATCTTGAACCTTTCCAATAGGTCCTCCTACGAGAGCCTCAGGACCAACATGTCCTATACATGCTCCTGTAGAAACTCCAGAAAAACGTCCATCGGTAATCAGGGCAATCTCTTTTCCAAAGGATAATTGTTTCAGGGCACCCGTGATTTGGAAGGTTTCTTCCATTCCTGTGCCACTTGGGCCTGTTCCCATCAATATGATAATTTGACCTGGCTTTACCTCTCCATGATTAATTGCCTTCATGGCATTGGCTTCAGAGACAAATACTTTAGCAACTCCTTTTTTATAGTATATGCCGTTGTCATCGATCATTTCTGGAGCAATTGCGCCGCTTTTGATCAGCGCTCCTTCTGGTGCCAAATTTCCAGTGGGGAAAGTCAAGTTGCTTTTCATGTTGGCCTTGTTCGCTGCTTCAGGTGATAGTATCACTTTATCAGGATGTGCATCAGGATTAAATGTCTGGAGGTTAAATCGTACTTGTTTACGCCTATCTCTTTTATTTTCTGCTTCCCAAGCGTACATTTTGCCTCCCTGCTCCCAGACATCCAAATTTTCGCCCAATGTTTTGCCCGTAACTGTGAGGCAGTCTTCTTTCAGCAGACCTAATTTTCGCAAATGTAACATTACCTCTGGTACTCCGCCGGCAGCATATACGTGTGCCGTGGAGTATTTCCCTGCTGGGAGCACATTGACCAATCGAGGTGTTTGTCGGTTGATATTCTCCCATTCTTCCCGGGTAGGCATCTTTAATCCGGCTGCATGGGCTATAGCTGGAATATGAAGTAAGAGATTAGTGGATCCGCCAAAAGCTGCATGTACGACCATAGCATTGTACACGGCATCTTGTGTGAGGATCTGACTGGTATATATATTGTTTTCTGCCAAATTAACCAGAGCAAGGGCCGAATCTTCAGCAAGGGCATACCAAATCTTCCCTCCGGAAGGAGCTAGTGCCGAATGTGGCAATGCCATTCCCAAGGCTTCTGCTACGACTTGGGAGGTGGCTGCCGTTCCCAAAAAATGACAACCTCCACCTGGTGTCCCACAAGAAGCACATCCTTGGGACTGGGCCTCTGCCAATGATATTTCTCTATGGGAAACAAGCGATGGCATGGATTGTACCGAACCCAAATCTTTGATTCCTTTGGCGATCAATGTCACTCCACCGGGCATGATAATCGTTGGTAGATCAGCTTCATTTGCCAATGCCATCATCATCGCAGGTAGGCCTTTGTCACAAGTAGCTATGCCCATTACCCCTTTGCGATTGGGCAAAGAGCGTCTTAAGTCTCCTAAAACTGTGGCGGCATGATTACGATAGGCCAAGGAATTCATCATGCCTGTAGTACCTTGGGTACGTCCATCACAAGGGTCGGATACTGATACATAATAGGGTTTGGTAGAGCGACTTTTGAAAGCGCTTGCAGCCACTTTTGCGGCATCTCCCAATTCAAAATGACCTGAGTGCATACCTAGAGCCAGTGTCTCTTCACCGTTCTTTAATCCACCCGCAGTACTCATTATAAGGAATTCTGACTGATTTACATCTTTATGATTCCACCTCATTCCCGCATCCTGTATTTTGCCAAAAATGTCACCACTGGGCTTGTTTTCATAGTCTTCCCGTGATATTGGTAGTCGCCCTTTCCTTGGGGTAACTTCTAAAGGGAAATAAAAGGGACTGTTCTCTTGGAAATGCTCTTTATCTTTATTGCTCATATTTTTTTAAAATCGCGGTACTGTGGAATCAAGTTAGTGTATCTGTTAAAAGGGAAAATATATTCTAAAGGATATGTTCTTAAGGTTTCAAACCACATCACGTTTGTTCGGGCGGGTTTGGATTTTTTTCTTCGTTTATTACAAAGCCAGATCAACAAGATTTGGCAACTTAGTAAATATAAACAAAACATTGAAGTTGGAAATCAACCCGCATTAATTTTAGCCGGTAGGTGTGTGCTGTTTTGATTCAGTTTATTCAATCTATTCCGTTTATTATTTTCCATTTGGGGTATATCGTTCTTTTCCGTGTCCAACTTATTGATAACCATTGCCAATTTTCGGACATTGATTGATGGGCTCAACTAAAAAACTGATAGCATCAAATAGTTTTTCAGAAAGCTTGCAGTTGTATTCATCATTTTCCAAATAGTAGAGTAGAGGATTTCTGTTTGGTTTTTATAAATTCCCTATTTACAGTAGTTCCTGGATGCTAAAGTATAATATCGTGTTCCAGAACGTGTTCCGTTCTATGTCCAAATGTACTCATTTGATAAAATTTGGCCATAAAAAAACGGATTGGCAGTAACCAATCCGTTGATTTATATAAACTTAAGTTTTGTAGCGAGAACGAGAGTTGAACTCGTGACCTCCGGGTTATGAACTTTAGCCGCTATTTTTTAATTTAATAACTACTGAAAAACAAGTAGTTATTAAATTTATTTTTTCTGTTTTAATGTCAACCGTATACGGTTTACTTTTTAAAGGTACTGAAAGTAATCGGTATATTTTTTAATTATTTTTTCCACTTTACGAAAAGTATAGCTTTTTAGGTAGCTTCCATGCTGCAAAGGTTTTCAACAATATCATTATGAAACAGTAAGGAGATTTTTGTTCAGCTATAACCGTTGATTTTAAAATAAAACACTATCCTAATTTTTGTCAAATCTGGCAATGTTGTCCTTGTCCTGAGAAAAAGGAACATGTCTTATCACATACCCTTTAAATTTCCATAAAGTCGATTCGTGAAAAGACGATACAGTGCTAGAAGATTCATTTAAACAAAGAGCAAGGTACGCTCAGATGAAGCCTTTTTTAGAATTAACTATGGAATTTTTAATTCATAAAATGCTCATTTTGTATATATTAATAAAAACCAAGATAAAATTGCTATCTTATATATTCCATATGAACCTTATCCTAATTAAACACCTATACACGTTGAATAGTTAAATATGTTATTAGAACCTTGGTCTAGATGATGCGCCCACGGTAAACAGGTCAATTCTGTCAAAATCTAAACATAAGGGTATTGACGAAGTATCCTTATAAATATTTGGCAAACCATTGGATGCCATCCAAACCTTCGCGGATATTCTTGACAGTAACCCTGCTGGGTTTAAAAGAGGTTACCTTGGGGTTGGTCTCATAGATTTCTTCAATGGAATAAGCAATGAAATTCAGCCCAGCTTCCAATTCCAGTTGGTAATCATAGGTAGCCTCCACGACATCTCCGGAAAATTGATTCGTGGTCGTACATTGCATGTTCAATGTAGTGGCCTGGGCCAAATAAATGAGCTCGTAGAAAGTACCCTTTTCAGGATTGTTATAGGCCTCGTCTTCCAGCCAAGGGATCATGGCCTCACTTGTCACCGGAAAAAGTACGCCTGAGTACCTTCCTTTATACCACAATGTAATGGGTTTAATCTGTACGGCCATTATTTCCGGATATAACCCTTCCTCCTGTCCTAAACAATTGAAGTAGAGGGCATACTTAAGATCGTTTGCGACCATTTGTTGAGCCTCATTGTCGGATAGGAAGCTTTCCTTGGGAGGAAATGTAAATTCCAGCGTCCCATCGGTCTTTAATTGTCCAATGGTAATGGATCTGTCGAGGCCCAAGGGCCAGATGGCAATATCCATCCCTTTCATCCCCTTCAATGGATTGACAAGTTTTCCCGTTAAGGTCTGGGCACTGCCCAAAACACTTAGCAGTAGGGTAAGGAGTGTAAATAACTTTTTCATATATATAGATGTTTTGGTTTTTCCGTTTCCCACGGCCATCCGCTGTGCAAACACTTTGTTCATGGGCTTTGTCCAACAGGTTTTTCAGGGTATCTTCAAAGTAAGCATCTTTTGGTTGGGTTCCGCTTCCCTTTGGGACGGTTGCATTTCCAAACGTATTTCATAGATTCCGGGCATCAGCTTTCCTTTATTGCCATTGGCCGTTCTCTTAAGAAGCTGGATAAATCAAAGGCTTCCACGGGAACATACAAGTCCCCCGGTAGCCAGGGCCAATCGGAACGTTGGCCGCTCCCTATAGTTTTTCCATTATGGACAAGGGTTGTTTTCATTTGGAAAAGCTAAATATCACGGTTCCCCGAGGTGCTTTTGGACCGGAACAGAATCTTGTGCTTCCCATCCCTAAAGCTTTTGAAAAGGAATACCGGTTCCTTCGAATTCCACTCGATGATCTCGTTCCATTCTTCCACGTTCAATTTTCCCGAAAGGGTTAGGCATAAAACCTTGGAGACAACAAGACAACACATAAGGAACAACATATAGCTAAAAAATCTCATGTAAATTTATATTTTTTAGGCTTTTTTTGATGTCTTCTTCCGGTAAAAACAGACATATCATAGCTACAATCAACCAAGAACACCTGCCAAATTAAAAATAAGTTCATTTTCAATTGGGCAGATGCTTCCCGCTTCATTTTACTCCACTGTAGTCACAGTGAAGGTATAGGGCGTGGTCCAAGTGTCAGGTAATGGTTCACCAAGGTTGAAATCCGCTGTTTTCCCGTCGTTCATAAAAGTACGTGCCCGGACATAGTATGTACCTACATCAAGTGTGGCATTGGTGGTCTTAAGGTACAAAGCCCCATCCTCCTTGTCGCCTGGCATACCCGAAATGGGTGTCAACGTAGTTACGATTTCCCCTCTGCCTTCCCTATATACATTAAGGTCGATGAAATCATCGGAAGGGCTTTGCAGCAATTGTACCTGTAATCTGGCAGGTTGGAACAATAGCACTTTGTAATAATCATCCTGTTCTTCCTGGATACCGTAGCCCTCATTGTTCTTGTTCGCATAGGCCTCAATGACTTCATCCTTAGGGATGAACTTGGCCTCATCAAAATTGTCATTGGGTTCATAGCAGTCCATGATGCCCACATATTCCCATGATATTTTATACGGTTCCGGATAAACATCCGATGATGGTGATGCATTGTAAAAAGGTTTTGCCATGACGTCATAGGCAATGCCGGGATGCGCTGAAAAGGCCACTTTTCTTGTAAGGGGGGTATCGGTTCCAGCGGACGTACCGTTGATGACGGGAACTTCTTCGCCAGAAACCGAAATATCTATCCACGGTTGGGAAGGTAGGGGCCCTGTTGATTCCAAGGTAACTATATAATACCCCCCTGCCGGATCCGTCGATGCCGGGAGCAACCCGGGAAACTCATCCTCCTCGCCGGCCTCCACCCATAGGTCATCCTTTGCCATTGAAAAAGCTTCTGGTTCATAAGGCTCACATTCGTGCAGTTCGGCAATGGGAGCGATAAATGTCCTAACCCATTTTTGAACATTGCCCGCACCAGGGCTATTGACCCTGATCCTCAAGGTGTCGTCCGAGCTCAATTCCATGAACCCGTTGTAATAATTTTGATCAGAACCCAGTTCGCCGTGTTCATAATTGGTTTCCCCGGTAGCCTCAATGTCCTTCCATTTGATATTGTCCACCTGTAAGCTGGTGTTCGCCGGGTCGGTCAGCACACCCTGATCATTTGTTACAGTGACTTCCATGCCGTTGGCATCTAGGTTATTGCCGCCTACCCTGTACCATTTTCCCTGCAGCGCATCTAGGTTATATTGCGGTTGCGCGTCATCATTACCGTCAGATGAACAACTGCCCACTATCAAGGCCAAGGTGAACATATAAATGATTTTTGTTTTCGTTTTCATAGATATAATTATTAGTGATGTTTCTGTTATGATAAAAGATGGCATCCAGATGGCAGTAACATGGGGATCCTCTTAATGCTAAATGGATCAATCCGAAAATCCCAATAGTTCCTTTACTTCGTTATAGCCCATTTGCTGCAAGGCCTTGATGTCCACGACATCCCGGCCATTGTTTTTGGCCGACAACTGCAGACCGGCAGGTATCAGCACATAGCGCAACTTATAGTTACCTGTCAAATCTCTTATATCTTCTGGTAGTGCCGTGGTGCCGGACAGCCTTCTAATATTGAGATAGAAGTAGTTAAAACCCGCATTATCACGTAAATACCATCTGGCATGCCAGTTAGAGGTAATGTCTGTGTAAGGCAACTGGTTTGTCCAAGCACCATTGATGGACAAGTAGACCAATAATACGCCACCGGAGGCCGACATGCTTGTCAAACTACTATAGCCTACGGCATTCAATATGGGTGAGGGAATGGAGTATGTCGCTTCACAAAGATAAGACACGGATGTATTGGTCCAGGGCTTCAAGTTTATCCAAGTACTGGCCACCACATTGGCCGTGCCCTTGAGATTGATGGGGGTGCCCCATCCAGAAGCCGACTTGGGACCAAAAAGGTCACCGGATTCTTGGTTGAGGAAGTAATCCCCCTCGGCGCCTTGTCCTGTTGAGGGATCGACCGCATCACTGAGAAACTGGCTCCCAGGTTCCCCGGCATCGCCCTGATCGCCTTTTTCCCCTTTTAGTTGGAGCGGTGTGCCCCAATTGGAATCGGTTTTGGGCCCATAGAGTTCACTGCCCGCACGATCCAGATACATATCGCCGTCTTTGCCCAAGCTTTCCGCGGGAGCACCATTGCCAAATAGGATGAGTGACCCATCCTTTCCGGGAATGCCCTGGGGGCCCATGGGACCTGTTTCCCCGGTTTCCCCTTGGGGGCCTGTTACAGTTTCTTCGCTACATGATAAAAGGAGCAATACAGCCATACATATAAATAGGGTGTAAAATCGTATTATTTTCATGTTAAGTTTTTTTGAAATGCCTAAGTGAAAACAAACTTAGCGGTTCACACTTTCCTTAAAAACCTAGATTTAGAATTTGGCCAGTTCAACTTAGAATTTGGTAACTGCGCCTTAAATACCAAATTCTAGTTCATAATTGTCAAACTCTAATTTTTGGTGCAGGACACAAAATCATTTTATATATTGGAGGAATCATTGGAGGTCTTGGCAATCGGTTCTTTCGTGCCGATGCGATTTCAAACATGGAAAAATGAAAAAAATAGCTTCGGTCATTGTTTTTCTTCTTGTGGGGCTGTGTTCCCTTTCCGCCCAGATCAGGGCCGATTCCCTTCCTACCCCAGTGGATCTTGTGGGCCATCCGGAAGTACAGGCTATGCGGAGCAGTCGGGATGAATCCCTTGAAAAAATCTTGAAAACCGATGGTTGGAAAGCGTATGATTCCTCTTTTGCCACCACCTCGGAATCGGCGATATGGATCAAGTTTCCGCTTGAAAACACTACACCAGACACGCTTAGCACCTACCTCTTTTACAGTGGTTTCCACATGGATTTGTACCTACAAAATGATGGGGAATTCGAAAGTTTTCAAAATGGTTACCTAGTTCCCTTGGGAAAACGTTCCGAGCCCAAATGGTATTTTTTCTCAGAGCTGGAACTATTGCCCTTGCAACAGTACCAATGTTATATACGCATCACCAATGATTACACATCAGGCCGCTCCAATGCCCCGACCTTATATTCCAGGCTCGACTATTTGAATTTCATGGACAGGGTTAGGGCAAAGGAAGCCTCTTCCATTGCCTTTATTTATACCTACCTTATAACACTCTGCTGCATTCTTGTATTTGCCTTGGTGTTTTGTTTTCACTTGCGCAGCCCTGTTTATCTGTATTATCTCGGCTATCTGTTTTTTCAAATTTTATATGCTTTTGTGATATTAAGAACTACTTTGGCAAAGGTAGGGAATCTAGCTGCCCATGTACCTTACCTTTCATTAGTGGCTACTGAAACTATACAGTTTTGCTTTATTGGTTTTTACATTTTTTTTATCCTGCATTTGTTGGAAATTAAAACATTCAGCCAGCGTCTATCTACCGTACTGGTAGGGTTCGGGATATTTTGTTTTGTATATGCCTCGTCTAAATTTATTTTCAGTTATTATGAAGGTTTATATAGTGATAATAGAGTTTTGATATCCTATATTATTCGAATTATTGTGCTGCCTCTGAACATGGCCCTGTTCATTTGGATATTGGTAAAGGTGAGACATCCGCTCATAAAATATTTTATAGTGGGACATAGTTTGTTTTTTGTAGGGGCATTTCTTTCCTCATACATTTTTTATACCAATTTACATTTGGTCCCGGACGGCATTTTCAATTTTCCATACGCACAACATATTATTTTCCAGGTAGGGCTTTTGGGCGAAGTATTCTGTTTCTCCATAGCGATTGGAGAAAAAGTGTTCCTCATCCAGCGAGAAAAGGATATGGCTAACCATAAATTGATCGAACAATTGCATCGGAACCAGATCATGGAGGAAAATATGCGCAAGGAACTGGACTATCAGGTACAGCAAAAAACAGAAGAACTGGTCAGGCTTTATTCTGAAATGGAAAAGCAAAAGGAAGAACAGATCAAAAAATCTTTCGCAGAACGCCTCCGTGACATGAAAATGCTCGCCTTGCGCTCCCAGATGAACCCTCATTTCATTTTCAACAGCCTAAATGCCCTCAAAAATCTTGTTATGTTGTCACGAGAGGAGGATGCCATCCAATATTTAGATAATTTTTCGGTCCTACTCCGCACCATATTACAGAACAGCGGCAAAAACACTATTTCCGTGGAAGAGGAACTGGAGATGTTGGAACTTTACCTCTCCTTGGAAAAAAGTCGTTTGGGCGAGGATTTCTCCTATACCATCCAGTGTGATTCGCGAGAGGCACTGTCACAATTTACTATACCTCCCCTATTGTTGCAGCCCTTCGTGGAAAATGCCATTTGGCATGGGCTGCATCCCAGTGGAAAGCCCGAAAAAAAACTTTTGGTCACGTTCGACACCTCAAAGCAACTTCAAATCACCATCGAGGACAATGGTGTTGGGCGAAAGGAAAGTGGCAAAGCCAAAAAGACACATCCATCTGCAGGGACACACATCACCCAAGAACGATTGTCCCTCTACAACCATATCAGCGAGGCCAAAATGCACCTGAATATTTTGGATCTTGAAAACAACAAGGGCATGCCGGAGGGCACCCGGATAACTTTAACCTATAACGGATAACCATGGCCAAGATCATTATCATCGATGACGAAATGCACTGTGTGAACGTGCTAAAGTACCTGATTACAAAAGTACACCCCGACTACAAGATAATGGGGACATTTTGCAATTCCATCCAAGGTTTGGACTATCTTCAAGCCCATTCGCCCGATCTTTTGTTCCTGGACATTGAGATGCCCAACCTGAACGGTTTTGCGCTACTGGACAAAATCCTGCCAATCGACTTTGATATTATTTTTACGACGGCCTATGACCAGTATGCCATTCGGGCGTTTCAGTACAGTGCCACTAATTATCTGTTAAAGCCCATTACCGAAGAAAGTATAGTGCAATCATTGTCTAATTGGGAAAAACGCCGCAAAAAAACCAATCCTGAACAGTGGGACCTATTGCGTCACAATTTGAAGGGCACGGTCAAAGATCTGCCCAGGATTGCTCTACCCACTAGTGCCGGCTACCATATTGTTGAAATCAAGGACATTGTACGCTGCGAATCGGACAACAACTACACGAGCTTTTTCTTCGATGAGGGGAACAAACTGCTCATTTGCCGAACACTGAAGGAAATTGAGGAAATGTTGCAGGAATACGGATTTCTTCGCGTTCATCAGTCCCATTTGATCAATCCCCAATTTGTCAAGGGTATCTTGAAAAGGGATGGAGGTACGGTTATGATGAAAGACGATAGGGAAATCCCAGTCTCAAGACAAAAGAAGAACGAAATAAACGGCATCCTGGAGTCCATGCTGCGGTTTAAATAAATCAAATAGGATAAGTTACTCTTGGTTCTTATAAAATTAATTCGTTGTACAAGCTTTGGCCTCCTCACATATTTAGGTACCTGTCATAACTAGAGAATTCGAGCTATTTTCATTCATTTTGATTCGATGAACTCGTTGGGGATAGTTCCCCTCATGAGCTATGTGGTATAGTCTTAATTAACACATGTCTATCCCCTTTTTACCGATAATTCATAATTAGGGTAGTCATGGTTAATTTATATCTAACTTAAAAATTGTAAACCCGGTGGCTTATGATTTGTAAAGTTTAGAATAACAGTATTTTATATGATTTATTTAGTAACCGCATACGCTAATGTACTCATTTGATAAAATTTGGCCATAAAAAAACGGATTGGC
>TARA_R110002020_G_scaffold401953_4_pt1 | contig 20354 bp, 25 predicted proteins | sample TARA_R110002020 | Tara Oceans TARA_R110002020 (sample SAMEA4396489) | marine metagenome | biome: Westerlies Biome; feature: [MES] marine water layer (ENVO:01000295) within the mesopelagic zone...; material: water (ENVO:00002006), including particulate matter (ENVO:01000060) such...
TACAATGGTTACCCTAACATACTTCGATGGTGCTGATGTATTTGTACATAACGAAACCGAAGTAGAAACGGCCATGACAGAAACAGATGTCATTAACGTCTTTTCAGAACTTATCGCAACACCAAAACTTCATGTATCAACGCAATATGGAGGAAATATTCTTGAAAGACTTCGTGAAGATTCTTTTCTAGACGATTATGAACGCGGCGGAGATTTTGGGGCATATATTAGCGAGGTTATTTCCGATAACTTCTACGATATGGATTTTATTGAATACTCTACAGAAAAGTATGATCACAAGCGTGGATTTTGCACCCTAAGCACTGAAGTCCAAGCCCTAGCCTCTGATATTATCTCACTCAATCCTTTTCTAAGTGGCTGGAAGGTATCTGTTCAAACTAAAAACGGAACTCTCACACTTGATGCTTAGCGCTGTTCTGCTCGCTACATAAGCAGACGAGGCTGCCGATCGTCACGTAGGCAGAGGTTTACCGGTTTCCTAGCCCGCGGCAAAATAACCGGTTTTGGGGTGTAGTTCAATTGGCAGAACGTCTGGTTGTTACCCAGGAAGTTGGTGGTTCGAGTCCATCCGCCCCAGCCATTTATATATGAAATACAAAATAGATAATATTGTGCTTGTTGAATCATTTGCTGGCCCAAAAGTATGGGTTAAGTTAAAAAAACGAATCTTAAAACCCAAAGATGGCTACGGAGCCAATGGTTGGGACGCACAAATAATATACAAGAAGGATGTCGACAAATTACGAAGAAGCGGCGTGCCATATGAAAAGAATATAAAACCGACAGGGTTTGTGTTTGATTGGCAGATTATTAAAAGAAAAAATTAATGTTATGAGAACCTTTCCATTAATAAATTTTGTGTCCTATCTACTATATGGGCGACTGGATTTTTCAAGCAATTTTATCTATGCTTGTGGCAGCATTAGGATATATTTATTTTTTAAAAATATTTGTAATACCACCAAACACATCAATATTTGATATTGGAAATAATGATTTGAATAACATCGAACAGTTAAGTAATCAAGCTTCGCCATCTTAGCTCAGTTGGTAGAGCAACGGTTTTGTAAACCGTAGGCCGACGGTTCAAGTCCGTCAGATGGCTCCATTTATATAAAAACATACTATTTATCATATATTGTGAGGGTAATACAAATGTTTGGCAGCTTATACAATAAGGTTAGAACTCGGTTTAAATATTTTAATAACGAACCAGAAGTATATGAAGTAATAGTAGAAGATAATTTAGATTATACAGATGAGATTGAGAAGGCCTTATGGGATATAAAGTTATCTCTTGATCTACCAACAGAAGAAGTTGAAATAGCGGTAGAATCTAGATACAAATCACTAAACAATAATAGATAAGGTGTATAAGTCTACCGATAGAACTATGTATAAATGAACTCAATGGTGCTAAATGGCTAAAAAAAATTATGTGCTTGACACAAGTGTTTGTTTGACTGATGCAGACGCACTTTTTAAATTTGAAAATCACGATATATATATACCTCTGAAAGTTTTAGAAGAAATTGACGGCCATAAAAAACGTCAAGATTCAGTTGGTGCTAACGCAAGAAAGATCATTAGGATCTTAGATGACTTTAGAGATAAAGGTTCTCTTGAAAAAGGTATTCGCATTGATAAAGGTAAAGGTATACTTAAAGTAATCTCATTTGCCGACTTAAAAAATGTTATTTTTCCGGCCGACTTAGATTTAAGACACCCAGATCACATTATCATCGCAACCGCGAAGACACTGCAGGCCACCGCCGAAAATAGAAAAACGATAGTTGTTTCACGCGATATTAACATGCGTGTTATTTGTGATTCAATTGGGCTCAACGCTGAAGACTATATATCCGAATCAGCCGTCCGGTCGACGGATGAACTTTATAATGGTTTTGTAATACAAGCGGTTGATGATCAGATAATCGATCGTTATTATGATGGTGAAGATATAATTATTTCCGAAGACGAAGTATCTGAAACATGGCACCCGAACCAATATGTGATGATGGTATCTAATGCCAATGAGAAGAAATCAGCATTAGCGCGCTTTAGGAGCCATTTCGTGCCCTTGCAAAAAGTAATTCATAAGAGTATCCCCGATTGGAATATAGATGCAAGGAATAAGGAACAGGCCTTCGCAATCGATATGCTGTTAGATCCAAATATTAAAATAGTTTCTTTGATTGGGCGCGCCGGCTCTGGAAAAACATTAATGGCCATCGCCGCGGGTCTCCAGCAGACAATTGGCCTTAGAAACGAAAATAATCATTATTCTCGATTGATTGTATCTCGACCGGTCCAGCCCCTAGGGAAAGACATCGGATTTTTACCAGGCACAATGGAAGAAAAAATGTTGCCATGGTTAATGCCAATCCAAGACAATCTTAAATTTTTAATGGGAGATCGAACTTCATTGGAAATGTATATGGAAAAAGGCAAGATTGAGTTAGAAGCTCTTACATATATCCGCGGCCGCTCGATTGCAAATGCTTTTATTGTTATCGATGAAGCTCAAAATCTGACCAAACACGAAATAAAAACAATTATTACTCGTATTGGCGAAGGTACAAAAATAGTATTAACTGGTGATATTGAACAGATCGATAATGTATATGTGAATGAAACTTCTAATGGTCTTGCGCATGCGGTAGAAAAATTTAAAGAGTTTCCCATCGCAGGCCATGTCACATTCAGGAAGGGCGAAAGATCAGAATTGGCTACATTAGCTTCTAAAGTATTATAAGTTAAAAGTTAACAAAATCAACAAGATGTTATAATATGATAATATCAACAAAGGAAATAGTATGGACAATACAGAAAAAATTATTAATGAAGAGCAAGCTCATCAAAACCCACTTCTTGCAATAACTGCCGAGAAAGGAGAGTCCGAACTTAAAGACTTTTTGGTAAGGTTTGTAGGCACTAAATTAGATAATGAAGAAGTGACAGTAAATATGATTGCTGAAGTATTGGCAGCTGAATTCCCAGAGTTTGCATTTGCATTTGCAGAGGAAAACTTTTTAAGAGGATATCAAACAGGATTAGATGATGCATATAAAACATTTGAAAGAAAAACAGAAGAGACTGCAACAGCAACTGACTGATTTTTATACGAGCACCGGGTTACATGTTTATTTTAAAGATGAACTTACAAATGGTGAAATCAATGTCGAAGAAGTTATAGCTAGTTTAGAAGAAATAATCCCAATACATTTGACGTCAGAGGTTGAAATGATTATTATCGGTCATTTTGATGAGTTTGAAAAAAACGATTTCAATGCTTTTTATGATTCTGGGACAATTTGTATAACGAATGTTCAAGATGATTCCCGAGATATGCTTGATGATCTTATTCACGAATATGCCCACTCTCTTGAAGAACCTCATGGGATGCTTATATATGGTGATTTTAAAATGAAAAATGAATTTTTAGAAAAAAGAAATACTTTACATAGTATTTTATGGAATTCTGGATTCAAAGCGCCAAAATCATTTTTTTCTGAGATTGATTATAATAAAGAATTTGATGATTTTCTACATAAAAAAGTTGGCTACGATAAATTATCTGGCTATTGTGAAGGGATCTTTATAACACCATATGCGGCTACTTCTTTAAGAGAATATTTTGCAACTGGGTTTGCTGAATTCTTTTTACAAGCTAATGAACACAAGTATTTAAATAAGCTCTCCCCACAGCTGTATAAAAAAATATTTCAACTTTATTCTGAAGATTCACTTGACACATAGAGATAGACTGGTTATAATAGTATATTAAGGAGCAATTATGCCACATATCTCATATTCTGAACTCAAAGACTGGGTTCATTGCGCATTCTATCATAAGCTAACCCGGGTCGATGGTATCGATGGATTCAAAGGAAATGTATATACAGCATTTGGTTCCGCGATACACTCAGTCTGCGAAAAGAAGCTCTTAAAAGAAGAAATAAGCGACGACTTCTTTGTGAATGAATTAAAGAAAAACATATCAGAATTAGATGAAGACATAAAAATAGATAAAAAAATGGTCCTTGACATGATGGGCCAAGGAAAGAAAATAATCCCAGAGATTGAAGATGCCTTATCTGATTACTTTGAAGAATTTGAAGTATTAGCAGTAGAGATGCCTCTGTATGAACCAATCGCCGGCGAAGAGAACTATCAATTCAAGGGATATATTGATGCTATAGTCGCCACCCCGGATGGAAAAGTTCACATATTTGATTGGAAGACTTGCTCTTGGGGCTGGGACTCACGCAAAAAGAGTGACAAAATGGTGACATATCAACTTACATTGTATAAACACTTCTTTTGTCAGAAAATGGGAGTCGCCCCGGAGAATGTAGAAACGCACTTTGCATTGCTTAAAAGAACAGCAAAGAAAAATCGTGTTGAATTTTTTAGAGTTACTTCTGGCGCTCAAAAAACAAAGAATGCTTTAAAAACTTTAAATATGGCACTATACAATATTAAAAATAAGCGTTATATTAAGAACAAGTTATCTTGCACATCCGGCTTTGGGTGCAAATTTTATGGGACAGAACATTGTCCATGAGGAATAAATGACAAAAAAGAAGATTTTGGTCCTTTCTGACCATCCACTTTCACCATCTGGTGTAGGTACACAAACAAAATATATGATCGAGGCTCTGCTCAAGACCGGGAGATATAAGTTTATCTGCCTAGGCGGCGCTGTGAAACATCAAAATTATGAACCACAAAAAGTAGAACCATGGTCTGAGGATTTTGTAATATACCCAGTTGATGGTTACGGATCCCCCGATTTAATCCGCTCAGTATTGCAAAAAGAAAAGCCAGATATCTTATGGTTTATGACTGATCCTAGATTTTATGAATGGTTATGGGATATAGAAAATGAAGTCCGATCCAATGTTCCTATGGTCTACTATCATGTTTGGGATAATTTTCCCGCGCCACAATTTAATGGGATATACTACAGATCCACGGATGAAGTTGTCTGTATCTCTAAAGTTACCCATGAAATATTAAAAACAGTTTCTCCGGAAGTAAATTCTCATTATTTACCTCATGCAGTCAATTCTAATATATTTTATAAATATAACACCAAAGAAATGAAAGATAGAGCAGCAGAGATTAAAAAGAGAATATGTGTAGATTCTTCAGAGAATAATAAAAATCCAAATAAGAAATTGTTTTTTTGGAATAATAGAAACGCCAGAAGAAAACAAAGTGGCACTTTAATTTGGTGGTTCAAGGAATTTTTAGATGAAGTAGGTCACGATAAGGCATCATTGTTAATGCACACAGATGCGAGAGACCCACATGGTCAAGATTTACCACATATAATTGAATCTTTAGGGATCACAGATGGCCAAATTTTGTTATCAACTGTAAAGATTCAGCCGGAAGAATTAGCAAACATGTATAATGCAGCAGATTACACTCTCAATATATCAGATGCTGAAGGATTTGGTTTAGCAACATTAGAATCATTATCTTGTGGCACCCCTATTATAGTTAATATGACTGGCGGCCTTCAAGAGCAAGTGACTAACGGCAATGATTGGTTCGGCTGGGGTATTCAACCGGCCTCAAAATCAGTTATTGGCTCTCTTCAAGTACCTTATATTTATGAGGATAGAATTTCTAAAGAAGATTTCATCAAGACTTTGAAAAAAGCACTCAAGACCCCATCGAAAAATTATAAGAAGATGTCAATTCAAGGCATTAAACACGTTAAAGAAAATTATAATTTTGATGACTATGAAAATAACTGGATTAATCTTATGGACAAAATAGTTGAGGAACATGGATCTTGGGAAGATAGAAAAGGTTATAAAACATGGCACTTAATGGAGGTGGCCTAATGCGCAAGAAAATTCTTTTAAAAGCACCAGTATTAACTCGCTCCGGGTATGGAGAACAATCTAGATTTGCACTTAGGGCACTTCGAAGCCGAGAAGATATATACGATATCTATATACACCCACTGCAGTGGGGTCAAACGTCTTGGATAACATTACAAGATGAAGAGCGCAAATGGATCGATGAAACAATTGAAAAAACAATTGCCTTTACACAGAATAAGGGAACTTTTGATGTTTCGTTACAGGTTACAATTCCAAATGAATGGCAAAGAATAGCGCCAGTAAACATTGGGTATACTGCTGGTATTGAAACTACCACAGTGGCACCGCTATGGTTACAAAAAGCAAATGAAACAATGAACAAGATCGTAGTTGTTTCTGAACATGCTAAGAATAGCTATCAAGGGACAGTAGCCAATGCAATAAATGAAACAACAGGAGAAAAATTTGAATACAGAGTCAATACGCCAATAGAATCTGTTGGTTATCCAGTTAAAAATTATGAAAACTTACCAAATATTGATTTAGAAGTTGAGACAGATTTTAATTTTTTAGCAATTGCGCAATTTGGTCCTCGGAAAAATTTACCAAATACAATAAAGTGGTTTATAGAAGAATTTCACGATGAGAATGTAGGACTAATAGTTAAAACTAATCTTAGTAAAAATTGTCTCAAGGACAGAGAAATGACCATGGGGAATTTACTCAGGACCACAAAAGATTTCCCGGACCGAAAATGTAAAGTTTATCTTATCCATGGAGATATGTCAGATGAAGAAATCCATTCTTTATATCTCAACAAGAAAGTATCTGCATTGATAGCTTTGCCTCATGGTGAGGGTTTTGGATTACCGATATATGAAGCAGCATATTCTGGATTACCACTTATCACAGTTGGGTGGTCGGGCCAAGTTGATTATCTTTATGATGACGACGGCGCCCATTTTTATGAAGTCTCTTATGATATTAATAGAGTCCAACCCGAGGTTGTTTGGGAAAATGTGTTAATTGCTGAATCGGCATGGGCATATGCTAGAGAGCAGTCAGCAAAAGAAGCAATGAGGTTGTGTCACAATGATATCATAAACAACGCAAAAGATTCGATAGCTTCCAACGCACAGGCATATGCCGCAGTTTTGAATAACAAATACTCGGAACAAAAAATGTATGCCAAGTTTATTTCATGCATTTACGATGAACCTGAAGAGATAGACTTTCAAAACTGGTCGGAAGAGCAACAGGGCGCCCAAGATATAGATTGATGAAGAAAATTATCTTTATAGCCGACTTCTTTGTTGAACAAGGAGTCAATGGTGGAGCCGAAATTTGTAATGAGCAATTGATGCAAATGTTCATTAGTGACGGATATGAGATTACAAAAATTAATTCAAATCATGTAACTAACGAGACAATTAGTTTAAATAAGAATGATAAGTTCTTTATCGTTGCTAACTTTATGATGCTCAAAGAGGAGTGCAAAACAGCCCTCAGCCAAGCCTCATATTTAATATACGAACACGATCACAAATACGTGGCCAACAATGATCCTTCTAAGTTCATAAATATGGTTGCTCCTCAAAGCCAAATCATTAATAGAGAATTCTATGAAAACGCGAAAGCAGTATTTTGTCAGAGCAGGATGCATGCCGCTGCACTTGAAAAGAATATATTGTCGAATAATATAGTAAATCTTGGCGGTAACTTGTGGCTTGATGACAAATTAGACTTTCTTGAATCATTAATTGGTACAAAGAAGACTCGAAAGAATGCTGTATTGTTCTCGAACAATAAAAATAAAGGTATGCCACAGACCGTTGATTATTGCACCAAGAATAATATCGATTTTGAATTTATTAACCCATGCGCATATGAAGATTTTGCAAGAGAATTAGCAAAGACAGAAAGAATTATAATGTTTCCGCAATGGATGGAGACGTTTAATCGTGTTACCATTGAGGGCCGGATATTAGGCTGTAAATTCACAACGAATAAGCTGATAGGTGCCACAAGCGAACCATGGTTTTCCCAATATAAAGGTAAAGAGTTGATAGAATTTCTCAAATTGAAAAGAAAAGAAATTTATAATACTTTTGTCGATGTGATCAACGAACAGCCGGCCACGTTTTATACTAATATTGAGGTTCCAAAAGTTTCAATAATCACCTCTTTATATAAGGGTGAAAAATATATTGAACACTTCTTGAACGAAGTAACAAGTCAATCTATATTTGATAAATGTGAATTAATAATTTTAGATGCTAACTCTCCGGAGAATGAAGAACAAATAATTAATAAATTTTGTGCACTGCACAATAATATAGTATACAAAAAATTAGATGAAAGATTATCTGTCCAAGAAACAATGAATCTTGGCATTGGAATGGCTGCAGGGGAGCTGCTAACTCTGTGGAATGTTGATGACACACATAAAACAAATGCCCTTGAGATATTATCTAAATCATTAATAGTTGACAACAGAGTTGATTTGGTGTATGCTGATAGTTACCAAACCACAAAAGAGAACGAGACATTCCTTGATAACTCATCACAAGGAAAATTATACGAACATTCTCAATACGAATTTAGTAAAGAAAATATGATTAAATGTTTACCCGGCCCAATGCCAATGTGGCGAAAAGAAATGAACACCAAGTACGGCATGTTCGATGAGAAACTGAATTTTGCAGGTGATTGGGAAATGTGGTTGCGTGCTGTCTCAAAAGGTGCCAAATTTAAAAAAATTCACCAAGTCTTAGGGCTCTATTATTATAATCCAGAGGGCCTCTCGACTTCCCCCGAAAAACAACAACAAAGATTCTCAGAAGAAAAAGAAATATTTCATAACTATTCAGAGATCTTTGGCCCAAACTATGAGAGATATAAAGGATATTTTAGATGAACAGCAATAAAGACAAAAAGTTTCTGATTATAGATTCGAGACCATTCGGATTATTTTCTATCTTTCTGCACACTGTAGATAACATTTATTGGGCTGAACAGAATGGGTATATCCCGGTAGTTCGCTGGGGCCCCGGAAGATGGAATCCTAATTGTGGACGTATGGGCACTGAAGGATTAACTGAAGACGGCCCTCACCCGGGACTACCAAAAGGTGAATTAGCAGAATCTACCAATTTCTCTATCCCTAATGATCCAAGACAAAAATTGTTTGAGTCCGAGCATCCGCCCAATTTTAAAGAAAATGGCAATATGTATGGAATTAAAAATTGTCTCTATCTGGACACTGAAGGAGATAATCCTTGGGAATATTTTTTTGAACCTCTGAATGAATACACGGTAGAAGATGCTCTAAGTAATGAACATTTGATATCAGATATTTTTCAATATGGTGGCAATGAACAAGACCAACAAATTTTGGTTAATGTAATTGACGGTCAGCGACCATATCCAGATATCAGGAATATGTTTATTATTGATAGTTTGAAAGACTACGGTAGGCTTTCTATGAGAGACATGGTTAGAATGTCTATTAACTTTTCTGATGAAAAAGAGCAAAAAATCAGAAGTTTACAATACAAGTATCATGTGTCAAGAGTAAACAAAATAATTAAAAAAATTACTATCAAAAAATCTACAATGAACAAGATAAATGACTTTGAAAAAAATAACTTTAATAATACTGGAATAATGTTAGGTGTTCACATAAGAGGGACTGATAAATGTGGAGAAAGAGGAGAATCACAAAATTTTGGCCTTAGATATTACATAAAAGTAATAGAACAGTTTTTAGATTCTGAAAGAACAAAGTTTGATTTAAAATATCAAAAAATGACTCAAATAGAAAGAGATATATTAACTAACAAAGAAGGAATAAATTTTTTATATTGGAAAGCAAAGGATAACTCCAAGAGAGTCGCAACTCAGTCCAAATATTATTATAAACATGCGCCAAAAATATTTGTTGCAACTGATAGCGAACAAGTTGTAGAAGTTTTAAATTCTGTATTCCCGGGAATGATTATTACATATCCTAGCCGAAGAATGCCAAAGTATAACAACAACACCCCTATCCATCTTTCAAAACAATCAGGACAAGCGCACGGCGAAGAAGCATTAATAGAAACAGTCTTATTATCTAGATGTGATGCTCTTATTGGCTCAGATTCAAATATGTCAATTGCCGCCGCATACATGAATACAGAAACAGAATTTATACTTATAGACACCTTAGATAGAAGAGCCACCAAACCTGCAGTAGGATGCACAATATTACTATGACTAACAAAAATGAAAATAAATTTCTCATAATTGATTCAAGACCATATGGCTTGTTTTCAATTTTTTTACATACAATCGATAACATAAAATGGGCCCAAGACAATAACTACATACCAGTTGTTCGTTGGGGCCCGGGCCGACGAGACCCCAATCTTGGTCGCGCAGGCGCCCAAGAGGCCTCTCAAAAAGGTCACCCTAGTCATGTTACCGATCGACTTAATTTTCTAACAGACGACAAACCAGCTTCGTGGAATAACACTGCTGGCCTAAAACATTGTCAATGTCTTTATTGGGCAGAAGAAGGTTGGTCCGGCTCGACAAATCCCTGGGAATATTACTACGAACCGTTAAACGAATATACAGTTGAAGATGCATTAGCCGGCAATCACGATATCGCAGACATTTTTATGGTTGGTGAATTTGACTTTGAATTAAATAACAAATTTTTAATAGCAAATTTACATTCATATGAACCTCTTGCGTTGTGGCAATTGTTAGAAAGAGAATCTGAAGCAGACTTACCGCATAATGAGAAGTATGAATTTGAGCATAGATCCAGAGTATCAGAAGTAATATCAGAGAATGTTGTTATTAAAAAAGAGATCCTTGATAAAATAGATGAGTTCCACAGTAAGAATTTTTCAGATAATGTTTTAGGAGTTCACGTTAGAGGTACTGATAAGAAACTAGAATACCCTCATAAAGCACTTCCTATTAGCGCATACATCGAAGCAATTGAAGAACACTTAGAAACTAATCCGGATTGTAAAATATATGTTGCATCAGATAACAATGAAGCGATTATTGAAATCTTTCGAAAGTTTGGGCCACAAAAAGTGTTTGTTACAAATGCGACAAGAATGCAAAACTATTTATCAGCCGATCCTATCTGCCTGACACCTTCAACTGGACCAAAACATGGAGAAGAGGTTTTGATGGAATGTATGTTATTATCCAGAACAAACCATCTAATTTGCACAGACTCCAATGTTGCAGCTTCGGCTTTATATATTAATCCAAACATAACAACAACATATCTGAACAGGAAACATGGTAAATAAATGGCGCTGACAAAGATAGGGAAACAACTAAGAAAAGATATTTTAGAAGTATCGTTTAATAATCAAGCTGGTCATATACCAAGCGCGTTCTCAATTTTAGAAATAATTTATCTTTTGTATTCTGAGTTATTAACAGAGGAAGACGTTTTTGTTCTCAGTAAAGGCCATGGCTGTTTAGCACTCTACTCAGTGTTTGCCGAGATGGGGATAATTTCAAAAGAAGAATTTCTAAGTTTTTCAAAATATAATAGTTTATTGGGTGGCCACCCACACCGAAACAAGTTAAAAGAGATATATGCATCAACAGGCTCACTTGGCCATGGCTTGCCAATTTGTGTTGGTGCTGCACTGGCAAAGAAAATGTCTAAAAGTAATAACAAGGTATATTGTTTAGTAGGCGATGGAGAGTGTAATGAAGGTACAATATGGGAATCAGCAATGATGGCAAATAAAATGAAACTAAATAATCTTGTTTGCATTGTAGATAATAACAGTTCACAAACTCGTTCTATGCCAACAACTGAAATAGGCACCAAGTTTAGTTCTTTTGGGTGGGATGTGATAGTTGTAGAAGATGGCCACGATATGAATAAGTTAAAAGCAGCATTTAGCTTTGAGCACTCCAAACCTCTTTGCATCGTGTGTAACACTACCAAGGGCCGCGGCATATTAGAAATGGAAAATAATATGTTTGCTTGGCACCATGGCCCTCCGAATGAGCAACAATATAAAGATTTCTGCGAGGAACTAAGTGCGTAAAGCTTTTGCCGAAGCAATGATAGAATTAGCCGAGCAAGATCCTAAAATGGTCTTGCTGATTGGCGATATCAGTCATTATTTGCTTAAAGATTTTGAAGACAGGTTCCCAGATAGGTTTTTTAATGCTGGAATTTGTGAACAATCAATTATAGGTGTTGCTGCGGGATTAGCCATGGAGGGATACAGACCAGTTGTTCATACAATTGCACCTTTTTGTGTTGAGCGCGCTTATGAACAAATTAAAGTTGATTTATGTTATCAGGAGTTAGATGTAACAATTATATCAGTCGGTGCCTCTTTTGATTATGCTCACCTCGGCTGCACCCACCATTGTTACGAAGACGTATCGATATTGAGACCACTACCTAACATGGATATATTCGTTCCAGGCACTTCAGGCGAACTTAAAAAGCTCATAAAAGATTCTTGGAATAACGGTAGGCCTAAATATTTTAAACTTACCAAAACAGAACATGAGCAATCTATCGATGTTTCTGCATATGATGCAAAGATAATTAAAAAAGGAAATGGCCATGCAGCACTTTTTGTTAATGGTCATTTATTAGAACAGGTAACAAAATTACCAGAATATGATAACCACACAATTGTATATTGCCCTACAATAGAACCACTTTCTACTGAAGCGGAAAATAAGATTATTGATGTTTTAAAGAATAACAAGTTATCTGTTGTTATTGAAGAAAACTCGACCTCTGGAGCTTTTGCTGACAAAGTATTTGACATTAGTTCGCAAGCAAATGTTAGAACACTGATTAAGAAGATTGGAATCCCACGTAGGTTTTGTACTGAATACGGAACAGCACAAGAACATAGAGAAAAAATAGGATTGACAACTGATAACATTCAAAAAATCATTGAAGGAGGTTTAACTCATGTATAATACACAAGTTATCATAGAAGAGTGTCAAAATTTGCTTCGAAACATTGATGTTGCAGAATTTAAAAACAAGAATATTTTAGTAACTGGAGCCAATGGACTAATCGGAGGGTTTCTATCTGATTTCTTTAACTTCCTTAATGAATATCACAACTATAATATAAACCTGTGGCTGACGTCGTATAGTGCACCAGAAAATCTAAAAAGAATTCCACACTTGATAGGAAAAGAAAAAGTTACATACTTTCCCTGGGACTGCTCACACAGAGTTAATGCTGAAGTGTTGCCAGAGAAGATAGATTATGCTTTCTTTTGTTCTGGCTATGGCCAGCCGACTAAATTTTTAAAGAACAACATTAAAACAATGCTTATTAATATTGTGGGTCTTGAAAGCATATTGAGTTACATGAATTCACATAATGGTGGAGAGTTATTGTTTTTGAGCACCAGTGAGATATACGGAAACGCGCCAGATGAGATGTTACCGACACCAGAAGAATATGGCGGTTTATATGAATTAGGAAGTAACAGGGCTGCGTATAAAGAATCTAAAAAAGTTGGTGAAGTTATTTGTAAGGAATATAATAAGGTTGATAATCTTAACGTCAAAATTGCTAGAATTGCTTTGACTTACGGCCCCGGCGCCCTATTGAATGATAATAGAGTTTTGCAAGAATTTATTTTTAAAGCTAAGAATTCTGGAAAAATTGATATGCTCGATGGAGGAGAATCAATCCGAAATTATCTGTATATCACTGATTCTATGGAAATATTATTAAATATAGTTTTAAATGGCAAAGAAATTGTGTATAATGTAGGAGGAGATAGTGAACCAGTTTCTATCTTCGGACTAGCATCAATAATAGCTAATAAATTTAATGTAAAAGTAATCAAAGGGATTACAGAAAATACAACAAACAAGTCAGCACCAAAGAATGTTGGATTGTCAATGAAAAAATATCGTAACGAATTTGTAAAAAGTGAAAATGTGAGATTATTTTCAGGAATACAAAAAACCATTGATTGGTTTGATTTTAAAAGGACGTAAAATGATTATAAAAAATTTAAAGATACCAGATTTCGAAGAAGTGTTTGGCGAAAAGCTTACTTCATTAGTTAAGAAGAAAATAGATTCTTGTAATTTGGCTTATATTGAGCCAACAACAAAAGAAAGAGACAACCTTATTATGATGGTTATGCAAACATTAAATTCAGAGAATGTGCAAAAATCTGGCCCAAACAGGGCCGGTGATTGGGTCAAGGGATGGGCCCAAAATGCGAAAGAACTTAAAATAACAAAGAATTTTGATGCCCTGATCCCAAAATATTTTGGTAAATTGTCTCATGTGAGATGGAAACAGCAGTTTATAAAGCCAATCAATAGAGATTTCGAATATGATATGGCAAAAATTCTACAATATTGGGTTTTTGAAAAGCACCTTTCTGAAGTCGACGCAATTTATGAATTTGGGTGCGGCACCGGCCATAATCTATTTCGGGCCGAGGAAATTAACAAGCGCGCTAATATTTATGGATTAGACTGGGCCGAATCATCACAAGATAATATTAAGAATCTCAATCAAATATTTGGTAAAGATTATGGATCCCATAGATTCGACTTTTTTAATGTCGATAAAGATTATAAGCTAGAAAAGAATAGTGGAATTTATACGTTTGCTGCATTAGAACAAGTAGGCTCCTCACATGTGGAATTCATAAATTATCTGATTGAACAAGATCCGGCTATTTGTGTTCATATTGAACCAATAGGTGAAATGCTTAACCCTGCAGGTGATTTTGTAGATTATCTTAGTGTTGCATATTTCCGGAAAAGAGGATATTTGTCAGGGTTTACTAATACCTTAACCAATCTGGCCGCGGCCGGCAAAATAGAAATAGTGCAGAAACAAAGAAGCTTTATTGGCAGCTTATATGTAGATGGATATTCAATTGTTGCCTGGAGACCATTAAGTGCCTGAACCAATTTACTCAAAATGTGAACAAGAGACATTAATGTTGACAATCAATCGTGCATACGAGATTTCGTCACAACGAACAGACGTAACTCCCGAATCTGAATACTTGCAGATTTCAACTAAGATTTTATCAAAGGATACTTCTTTTCGCGCACATAAACATAACCCCTTAGAGCGTCATATCACCACCACTCATGAAGCGTGGATTATACTCCGCGGCGCCATTAAAGCAAAATTCTGGGATCTTGATGATACTATGTTGCACGAAACAGTATTAAGAGATGGAGACTGCGCAGTTGTGTATAAAGCAGGACACAGTTTTGAAGTGTTACAAGAAGGCACAATACTTTACGAAGTTAAAAACGGCCCTTATTTTGGCCAATTAAAAGATAAAACATTTATTGAACAAAAGGAAACAATTTAAAATGAAAAAGAGAGCATTAATTACTGGTATCGGTGGACAAGACGGAAGTTATTTGTCCGAACATCTTCTAAACTTAGGATACGAAGTTCATGGTGTCATTAGAAGACACTCGGTAGCAGAAAACCAAGATAGTCGTATTGGACATGTCCATGATGATATTCATACTTACTATGGCGACTTATTAGATGTGCCATCACTAACAAGGATTGTACAGGCTGCCCAGCCAGATGAAATTTACAACTTGGCTGCTATGAGTCACGTTAGAATTAGTTTTGATGTTCCATCATTCACAATCCAAACAAATGCTTTAGGTGTTTTAAATATGCTTGAAGTATATCGCAATTGCGCGCCCGAAGCAAAATTTTATCAAGCTAGTTCCTCTGAAATGTTTGGAAATTCTGTAGATGATGACGGAAGCCAAAGACTCACAACGCCAATGAACCCTGTTAGCCCTTACGGTTGTGCTAAGGTCATGGGTTATAATCTTGTGCGGCATTATAGGCATGCTTACAAATTGCATGCATGCAATGGTATTCTTTTCAATCATGAATCTCCTCGTCGCGGCTCTAACTTTGTAACCAACAAAGTTGTTAAAGGCGCCGTTAAAATCAAGAAGGGATTACAAGATAAATTGGAGCTGGGTAACATGGATTCATATCGCGACTGGGGACACTCAAAAGACTATGTTCGTGCTATGCACATGATTACAAATCACGATACACCGGATGAGTTTATTGTAGCAACCGGAGAAACCCACTCAGTTAGAGATTTGGTTGAAACTGTCTTTAACAAATTAGATTTAGATTATAAGGATTATATTGTTCAGAATCCTAAATTTATGAGGCCAGAAGAATTAAAATACCTTAAGGGAGATTCTCAACGAACTAGAGAAATATTAGGTTGGGAGCCAGAATACACTTTTAGTTCTATGCTCGACGAGATGATTGCGCGCTGGCAGGATGAACTGTGAACCAAATGAAGGTTGGGGAAATAATTAAGTGGTATGAATCCTATGCTGATGGGTATATAACCAAAGATGCCGGCCTCGGCCTCATATTAAGAATTAATAAACGTGAGTTAGGGTTCGCAGAGGGACCATATACAAATTATACTGTATACAGAAACAAACATCAAGATACAATGAATTTTGATGTTGGTGAATTAGAGAAAATACAAAATTAAAGGAAATAAAATGAACGAAAAAACATCATTAAAGTTATCAAACCAGGCTCTAGGCGCTATTATGATGGCACTCCAAGAATCTTTACTAAATCAAATGGATATCGTACCAATTTTGAAGGGATTTGAATTAGCGAATGAGAAAGACGGATTGGTAGTTAAAAACCCACCCACAGTTAGATTCACTGACAACAGTGAAGTAACAAATAAAGAATTGGAAAATATAGTTAAGTGATGCCACGCTATTATTATGAGTGCCAGGACTGTAATGAAATATCATTATATATGCTTTCAATGAATGAAGAACCGAAAGAATGTATAATCTGTGAATCGACTGGCTCTCTATTAAAAGATTATAGCAAAAATGCATTTATAACACCCAATAAACAAAAAACAAAAAACAAACAACGTGCCGGCACAATAACAAAAGAATATATTGAAGAAAACAAGAAAATTCTAGAACAACAAAAAAACGAATTTAAAGCAAAAGAATATGAGTAAACTTGAAACAACATTAACCGCAATCTCAATAGTATCAGTAATTTTGAATATTGGACTCATTGTTTATGCGAAAGCAGCTATATCAAGATTGGTTCTGGTTTCAGAAGAATTAGGTGATCTGCAAGATATGATTAACTCATTTTTAAATCACATAAAACAAGTATATGAGATGGATATGTTTTATGGAGATCAAACGCTACAAGGCTTACTTGAGCATGCAAGGGAATTTAGTGTTCAAATGGAGTCATTTGAATATATTTATTCATTGACGGATGAGGATGAGGTAGAAGAGCAGGCAGAAATACAAGAAGAACAAATATAAAATGACGACACCGATAACTAGAAAAAAAAGAACAAGAAGGGCCCGTAAAAAGAATTATTATTTTACACAAGACCATGAAGACGCAATAATAGCATATTGTGCGACTATTTGCTCTAAAGAAAGGACCCGATTATATGTGAACTGGATACAACCAGCATTCAATGAAATGGTTGATAAAATTGTTTTTACATATAAATTTACAAATTTGCCAAATATTGATTCCTTGAGAGATGAATGCAAGATATGGTTGATGACAATATTAGATAAATATGATCCATCTAAGGGTTCGAAAGCTTTTTCGTATTTTAGTGTAATAACTAAAAATTGGTTTATCCACAAGGTAAAGAGACAACAAAAGCGCAATAAGAGAGAAGTAGATATTGGCAACATGCCAAAGAATTATGAAGAAGAGTTTCTATCCACTAACGAATCATATGTATCTAACAGACTTGAAGAAGAATTTTGGTCTTTGTTTTATAGTGAATTGAAATCTTGGGACTCCTCACAAATGAAAGAAAATGATTTAAAGGTTTATCAAGCAATCATGATACTTTTTGAATCAAAAGAAGATATAGAAATTTTTAATAAAAAAGCTATTTACCTATACCTGAGAGAAATAACCGGTTTGAATACAAAACAAATTGTAAACTCTCTTAAGAAATTCAGAAAGAAATATTTTTTATTTAAAGGTGATTGGGAGACCGGCCAATTATGAGCAAGAAAGATTTAGATACACTTATAGAAGAAGCGTTGGGTAATATTAGAAATGATCGTAAAGTTGCTCGTGAATTCTTAAATGAAGTTGCTAATCAAATAGCTAATGATCCTGAACAAAATAAATACTTATCGCCAGTCGCAGCAAAACACGTAGAAACTCTGCAGAGATCTAACGAGCAATTGGTTAAAATTATTGCATTAACACAGAAAGGGCAAGCTCAGAGTACCTCTCTTAGCGAAGAAGACAAAAACGACTTATTTGATTTGATCCAAAGCTCTCCTACTACCATAGAATAAATAATTTATCATAAAAACTACTTACTTATTACAATACGGTTTATAAAGGACGACACCACTGATGCACTGGGATATATTCACTGATGCAAAATCTGCAGATGAAGCCAAGGGTAACGCCACTCGAAAAGCGTTGGATACTCGTAGCTTTTCAAAAAGACAAGTAGCGCAAGTCTATAGTAGAGCTATAGCACAAAATTCAGAGGATTCCGAGGCCCTCATGAAGGCTGTACGTCCTAACGCAACGGTCATAATGCAGCAACCAAATTTAAATGATGTATTTAAATTTAGAATAAAATTGTTGTCGGAAGCAGAACTAAATTGTTCAGCTGACGAAGGATTGCCAGATGTTGATTCTATACCTAGAGCATTTTCAGGAACTCAGGCTGCCAGGATGACCGCATTAATGGCCGTCGCGTGGTCGAAAAAAGGTTATATAGGGAAGATACCCAAAATAGATGATCTAGTGATTGTAGAATGTTTTTATAGTGATTTTGAGTCGACCGTTAGTTTAGAGAACGTTGAATTTGTTGAAATTCTTAGATCTGACACCACCCCAAATGATCTTCAAAAAAGAAAATCCAAGATAAAGGATAAACTTTTGGCACTATTTACCGGCGATTGGTCGGGCATTGCAGGTGCTAGTGCGGGCCATACATCAGGCGCTCCAGCAGCTACCCCCGGGGGAACCGGTACCACACCGTCAGCCCAAAAGTGCACCACCGGTGAATTTTGCGATTATAAATATACTCCACTTTTTGATGGCGGGCCCCGGTCCAAGAATCCAACATCGATTGTAATACATGCTACTGCAGGTGGTATGGGCGCTGGAAAGGCCCTCTCCGGCGCTAGGCGCTGTGCTAAAAAGCCATATGGGCCAACCAGCCACTCAAGGTGCAGTAAGGCCCAGATCAATGCCGGCAAGTGCATCGAGAAAAACGGTAAACATTATGCTCCCTGCAACGGTGGTTCACCATGCACTGAGTTGGGAGATCCTTTAAAATTAACTCAAACTAAAGTATCTCCACACTACTATGTTGATCAAGGTGGCACCGTAGTGGAAGCTTGCTCACCCGATAGAATTGGCAATCAGGCCGGCGCACGCTGGAATGCGGTCTCACTTGGTATAGAGCATGCAGGACACCCTCAAACACATGAGTCAACGATGTGGACACCTGAGTTGCTTAAAGCTAGTGCTCAATTGTCTGCTGGGTTGTGCTGGAGGTATGGAATAGAACCGAAAAAAATTGCAACAAATGATCCATCTCAAAATGGTTTCATTGGGCATGAACAGATTTCGACTAGTCGATCGGATCCGGGCGCCGGTTTTCCATGGGAAGCATATTTAAAAATGGTAAAAAAATTCATAGATGATGGAAATCACGCTACTGAATCCCCTAATGATATTGCATCTGGAGTCAGCGCCGTCGGGACAGATGGTAGTCCTCACGATTCTTCACCCGATAGTAAGCCCATCGCCTTATTACAATCTGATACAGGTATAACACACAAATGCCCAATTGACTCAATATGGCACGAAGCCGGCTCCGATGATACACAATCTTGGGACGAGGGTTGTTATGCTGAAGACGGCACCTACTATAATGAAATACTAACCTAAGAAAAATCAAAAGAAATAAAAGAGAATATTATGCCAAACAAAAAAGATTTATTTAATAAAAAGTTCTTCGAAGAGTATACTGAACAAGTTAACCCCGGGGGTACCGAAGCAGGATCTTCTCCGTGGTCGAATCTTGAGGCAAATGATGTTAGTCTTACTCTTGATTTAGATCCGGACAAAATCAAAGCAGCATCCGCAGCAGTCAAGAAAGCGATGCAAACACTTAGTTCTGATAGCGGCATTATGAATACTGATGTGCCTGAACCATCGATTAATTTTATTGAATCTCCTAATTCGATATCTATTAAATCTATGAATAATCGTTCAGGTATTGTTTTTGGCACTGATCGCCCACACACATTGGAATCAGGTTTTGGCGCCAAAGGTGGTTCAGGAGCTAACACTATTGATATAGTGGCCGGCCGCGGCGCATCTTGCAAAGATGCCGAGAAAAAAGCAGGTATTAACCCAAATATGGCTT